>OGZG01001821.1_pt1 | contig 15421 bp, 14 predicted proteins | sample 1576781 | NCBI WGS metagenome assembly OGZG01 (sample SAMEA3541502, study PRJEB24748) | human gut metagenome | biome: human gut; feature: human-associated habitat; material: faeces | place: China | collected 2012 | reverse complement strand
ATTGGCTTCGACGACTCTTTTATCTATGACGAACTGGAACTGAAGCCTGAAGACAGAAAGCTTCCTTCCGAAATCTTATTGCATAATGAAGCCCTTACTGCCTTCAAAGCCTGGGCGGCCAAAGAAGACAGAGTAGAATATTAAAAAACCTCTCACTATTATTAACCTATTAATTACCCCTCAAATGAAAAGAAAAAGCCTTTTATTTGTTATGGCATCAGTATGCCTGTTCAGTTGTCAACAGCAAGAAGAACTGCAAGATCCCAGTAAAGAAGTGATCGACTTTTCTACTTCTATTGACCAAAGTATCAACAATGCTCTTACTCGTAACAGCAGCAGTTTGACACTTCCGTTAAAGAACAATTTCGCTGCCGGAGATGTCATCTCAATGTCCGTTGCCGAGCAGGATTATCATCCATTTGCCATAGGTATGGATAGCCAGACCTGGAACGAGGCAGGCACCGATTCGGAAACGGTTACTTTCTATGCTCATTATCCTGAATTGACCGACGAAGCAGCTACTACCAGATCATTGAGCAGCCGCTATCGTGAAATCAAGGGTGGCTTAGAATATTTGTTCGGTACAGCCCAAGCCAACAAAGGTTCTAAGAATGTTGCTCTTGCATTCAAGAGAATGACAACGCCCGTCGTTCTGCTCGACGAGAACAACCAGCCGTACGAAGGTAGAGCAATCGTTAAACTGTTCTTGAAGAACAAAGGTGTACAGGACTTGTTCAGCGGCAAAATCGAAGCTGACCCCAATGCAAAACCGGAATACATTGATATTCGGAAAGTATCTGAAGGTATCTTGACTAACTTGATTCCACAGATCATCAAAGCCGGCGAGAAAATAGGAACGGTTATCCTGGAGGACGGTAAAGAAGAACCTATCATCGCAGAGGAGGACATTACCATAGAAGCCGGAACTCCTGTTGCGGTAAAAATGTACGCAAGACGCGGAATCATTGACGAACGAACTCCACTATTCAGACAAGACTAAAGAATAAAAAGTGATACTAATAAAAATCCCCGGAACCGCTGTAGACACTCAGCATTCCAGGGATTTTTTACACACAAAAGTTATTATTGAAATTGAAAACTGTCTCTTTATTAGATTAGAAGCGCATACCTACGGTAAACAACACTTGACTGCGTGTATTCGTAACTTTCGTTGCTTCTGGTGAACCAATGATTGTACTACCATCTTCATCTGTAAATCCATTCACAAACGGATAGAAGTTTTCTTTATATGTAGAGTATTTATAAGCTAAATCAGCATAAAACATTGATCCGCGATAACCAATACCCAATGTATAATTACTCATTGATTTAGAATTGGCAAAGTCTGTATCTGTCTGAATAGAGTTAATAGCCAAATCTTTGAAAGCATCTTGATGGAAAGCCGCAGTACTATAATTATATCCTGCCCTAAAAGCAAACTGTGGAATCACTTTATACTCCAAACCAAGACGAACAGTACTAACCCCTTTCAACATAGATGTCGTACTATTTTCAAATTCATAAGCAGAAGAATTACCTTCGGTATCTTTAAATTTCATGGAAGAATAATCTTGATACTCATACTCTGCTCCCAAAGCCAAACTCTTACCCACCGTATATCCTAAACTTACATTATAAGTCCAAGGAGTTTGAAAATCGAAAGGAAGAATCATATCCCCTTTTCCCGGAAGATTATCCCATGATCTCACGTCATATCCTTTTATTTCTCCAGTTACAACATCCATCACATCCGATATAACTTGTGCACTCGTTTTATAATCCAAACTATAGAATATTGGCGTATGTATAGCTAATCCAACTCGAAAAGGCGAATATTCAAAAGGACGAATAATAGCCCCCAACTTCACGTCAAAGCCAGACCCCTTTATTCTATTCCAACTCTGCAAACTATATCCTTCATCGTTTCCATAATCCTCATCATAAAAAGTATACTTATTATAATCTACAGAATAAGCACCCAGCGTCAACCCTAAATATACCCGATCATTAAAATTAAACGATACATTAAAATCATATTGGTCAATTCCTCCGCGTTCTTCCGAACGAAAATTTGCATATCCATTATCTAACATTCCTTCAAAATGTCCAGGAGAGATATAAAGAGGATTACCATTTATATCCTTATACTGTACCTCCTTCCCTTGTTCATCCTTATAGGTATAAGGAATATTGTTTACCCCTCCTGTTTTGTCATGTATTGTAATATCTCTAATCAGCCCAGCATCAGCTCCAAGAATAGAAAGCCACCCAATACCATTATCCGTATAAGGCGAATCTCCCCATTTTTCAATGCCAGCTGCTTGAGATGCCATTAGATAGGTTTGGGAGTAAAGCCCCAAATTACCTTCCATGCGCATGTTGTTATTAAATGATTTCGCTTTATGATAGTTAAAACCGAAATTCACAAAACGCAGCGGAGTTTCATTACCAATCTTCGAAGAAAACACAAACCCGATGTTATTAAAATCTCCTTTAGTTAAATCGGAATTAAACTTTTTCCCCAAATACTGACTTTCATTCCCATAAAGAGAAAACCCAAATGAAGTCATTACATCACTACTACGATAAAGGCCAATACCTGCCGGATTAGTCCCCATTGTAGATATGTCTCCTCCAAGAGCTCCCATAGCTCCACCCATACCCACAAATCGAGCAGTTCCATTTAAATCTTTTCCTGTTAATTTGGCACCATCATATATCGTTTGTGCCATTCCCCAAGGCGCTATCATCAACATCCCTAGAGCAATTAAAACACTTATCTTTTTCATTCTTGTAAAACCGTTTAATTAATACTTATCTTCTGGCACTGCCACCACGAGAGGAGCCTCCACCTGATGATGACCTAGAAGAACCACCACTCGAATAACTGCCCCGAGAACTACTACCACCTGACGAAGCTGGAGAATAACTACGTGAAGAAGAACGAGAAGTACCATAGGAAGAAGAACGGGTATTACTATTACTCGCTGGAGAATAACTACGCGGTGCTTCTGAACTACCACGACTATAAGTTGATCTTGCACTACTGCTCCTAGTAGTGGTTCCGGATGAACGCGAATAACCAGAAGAACCAGTCGAACGGGAAGATGAAGAACTTCCGCTACTTCTAGTACTACTTGGACGAGAATAAGTAGCACTGCTACGACTACTTGAGCCACTGCGTTCACCTGAAGTCCGTGTACCCACTACACGCCTGGAAGTAGTTCCCCTGCTATAAGTAGAACCAGAAGAACGAACAGAACTACCTTCTGAACGAACTGCAGAGCCTCCCCGAACAGAAGAACCACTGGAACGAACGGCACTCGAACCATAACGACGAACAGTGGAAGGATTCCTGTAACTGCTTTGTCCAGAAGAACGACGGTTTGTATAGGTAGGACCTGTCCAATGACCGCTTCCACCTCCGCCCCAGCCCCAGCTAGGACCACCGTGCCAGTGGTGGTGATGTCCCCAATAACCGCCGCCATACCAGCCACCCCAGTAGCCGCCATACCAGCCGCCCCAATAACCCGGAGAATATCCCCAAGCGTAGTAAGGACGATTCCATCCCCAGCCATAGTTCCATCCCCAGCCGTAAGAGCCATAACGCCAATCCCACCAGAGTGGATTACTGAATGTCGGGAACGCATAAGCATACATACCGTCGGTATATACATTCCAGTCCCATGAATTCGGACCGTAAACTACATCCCAATACAACGGGCTGCTGATGCTGATAGCAAAACGAGGATTGCGGAAACGGATGATACGTTCAGCGTATTCATAGTCGTCTTCCGTACCATTGAATTCGCCTGTCACCCATTCTCCGTCCAAATCCGGATTAGATTTTTCTTTTATATATAAGGTATCATTATCCATTACGAATTCATTATCACGTGCATCGTAACGGCGGTTATATTCATCCACATCCCGTGTTCTTCCCTTACGGTCCTGAACCACTACTGTAGTACCCGGTGAAGTATAGATGTTGGTCACCTGTTTCTTCGTTTCCTTCTTAACCGGAGTTTCTTTCTTCTCCTGTTTGTCTTTTGAAGGAATGAAGTAAAGGTCGTCATCAACGCTTTGTGCCATCAAGCCTATCGGGAGGCACAAGGCAAATAGCAAGAAATAAACAATCTTTTTCATATCATCTCGGTTTATGTAATTACTTAAACTTATTCATGTTACAAAGATAAGGAAGAGATTTTTCGTCCGAGGGAGATTTTCCCCAAAGGATAATAGGGAAATCCCTATTTCTAACTATCTTTGTCCATTATTCACCAGAATTAAAAACAACTATGAAGTATTTTGAGTTCACATTCCGCACCCACCCTTGCACAGAAATCGTCACTGACGTACTGGCTGCCGTACTGGGTGAAGTCGGGTTTGAAAGTTTTGTTGAGTGTGAAGGCGGACTGACCGCATATATCCAACAGACAATCTGTGATGAAAACGCCATCAAGATTGCCATCACCGAGTTCCCCCTACCCGATACGGATATTACTTATACATACACCGAAGCGGAAGATAAGGACTGGAATGAAGAATGGGAAAAGAATTTCTTTCAACCCATCATTATCGGAAACCGATGTGTGATTCACAGCACTTTCCACCAAGATATTCCCAAAGCGGAATATGACATTGTCATCAATCCTCAAATGGCCTTCGGAACAGGACACCACGAGACTACCAGCCTCATCATTGAAGAATTGTTGGACAGCGAATTGAAAGATAAATCTCTGCTCGATATGGGCTGCGGAACTTCAATTCTTGCCATCCTCGCACGTATGCGGGGCGCACGCCCCTGTACAGCCATCGACATTGATGAATGGTGTGTACGAAACTCCATCGAAAATATCGAATTGAACCACGTAGACGATATTGCCGTTTCACAAGGAGATGCCTCGTCGCTTACAGGAAAAGGACCTTTCGACGTTATCATCGCCAACATCAACCGGAATATATTACTGAATGATATGAAGCAATATGTTGCCTGCATGCATACGGATTCCGAACTCTATATGAGTGGATTTTATGTAGACGATATTACCGCCATCCGCGAAGAAGCGGAAAAGAACGGATTGACTTTCGTTCATTATAAAGAGAAGAATCGCTGGGCAGAGGTAAAGTTTGTTTATAAAGGATAAGAGTCTTGATGGATGTAGAAAAAATAGTGACGGTATATGCTTGGGATAGTGACGCTATCCCAAGCATATACCGTCACTATTTGTATCGGATAGCGTCACTATCTTATAAGGAGAAACAAAGTTGTTACGCGAACTCTTTCTTTACCTGTTGACACCATGCTTTTATTTTCTTTTCCGCCTGCTCGGACTGATTATCCAAATCGACAACTAAACCGCACCACTGCTCACCACGCAAAGCTTTGGAACGTTCGAAAGTATAACCTTCGGAAGAAGTAAAACCAACTAAAGTAGCCTCATCTTCTTCAAATACCTCCGCCAACAGACCGATTCCATCTGCAAAATTCTCCGGATAGCGTATCTGATCTCCCAGACCGAAAATAGCAACCTTCTTACCTTTTAATTTCATTGTCCGGAGTTCCGGCAACAGTTCGTCCCAATAAGTAGGAAGTTCTCCATCAAACCAAGTGGAAGCACCCACAATGAAGCAGTCATAAGCAGCAAAGTCATTTTGCCAAGCCTGTTCAATAGGCACTGTCTCTATCTTTTCCTTACCGAATTCTTTCTGTATTTTCTCTGCCACCCAACTCGTTCTTTCGGCTTTGGTAGCATAAAATAAACCTATCTTTTTCATAATCCACACTATTTAATATTCCAATAATCTCCGGGCAGCCTCGTATATCTTGGCCTCATCCGGCAGAATTTCCTTTTCCAAAATCGGATTAAAACCGACAGGAGTAAAAGTAGAACCGACACGCTGCACCGGTCCATCGAGATAGCGGAACATCTCTCCACTAATCATAGCAGCAAGCTCCGCACCAAAACCGGAGAATACTTTATCTTCATGAACCACCAATGCCTTGCTCGTTTTCTTGACCGATTCGAATATCGCCTCTTTATCCAACGGAATCAAGGAGCGAATATCAATGACTTCCACTTTCCAGCCACCTTCTTTTTCCAATCGTTCTGCTGCGTGCAGACAGAAATGGGTGGTATTGCCATAGGTAATAATGCTTAAATCTGATCCCTCACGACGAATACGTGCTTTTCCGAAAGGTACTTCAAAATCTTCCGGCACTACTGCCGCTGCTTCTACCGAATTATACAATGCTTTCGGTTCAAGGAACAGCGTGAAGCCTTTGGATCGCATACTGGTACGAAGTAATCCGGCAGCATCATCCGCAAAAGACGGGCAGACAATACGTGCCCCCGGTAAAGTGGTCAAAGCTCCCTCCAGGTTTTGAGAATGATACAAGCCTCCACCGATATAGCCACCGGAAGCCAGACGCAGAGTTATATTCGGAGCGAATTTCCCATTGCTACGCCAGTACTCATGTGTACACTCCACATATTGTTCTACGGCAGGCCAGAAATAATCGGCAAACTCCGCTCCCTCAATCACCACATGAATTTTAGGATCAAAGCGACTCATTCCATTGGCGGTGCCTACAATATAATCTTCCGCAATCGGTGCACTGAATACACGGGCTTCGCCGAATTCCTGCTGCATACCTTTGGTTACATTAAACACGCCTCCTTTTTCCCTGTTTGCCACATCCTGTCCCCAAATAAAGGTATCGGGATTATAGCGGAATTCAGCTTTCAATGTTTCATTAATGGCATTGACCAGAAAAGTCTTCTCCCCTTCCGCCTCATGTGTACCGTCTTTATATTTCTGTGGCTGATAAGGTTCGGGCATTACAAAATCATAAATGCTTTTAGGATCGGGATCGGGAGCAGCCAAAGCCTTCCGGTTGGCAGCAGACAATTCTTTCTTTGCATCAGCTTCTATTTGTTGCAGTTCTTCCTCGGTCAGACGTTTATAACGCAGCAGCATCCGGCGGAACTTCATCAAGGGATCAGCATCTTTCACATATTCCAATTCATTCTCATCCCGATACAAGGTGTGTTTATCTGAATTGGAGTGCGAACCGATCCGGACACAATTCGCCTGCACAATAACCGGATTACGGGTACTGATAGCATATTCCCGCGCTTCGGTCATAGCATTCATCGAATCGAATACATCCTTTCCGTTACAATAGATAATCTTCAGGTTCTTGAAGCCCGAGAAGTTTTCGGCTACTTTACGGTTGGCAGTCTGTTCCGATTTGGGTACGGAAATACCATACCCATTATCTTGTATTACAAAAATCACCGGAAGACGTTCGAGGCTGGCACCATTGATAGCTTCGTAAACGAATCCTTCGGAAGTAGCCGACTCTCCGTGAGAAGTGATAGCTACGCCTTTATGTCCATAATATACCATTGCTCTGGCCACACCTGCTGCGTGAAGGTCGTGTGTACCAGTAGCAGAGGAGATGTTTTCAATGTGCCATTCCGGTTTGGCGAAATGGTTCGACATGTGACGTCCTCCGCTACCCGGGTCCGTTGCTTTGGAAATACCGTTCAGGATAACTTCTTCAGCGGTCATTCCGGCGGAAAGCACGGTTAACATATCCCGGTAGTATGGGAACAGGAAATCTTCACCGAGGGTGAATACCTGACCGACAGCAAGTTGAATACCATCATGCCCTGCATAGGGAGCATGATAAGACCAACCCAAAGATTGCAACAGGTAAGACGGTGCCTTTTCGTCCAAGGCACGCCCCAATGTCATCAGATGATACCACTTTTTCAGGGTTTCTACATCTGTAGTTTTTATATCATATTTCTTTTTCATGAGTAATGAAGTTCTTAATGAATGAAACAATCAGTTATCAGCCTTTCCAATTTTCGAGATAGTCGGCTATAAAATGCAGGAAGTTACCTCCCAACATTCCATCTACTACCCGATGATCGTAGGACAAAGACAAGTACATTTTATGCCGGATTGCAATCGTATCACCCTCCGGAGTTTCTACAACAGCAGGTTTCTTCTCAATATACCCTACTCCCAAGATAGCAACTTGCGGCTGATTAATGATTGGCGTACCGAACAGGCTCTTGAATGTACCAAAATTGGTTATCGTAAATGTACCCCCATCAATATCTTCCGGCATTAATTTGTTATCCCTTGCTTTCAAGGCCAGAGAATCGATAGCAACAGCCAACCCGTTCAGATTCAGATGATCGGCATCATGCACCACAGGAACAATCAGATTTCCATCATTCAAAGAGACGGCAATACCGACATTAATATGCTTTTTGAAAAGAATATTGTATCCATCTACCGATACATTCACCTGTGGATAGGCAGCCAATGCTTTTGCCACGGCTTCCGTTATCACAGGCATATAAGTCAGTTTCACTCCTTCGCGACGGAAGAAAGCGTCTTTATTCTTTTCACGCCAACGTACCAATTTGGTAACGTCTACTTCTACTACATTGGTCACGTGAGGAGATACTTTCTTAGACATAACCATGTGGTCGGCAATAATCCGGCGGACACGATCCATCTCTTTTACTTCGACTCCAGGCATTGCAACAGGAGCAGACGATTTAGATAAGGTGGCAGCCGGCTGGATAGCAGCGGCAGATGTAGCCGGAGCAACCTTCGGACTTGCCTGTTCAGAAGAAACAGCAACTGATGGTTTGCTTGCGGCCGGAGCAGCAACAGCAGATGCCGGCTTCGGTGCAACACTACCTCCTCTTTTCTTCTTTTCAATATAATCTTTTATATCTTTCTTACTCAATCGCCCTTCATAACCAGTTCCTTGTATAGCATCCAGCTCTTCTTTCGGAATTTTAGCTTCCCGCGCCAACTGAATCACAACAGGAGAGTACCAACGTTCTTCCTCTGCAACAACAGGTTTCGATGCAGTATTCGCTGATTCGTTTTTAGCAGTTTCCGCTGATGATGGTGATGTTTCAGAAACATTTGCAGCAACCTGACCAGCATCGGCTTCCTCTCTTACAACTCCTTCGCTTACCGGCTCCGTTCCTGAAGATTCTTCGCCATCCAAATCAATTATAGCGACTACTGTTCCTACAGCAACCGTATCACCCTCCTTATATAAAATCTCCACCACTTTTCCCGCTACGGGAGAAGGGATCTCCGCACTTACTTTGGCAGTATTCACTTCAAAAAGCACATCGTCTTCCTGAATCATATCACCTACCTTTACAGACCAAGAGACGATTGTCCCTTCGGTTATACTCTCGCCCAACTTAGGCATTTTTATTTCGAATTTTGACATAGACAGTAAATTTATTATTCAACCTTGATATATTACAACAACGGGCTGAAATAGAAAGTTTTAAGTTAAGTAAATTTTAACCGGATGCTGACAAAGCCAGCCCGGACATCAACGACTATATATCCACTCTTTTTGAATATATTTCTCTTCCCGGAGCTGATTGACAGCCTCTATTTCTTTCCTGGTAAAAGCACTGACAGATTGGGACTTACTGAAATACTGAAAAGCCTTCTCTTTAAAATCAGTTACAGTTCCCTCCGGTAAATAACTCCGAATATTGGTTACCTCACTCCGAACGGAAGGAACGGCATATACTGACGATAAAGTTTCATCATCAACCATCGGTTCCGGATTCAAAGCTTTATGCAATGCTGTCAGATCCGTATCATACAATAAAGTGCAATGATACAACACCCGATTCTTATGTACGCATTGCGCACTCCCTGATATTTTCAATCCATTCAGATAAATCCCCAGTCGTTCGCCTCCTTTTGCCATCAGGCCTATAGAGTTCAGGAAATCCAATGTCCGTTGCAAGTACGTAACAAATTCCGGCAATCGGGGAGCCGTTTCTATAAAAGTCAGATTGATATTGCCCAAATCATGGTACACCGCTCCCCCACCCGAAAAACGACGGGCAATATGTACTCGTTCCTGTTCCGCCCATTTCTTATCGACTTCCGACCGCAACCGCTGATGCTTACCTATTACCACAGAAGGAGTATCCTGCCAAAGCATGAAAATATTTTCATTTCCCTGCTTCAACAGATACTCTTCTGCTGCCAAGTGAAAGTAAATATCAGTAAACGGACTATAGATACATCGAATCATAGATCAAGCGGAATAAGAGTTAAAACATAATTTCGTGATAAATCTCTCCAACCGTAGGATGTGGAAACACAGTCTTCTGGAATTCCTCCACCGTGTACCCTCTCTGAATAGCAATACCTGTTATCACAATAAGTTCTGATGCCGGATTTCCCAACATGTGACAACCGATAATCTTCCCATCTTCATCCTGAATTAGCTTACAGAGTCCGTTTCCCTGTTCATTCTCCGCAACGAACCGTCCGGAATAAGCCATCGGTAATTTTGAAACACGGTAAGGAACTCCTGATTTTACCAGTTCTTCTTCCGTCTTTCCCACTCCCGCCACTTCAGGGTTGGTATAAACGACTCCCGGAACACAATCGTAATTCATCCGGTCTTCCACTCCTAAAATATGATTGATGGCGACTTCCGCTTCACGGATAGCAGTATGCGCCAATAAAGAGTAGCCTGTAATATCACCACACGCATATACACGAGGATGTGAAGTCAACAGATGTTCGTCTACTTTCACTCCATTCCGATGCAGTTCTATATTCAGCTTGTCCAGTCCCACCTTGGATAGATTTGCCTTACGTCCTACACTAAGCAAGATCTTCTCCGCTTCAATAGTAGACGTCTTGCCTTCTTTTTCTATCACAACTCCATGAGGATTTACTTCCACCACTTTCGTATTCAAATAGAAAGTGACTCCCCGTTTGGCATATTCGGCACGAAGCATACCACTGGTTTCCTTATCCATCGCTCCCAGAATCTCCGGCATCATTTCTACCACATGTACTTTCACACCCATACTGTTGAAGAAAGAAGCAAACTCCATCCCGATCACTCCGCCACCAATAATGACCAGTGTCTTAGGGAGTTCCTTTATCTCCAAGGCCTCCTTGGAAGTCCAATAGCTGATTTCTGACAGCCCCGGTATGGGAGGAATCACTGTATCAGAGCCGGTACATACCAGCAAATATTTCACGGAATAGGTTTCTCCGTCACAAGTGATGCGTATTTCCCCATCTTTTTCTCCTTCTATCAGAGCTTCCTTTTCTACAATAGTCACTCCGTAAGAATTCACAGTCATCTTCACACCGCCCGTCAACATTTTTACTGTTTTGTCTTTACGGCTCATAATCTTGGATAAATCGAACGAAGGAGATTCGGCAGAAACGCCGTATTTGGAAGCACTCTTGATGCTATCCAGTATTTTAGCAGAATATAACAAAGTTTTAGTAGGAATACACCCCTCATTGAGACATACTCCACCCATTGCCTTTTTCTCAAAAAGAACGGCCTTTAATCCGTTGGCCCCTGCCCGTTCGGCAGCTGTGTACCCGGCCGGACCACCACCAATAATAGCTATATCAAAGTTCATAATCGTATCTTTTTTAATAATAATACGATTATAACAAATGAGAGAAGAGATAAGTTGTTGGGAAAAGAAATACCTGTTACTTAATTGTCAACTTTTTAAGTTCCTCTAACGAGCCATTGAACACATTCAAATCTACGTCTTCTTTAATGCCGGGGACACTTCCTACATCCGTATGTTGCCAAAAGTGCCATTTTCCCTGATACCGCACAGAGTCCACATAATAATGGGCAATCCAATAAGGGTATGCATTGAAGATAGAGTCGTCCAGGTAACGGGTTTTAAATTTATAAGAAGTGTATAGAATAGGCTTCACTCCATAATGAGATTCCACCCGGTCCAGCCAGCGTTTGATGCCTTGCTGTAATTCCTTTTTTTCCTTCCGCCCGGTCACTTCTACATCAAGTACGGGAGGTAAATCACCGGAAACAAGTTTTACCGTGCGAATAAAGAAGTCCGCCTGTTTCAAAGCATCCGTGCTTGGAATATAAAAATGATAAGCGCCACGGATAAATCCATGATTACGGGCATTGGCAAAATTTGCCTCAAATGTGGTATCGTTATGATCTCCTCCTTCTGTTGCCTTCATAAAGACAAAATGCAAAGGAGTAGCCGTCTCTTTATTCTGCAACAGCTTCTTCCAGTCAATCTTTCCCTGATAGTGAGAAATGTCAATACCATGAATATCATATCCGTCAGGGATGCAGACACCATATTCCTTTAAACCATGGCAAGGTTTCCATCGATAAGCATAAGGACGGATAAAGAAATAATAGAAAGCTACGGAGAAACAACCGACAATCATCACTGCCAGAATATTACGAAGCCAAGTAGGCATCACAGTTCGATGCTTCACCTGTTCCTTTTTTGAGGTACGGGAAGTCTTGGAAGAAGAAGTCGTTCCCTTTCTTTTGGTAGTGGAAACAGTTCTTTTCTTCTGTACGGCAGACATCGGGTTGTTGCGTTGCGGCATTTACTTTAAACGATCAATGTTTTTAGAGATAGGCACGGATTACACGGAATACAGGGTTATAAGAAATAACTAAAAACCGTATTAATCCGCGTAATCCGTGCCTGAAAGAACCCTTCATTGCAACTGTTGTATCAACAACTGCTCTGAAGTGTATTTATTTAGCTTGTTCCAGTTGCAAAGTCTTAGTTGCCTGGTCGCAAACTTCTGTAGGACCGAAGTATTGGATCGGACCCGGATATACATAATCCGTTTCGATAGCCCAACGTTCGCGCTGTGAAGCAAATGCTTTGAAAGGAGCACCATCCAGTTTTACCAATGCTTTCTGGATAACCGGCTTCATTTCACCGTGACGACGTTCCATGTTCATCATCATAGTAATAGGCACACCACCAGCAATCCATTCGGCAGCAGGAGCTGTTGTGTTACGTACAGAAGACATATAACCAGTCTTACCGTTAGCAATCAACATAGAAGCTGTGTAACCCAAAGAGTAGCAATAGTCAGCGTCAAAATTTGACGGAGCAGCACAACGTCCTTCATAACCGAAGAAGTGGTGTTGAGCAGCAAATTTACCAACATACTTGCCTTCTTCTTTCCATGCAGCCAACTTAGTAGCTACCATTTCAGACAACAGTTTTTCAGTTTCGATCAATGATACCTGAACGTTTCCGTGCGGGTCACGATCCAAAGTCAACTGACGGGCAACACCTTCCGGCAGACTAGCATAAATAGCAGAGTTTTCCGGAGAAAGTTTGCGGATGATATAATCACGTTGGTGAGATTTCTTAATCTGACCGAATTCTTCAGCATTAGCAGCCAAGAAGTCATTCAATTCAGCAATCAGACGTTTCATGGCAGGAATGAACTCTACCAATCCTTCCGGAATCAAAACTGTACCGAAGTTGTGTCCTTGTGCTGCACGGTCTGCTACCACTTTAGCGATAGATGTCACCACATCGTCCAAAGACATATCTTTTGCTTCCACTTCTTCTGAAATGATACATACGTTAGGCTGTACTTGCAAAGCACATTCCAGTGCGATGTGAGAAGCCGAACGACCCATCAATTTGATGAAGTGCCAGTATTTACGTGCAGAGTTACAGTCACGTTGGATGTTACCGATTACTTCAGCATAAGTCTTACAAGCTGTATCGAAACCGAAAGAAGTTTCAATCATATCGTTCTTCAAGTCACCGTCGATTGTTTTCGGGCAACCGATTACCTGTACACCATACTTCTTAGCAGCATAGTATTCAGCCAATACACAAGCATTTGTGTTAGAGTCGTCACCACCAATGATAACCAGTGCCTTGATGCCCAGTTGTTTGATGATTTCAAGTCCTTTTTCAAACTGGCTTTCAGCTTCCAGCTTCGTACGTCCGGAACCGATGATATCGAAACCACCTGTGTTACGGTATTCGTCGATGATGTCGGCAGTCAGTTCTTTATATTTGTGGTCAACCAAGCCGCCAGGACCCAGGATGAAACCGTACAACTTGTTGGCAGGGTTCAATTTCTTGATACCGTCGAACAGACCGGAAATTACGTTGTGTCCGCCCGGAGCCTGACCACCAGACAAAATTACACCTACGTTCATCGGAGCGTGTGATGTTTCAGTTCCTTCTACGAACTGAATCAGTGGCATACCGTAAGTGTTAGGGAACAGTTTCTGAATCGCTTCCTGATCGGCTACAGACTGAGTAGCTTCTCCTTCTTTGACTGCAACCGCACCTTTCAATGCTTTTGGTAATTTAGGCTGGTAAGCAGCTCTCGCAATTTGTAATGCACTTTTTGTCATAATTGTTTTTATATTTTATAAGGTGTATAAAATTCACTCTGTGGTGCAAATTTCGCTTTTTTTTCGGAAATATAAAAACGTATGCCGATAAAATTTCCATTATGGGTGCGAAACCTTGGGGGATGAGGAGTGTGGCCGGGGTGGTTTTATTTAAAAATTCGATTTTTTGAAAGAGAAGTGGATTATTCGGGAAAAAATATTATCTTTACCCCCGACAACTTAATTTTATAACTTAAAAAAATGGAATTATGGCTAATAGAAGAGATTTGAAGAAGAATATCAATTATATTACAACTGTGTTGACAGGTTTGTGTGCAATGGATGCAGTGAATGCTACTCAGGAAAAGAAACAGGCTTATTACCATGTGTTCATTGAAATCGCACAGCTCAGAGACGATCTGATCAGCCGCGTAAGTCATACTGAACCGGGTAATGTGAAGGGATTCTATAAGAAACTGAATGCGGACTTGCAGGCAGGTGTAGAGAAAATCTCTGCCAAAATGGAAGAACTGGCTAAATAAGCGGGATGAAACAAGCTATCTGCCGTTTTATTTATTTCCGCCTGCTGGGATGGAAAGCAGAGGTGTCGGTGCCGGATTTTGATAAATGCATCATCTGTGCGGCGCCTCATACCACGAACTGGGATTTGTTTATCGGTAAGCTTTTTATCTCGGCTATCGGACGTGAGTCTGGCTTCATGATGAAAAAGGAATGGTTCTTCTTTCCTTTGGGTATATTCTTCCGCTGGATGGGAGGCATACCGGTCAACCGGAGCAAGCGTACGTCGTTGGTGGATCAGGTTGCCCAGCGCATCAGGGAGAGCCGCAAGTTTCATCTGGCCATCACTCCCGAAGGTACCCGCTCGGCAAATCCTAACTGGAAAAAAGGATTTTATTTTATCGCGCTGAAAGCGGAGGTGCCTATTGTCTTGATAGGTATCGATTATGAGAAAAAATGTATTACTGCTGGCAAGTATCTTATGCCCAGCGGAGATGTAGAGAAAGATATGCGTGAAATCAAACTTTACTTCAAGCAGTTCAAGGGAAAGCATCCGGAGAAATTCGATCTTGGAGAGATTTGATTGGTAAAGCAGACGAGATAAAAAAAGAGGCCCTAAGGCCTCTTTTTTATTTTTCAGGAATTACCGCTTATTTTTTCAGGAATTTCCATACCAGT
>OGZG01001818.1_pt1 | contig 15430 bp, 20 predicted proteins | sample 1576781 | NCBI WGS metagenome assembly OGZG01 (sample SAMEA3541502, study PRJEB24748) | human gut metagenome | biome: human gut; feature: human-associated habitat; material: faeces | place: China | collected 2012 | reverse complement strand
TTATCGTCCCACTGTGGCACAAGAGATGGGAGGCGACCATTCCATTAACAAAGCCTTATGGCACCTGTGTTGTTCTGAGGTGAGCATATCACCTCTGTTCAGGTGGCCAAATTCAGTAAACCACTTCAACTTAAGTCTGTCCCTGCTATAGAGTGGTATAAAGAAGTACAACTCAGAGCTACCAGCCTTAAGTCTCTGTGCCGTACTTTAGAGCGTATTTCCGTAGATAAGTTGGCTGCGGATAGACAAAAAGTTAAAACAGGGCTAAGGAGTTATCTGTGACAGTAAAAGTTGAACTACCAAATATCCCCAGTGAGGATGTACACGTTATAGAACCTCCGGGACGCCCAGGGCAAGGTCTGGATGATATAATGAGGGAATTGGGATACGATTTAAGCAGCATCGACATCATCGACTTTAACTTAAACCCTCTGGATACAATTCTATCTCAGGGTGAACAGAACTGATAGAGATGAATGCATGGTAAACCATTACCCTGCATTGTCATCGAGCCAAGTCAAGAAAGCCCACCAGCATGAGAAGGGTTGCAATTCATTGTTTCATCGTGATGAGTACGGCATAAAAAGTTACTTTTCTGCTTTGCTCATCCCATAAACTTCCAATGTTTACGGAATGTGATATTATTTCTGTCACTCAATCGCAGTTAGTAAACGCCCAATGTTTTTCAATTCGGACAAGCCTGTCCTAGTCCAGCCTGATCAATAGCACATATTTCTTTTTCTGATTGTTTACCTTCTTTGGCTTTCCCCAAAAATTCAATTAGTTGGCCGACAATTGCGAAAAGATATATTTTTAGTACGATGTATAGACACTTCCCAAAGGCATCCCGCCGCTGGTGGTTTTTATGTGACACCGGACAGGAGCGCCAGGCATCATGACAGCGCCCTCTCCTCCTTTGCTTCACTTCCTGTCAGGTTTAAGACGACTATCAAACCGGAACGGTATCTGTTGAGCCTTCTGCACGATCCCGTAAAACTCAGGGTGCTCAGGATTTAACAGATAATTGAACTCTACCGGCGATAAGGCTGAGGGAACACGCAGTGCAACCGAGCTCCTGGTAAATGACCAGGCATCTCCGTAATCAGCCAGTTCCTGAGGCGCATCCTCATCAGCCCAGTTGCCCGGTAATTCATCCATGTTTGCGCTTTGTATCAGTTCATCAGGCACATCGATACTCAGTAGCGTGAAAGAGTCCATTATCTGTGCCGCATGCAGGTGTACCAGGGTCTCCAGCATCGTTAGTGATGCCGTTTCGGAGACATATACCATTGACACCCCCACGCTATTCCAGCGCCCACCAGCCTCTTTCGCACCATATCCGGTCCAGGCCGTAGAAAGATACTTTGTTTTCGTCAACCTGTAGAGGATCACGAGTACACCCCATGCTCCAGACGCGTAATCAGCTTAATGACCTCATAGGCTCCCGTTTCGGATGCCATCAGGTCTGCTGGCACTTTCCAGCTCAATGCCCGGTTAGGTTCGTTCAACCACTTCTGTGCGGCTTCCCTGTCGCCTTCAAACAAATCTACCGCCCGATCAATAACGCGGATAATCCGTACCAGACGTTCACTTTGTTCCGGGTTAAAACGTGCCTTCACACTGCGGCTAAATGTGGTTGACGGGATACCGGACATTTTTCTCAGGTCATTCTGGGTTATTCTGGCCCAGTCAGTGATCCGGTTCACCACCTTCCCGTCCAGGCCTTCATTGATTTGGCCCAGGAGCGCTACACCATCAGCATTATTTAACCCGGCAACCTGCCAGAGGCGCTGTGGTCTGGCTGGAGTTGAGGACAAACTAAAAGTTTTCATAGCAAACCTCCATTTGGTCATTACATTATACCCAAATGGTAACACCAGAGCAAATATCAACCACCAGCAGACGGAAGGCATTTTTCCTGATTGCGATAACTCAGAGTGTAGCGATCGGTATCGAGTCCCACCTCGTTGTGTAGGCTGGAGAGAGCATATCTCTCTTCATTGACCACGCCGGTGCGATGCCACGACCGGCAAACCATACTTTGCCTTTGCCTGAGTTGTTTATCGTATCCAGTACGTTCATGAGCGCGTCACTGTTTGCATACGACCTCCCTTCATCAAATAACGATAGCTGGGTAACTCCGCAGGGACGGAAATCGTTGAGCATGACTCCCGCCTTTGCATAGTTATGTCCTTCTTTCCAGATTTTATCCAGAGCCCGGCCAGCCGCCGCGATAATGTCCCGCGTATCACGTGATGGAATGCAGAGCTGTTCGCTGGAGACTTTGCTGTAATAGGGTTCATGTTTTGAAAAAGGCGAGGTTTTTATGAAAACTGATACCTGACCGCAGTATTGACGTTCCTGGCGCAATTTTTCCGCAGCACGTTCAGCATACTGGCAAATTGCCTGCCGCATGGATTCATACGTTGTTATACGCTGCCCAAAGCTCCTGCTGCATATGATCTGTTGTTTTGGTGGCGGGGCATCCTCCAGGTCGATACAACTTTCCCCCCGTAGTTCCCTCACTGTTCGTTCAAGAACTACGGTGAAGTTTCGTCTTATGAATGCAGGGTTAGTACGAGCCAGCTCCAGCGCAGTGGTTATGCCCATTGCATGAAGCTTACTTGTGGTTCGTCCACCAACCCCCCACACCTCCTCTACCGGCATCAGAGAAAGCATCTTATCTATCCGATTACGCTGGCCTGCAGTCAGTGCGAGTACCCCTCCGAACTGGGGCCAGGTCTTACTGGAATACTGGCAGGCTTTCGCAAGGGTTTTTGTAGGGGCCAGGCCTACCCCTATCGTCAGTCCAGTGCAGCGGAAAACATGATCCCTTAGCTGATGTCCGTATTCCTCAAACGTCATGCAGTTATCAATCCCACCAGCCCAAATAAAAGACTCATCGATGGAATACTCTTCGACACGGGATGATAATTCCTCCAGGCAGAAATGTACTCTGGCGCTCATGCTGGCATACAGCTCGTAGTTACTGGAGAAGGCAATCACGGGCTCCGGGAAGCGCTGCTCACGCAACTTAAACCAGGGTAAACCCATAGGAATGCCGAATTTTTTTGCCAGTTTACAACGAGCTATAACGCAGCCGTCGTTGTTAGAAAGGACGACCACTGGTTTATCGCGTAAATCGGGTCTGAAGCATTTCTCAACACTGCAATAAAAGCTGTTCACATCCGCCAGAGCATACATTACAGATTACCCCGGGCACGATGAACCCAATGAGTCACCACGCCAAAAATTGTCAGTTCATCGGGGTCTGGGTAAATTGGTGAATAAGCATTGTTCATAGGCAACAGGGCCAGTCTGGGAGTGGTCTGGAGCTGTTTAACAGTGAAGCCGCCGTCCACCTCGGCGATCACGATATCGCGATGTTGAGGACGCAGAGAACGGTCCACCACCAGCAAATCTCCATCACGCATACCGACATCCTGCATGCTGTTTCCCTGAGCTCGCACGAAATATGTTGCGGATGGATGCCTGATGCAATAATCGTTCAGGTCTAGCTCACTGGAAGTATAATCCTGGGCAGGGCTGGGGAAGCCAGCTGCACACCGCTCGAGAAATAAAGGGATGGCGATTTTCTCAGGATTTTCCATTGGAATTAAGAACATAGGCACAACCTCCGATCACTTAAAAACACTGTATATATAACCAGTATAAATTGGATCTTTGCAGGTGCCTAGTCCATCAGGTAGCAGTTGGGATCAAGACGACTACCGTTCAAAATTATTGATTGTTTTTAAAGCAGGAATGCCGCCCTACCTTAATCAACCAGAAATGCAGAGTTATAACGTCATACTTCCTTACCAGCTCAAGGCATGAATTTATCGACGTAAGGCCTTTGCTGATTGCAACCTGCAAGATTTGACAGAATGTGGGTTATCCTGAAGAAAGTAACTTTCCTTGATTGTAAAAAGTCCCATCTGCTTGTAGGGGCACATAACAAAAGCCCCACCATTGCGGTTTTTATGTCGATACCCCCGCGTGCGGGGGGAATACTCATTACGGGTGTCCATTCGGATCTGGTAGTGCCGTTAACCCCCGCATGCGGGGGGAATACTTTAATCCACTGCCGGAAACAGGAGTCCGGAACCGATAACCCCCGCTCACGGGGGGAATACAGCAGCAGCTGACCAACTGACGGAAATCCAGCCCGATAACCCCCGCATGCGGGGGGAATACTACTAACAATATTTAACGAACGCCAACACACACCGATAACCCCCGCATGCGGGGGGAATACCACCGCCGTTACTTTGCTTTACTCAATCTCGGCCGATAACCCCCGCACACGGGGGGAATACAAAAGACGTTTTTATGAAGGTTGCCGTTTTCGCCGATAACCCCCGCATGCGGGGGGAATACGCAAAAGTGTTTTACCAACTGCCAAAAAGTAACCGATAACCCCCGCACACGGGGGGAATACCCCTGCCTCGGTGGGGTTTTTGCTTCTCTAAGGCGATAACCCCCGCATGCGGGGGGAATACTAACACTGTGCAAAAGGTATCCGTGAGGGTGCCCGATAACCCCCGCATGCGGGGGGAATACGTCTGTGCCTTTCTGGATGAGGTCAAATACCTCCGATAACCCCCGCATGCGGGGGGAATACTTCCAGCCAGCGGGTAACCGTGGACAACACGACCGATAACCCCCGCACACGGGGGGAATACTTCCAGCCAGCGGGTAACCGTGGACAACACCACCGATAACCCCCGCACACGGGGGGAATACTTCCAGCCAGCGGGTGACGGTTGAGAGCACCACCGATAACCCCCGCACACGGGGGGAATACACGTTCCAGCCATATAATCCGGAAACGTTGCTCCGATAACCCCCGCACACGGGGGGAATACTCTAAAAATAACCGGTTGATTATAAAATATTAAATAGCGCCACTAAAATCCACCAGCTTTTGGAGTTAGCGGGCAGTGAAATCAAAAGATTGATTTTCATTGAATGCCTTTACCATAGCAAACAACTCGTCCCCGGTAATCTCAACACCATTCGGTGTGATGACGATTTCTCCAAGTGTAACTGGTACCAGTTCACCCGGCTTCCAGGTCGTAACTGTCCAGTGAGCCTCCACCAGACCGCAGTTATGATTCGCATGACCGCCAAAACGTGGTTCGGCTGCAAAGCGGATTAATGCAGAAATGAAAAGCCCTGCTTCCTCATCAGTCGCATTTTTAATACTCATGCGATGGCTGAGTTCTGCGCCGGTGATAAACGCTTCATACGGGTCAATCGGGCGGCGAATTGACTCGCGAGATTCCTGCTTCTGATCTTTGCGGGCCTGAATTTTTTCATCGAGCTCCCGTACTTTGATTTGAAGCTCAGCTTTGGTGTCTTTATCAGCCGACTTCATCGCCTTTTTGAGTGCATCCTGCTCTGTTTTGATCTGAGAGATATCCACACTTGCCTCAGCCTGTTCCTCGAGCAGGCGTTCCAGACGATCAACCTGGTCTGTCTCAAGAAACTCCATCAGACTTTCGTCACACTGAAACATAATTGAGCGGGCACCCCCACCAAACATCCCCCACTGGTTATCACCATCCGGGATAGCATTCCCTATACCAACTTTGCCGCTTAATCCCCAACGACCAAACAAGCTGATTAACGGGTTTTTGCTACGTAGTTCAGCACCAGCATTGATTTCACCTGGCGCGAAGGTTTCGGCTTCACCATTGATATCCACCCCCTGGGCCAGCATGAAATGTACTGCCAGGTCGAAAGGTGATTTTCCGTCTGCATTAAGGCCCACACGATCGACAATGACCTTATGCGCAGCATGACGAAGAGTTCCCCGAATGCTGGTACCTGGAAAGTACGGGGCTGCATTGAATCCACCGTTACGAGGCAAGCGATGGCCGGAAGTTGAGACCGCATTTTTTACTGTTACAGTCAGTGGTTCCAGAGTCGAAATTTTACCGTTGAAGTTTAAAGTTCTCATGAAATTAGCCTCGCAATAAAGAAGAAATCAATTGAGTACGAACTGGTGCTGGGTGGACAATGTTTAGCTTTTCACCAACGAAATAGGGAGGAATAAGTGGTGATACTCCTTTGATACCATTCAGACCCGAATTAACAGGTACCGGACGCAATGCCATACCCTCGTTGGATATACTCGTGTCGATATCGAGAGGAAGAATTGTCACATTGTTAAACTCTCCATTAGCTGCAGAGAAAAAGTCATAACCAACGCCAACATGGGCATGGTTAAGCAGTATTTCTACAGCCTCAGAAGAGCCGACAAAATCAAACGTTAAATAGGGTGCAGAATAAGCTGGACGGGTTGTCATCCTTCTCTTCGTGGGGCCCCCGGTCAGGAGGACACGCGTAAACACCCCCCTGTGGATACGAGGAGAGAACATTGCAGTGCTCAGTTTTTCGGGACTGAGATAATCGCAACGTACGCTTGTTGTCGCCCCAATCCCCTGTTCGGGCGTGATGCCAAAACGTAGAGATGAAGCATGGAAAACACCCAGTTCATCGTTGAATAGAAGTATTTCCTTAAGACGAGCCAATACGACTCCTGGCTCGTTACTGGGTATCGCCTGAGACAGTGCTTCATACAGAATGCCGTCCAGCGATGGGGCTATCCCACTGATGACCACCGGTGTCAGAGAAGACATGATGACCCGATACGGTTTAAAATTTAACACTGGATATCCTCTTCAAAATACGCCGGTGATAAAATTTCACACGAACGATATTCACGACGAAATCGAACGGGAATAATGTGTTCCAGCGACCGATGTTTAGACGAAAGGTCAGTCGGTTCCGGAAAACGCGGATCGAGGATAATTATCCTGACAGTATCATTTTCACTACGAATCCCCCGCCCTACAGACTGCTTTGCTTTGCGAATAACTTTCCGCAAATTTTCCAGGTAGATGTTCCGGTTAACTGCCTCAAAGGTACGACTATAGCCTCGTTCCTTCAGATACCCATAAAGGCTTTCAGCCTTCATTCTGTCCGGAGGTAAGAAAGGTATCCGGGTGATGATTAAATCCTGGAAAATCTGTTCCCCATTCTCGCCTCGTGGGCTCACACCAACAGAAGCACCGGCAGAAATCAGAATTCCTGGTTTCTCCTGATACTGTTTAATAATTTCGGACAGGGCCTGACCTGCTTTCTGAATATAAACTGGTTGCGAGACCTCACCCAGCTGATTGGCAATCATCCGGGTTTCATAATGGCTGGCAGTTAATACCAGAGCTGGCCCGTGAATACAGGACAATTGTTCAACTACTGCCTTTAACCATTGACCTGAAAATATCTGTTCTTTCGGGTCATCGAACACCTTTGGAAAATCAGCACCGGCGATGGTCAGCTTCATTGAGCCATAGACGTCTGGGGAGAATATTTTCCTGATTGAAATCGTATCGCTGGTTAACCCCAGAGCTTTACATAACCACTCCATTCCGGTCTCTGGGGTACTGGTAATCGAGAGCGTAGCCGACGTCAGTAACGCACTACGCCATTGAGTGCAGTATCTGCCCACATTCATCCCGATAAACGGGTTTACAGCGATCAGGGCTGGTTCACGACGTTTATTGGAAACGCCTACACCCTTTTGCCCCCCGGACAATCCGAGCATTTCCCAGCTGTAGATACAGTCAAAGAAAGCTTTCCGGGCCGCTTCATTTTTTATTTCCCGCCCTACCTTTGATAAGGCGTTAAAGCTATTGTCAAACAAGGCAACCGCTGCAGGCGTACTACAAAAATGCAGATCGCCCGCTATCGAAGTCACGTCGTTCATTAACTGGTCGATGACATGCACGCCATTACGTGGAATATGTTCATTGAACGCACTGGTCAACTCTCTGAGGTTGAAGCGCCGCTGTTTCCAGACCTCAAGCATATCTACAAAAATGTCTGCCTCATCAATAATGAGGTACATATTTTCTTTGTCACCGAGGATGCGGTGATTACACATACAGTCGACCATTACCATCGCATGGGTCGTAACAATAAAGTTAGCACTGAGAGCATTCAGGCGAATATCATCAATGTCCTGTATATCATCCCAGATGGAGTAGGTGACCATCTCTGGCGTGATCTGCGCTGGCAGTTCACCATACTCTTCTTCAAACTCAACCAGAGGTTTTGACCAGTTAGCGAGTTTTTCAAGGACCTTAACCGTATCCAGATCGGTAAATTCGTCCATGAGTAACAGTCCACGTACTTTCTCCAGGGATACGTAATTTGCTTTCCCCATAAGCCGGGAAAAAGTAACTTTTATGCCGCATTGTTCAGCTATCTGTTCAAGGAGAGGACGATCGCTTCTGAATATCTGGTGCATCAGGGCATGAGAATTCGTGGCGATCACAAATTTTGCCTCAGGGTTTTTCAGCAGAATCAGAAGCGCCGGTACCAGATAGCCCAGCGTTTTTCCTACACCTGTTTCAGCACTAATCAGTGCAACTTTATGATCCTGAGTCAGTGCACCAGCTGCAGCCTCGATATAATCCTGTTGGACCTTACGTAACGACAATCCGGCAGACTCAAATACCGCTGATGTATTCATGACTACTCCCCTGCCAGATGCATGAAACCACAACCAAAAACGCGTTTAGGGCCGACGCCATAAACGATGGCCATTTCAGCTTCCTGTTGATTGCTGATAGTGGCGGCCCCCTGAACAGTGAAGACAGGAAGCATAAAACCACGGCGAGCATTGCCCTTGTCGATATGGACGAATTCCGGGCCACTCACGACGATTTGACGGGAGTCAAGACCAGCCTTCGCTAATTTGGTGAGGGCCATCTGATAACTCGCTTCATCAGATGGAGCAAACTGGCGTCGGCCATGGCCTTCTAACTTTGTTCCTTTATGAAAGATGGCCATTGACGTAATGAACTTAATTTCATGGCCCTCAGAGAGAATAAGCTCTCTTTTTTTCTCCCCTGGCAGCTCCAGAGCTGTGGCTGTGCGGACCAGCAGTCTCGAATCATTCCCGGTACCGGGAAAAATTTTAAAAGAGTACGGCAGCTTCTCTCCCTTACGTTCCTGCATGAAAAAATCCAGGTGCTGGTGGATCCGGTAAACACTTGTGTGAGAGATACGCAACCGAAACGCATTATCGTAGAAAATCATGGTCATACCTTTTTCAAGAGGTGCAAAATGCTCAGGCGTTGATGGGGATCAGTCGGCAGAAGCAGCAGTAACGGAATGAGGTTGTTTTTCTTAAACTCATTCGAGGCGGCTTCAGGAGTTATCCGCGAATAGGCCAGCAGGGTTACTGTTCTGATAAAGATATCCATCTCTTTCTTGGAGTAGTTTTTTATTTCCTGATGGAGTTCTTTAGCCTTTTTTAAATCCAGCATGTAAAGGACTTCGTTCTGCCGGGTGAGTAGTTGATCGGCACAGGTATAAATTGCGTCGGCACTCAGACTGACCCGCAGTGAGCGAACAAGCTCGTAGGTTTTCACGCCGAAGTTTTGAATATAAATCAGCGGGAATTTCAGTTCGGTGTTAAACAGGTATTCCAGATGCTGACCGCTGGTGGCCGTGATGACTTCTACGTGATCGAAAAAATGCTCAGGTAGTTTATTGACCACTCCCTGAGGGGCTAAAAGAACCGAAGAATTGTCTTCAACGTTAATAACAGCCCCAACACCAGACCACATGCCAAATTTCTGGCCGGTTGTTGGTTTTTTGGGGTTCTCCACGCCCATCAGCTCTGGAGCAGAAACAAAAAAAGTCTGGCAAGGGCGGCAATGCACAACACGTTCCCTGTAGGCGTTGACCAGCTCGAAGCCTACCCCGTCGAACTCTGAGGGAGCTCTGCCGCAGCATGAGCAATTTCGTTGCACAGGCACAGGCTCACCCATATAGGGCAATAAAATACTCGTCAGAGCGCTATATACTGACTCTACAGGATGATTCAAAGCTCCCCCTCCCCTAAAATAAGCCATGCCATTTTGATGGCAAATTAGTTAAGTGTCCCTGCTCACAGATACAAGGAATTTTCACCCGCCAGCTTAATAAATAATGGTGAAATTTCCTTAGGCAAATTTAACAGAAGCTTCTGATACAAAGACTCATCTTCCGGACGCCCGGTCAAAATCACTTTCCTTCCCGAGGCAAGTGAATGAAGAACGTATTTCAACACATTCCGCATATCAAAAAGGACAACATCATCAACGATGATATCTTTATTTGATAAACTCTGAATAAAATTCTCACCAGCTATCGGCTCATCTGGTGAAATAAATAAACCATCAAATAATGCACGCTTCGCCAGAAGGGTTTTCCCTGACCGGGAAGGCCCTATTATAACGACAATAAGGTTAGTATCTTTTTCTGAAAAATAACTCAACACCTTATTGAGACATTTTTCATTTTGATTGTTATTGAATTTCAAATCATGACTCCTTTCCAAGAAGATGCCCTCACCTGTGGTTATTCCGTTAATTCAAGGGATGAAGTGTACCAGTTAACCTATGTCCTAATGCAGGAGGTTTTTTGTTTCCGAATTACCCTTGTCCTTGCCATCGCCAGACATCTCTTGCAGGTCTTGATGGCCCATCAGATTCACGAACATAGCACGATAACCCACTGGCAAGCGTGAAAGTAAACCAATGCACAATTCATGGTCTGACGGTTGTCCGATGACCAGAACCTTATGGCCAGAAGCATGCACAGCCAGAATACACTCCAGGACTTTGTCTGCATCAAAACGGAAAATGTCATCAATCACTACATCAAAACCTGTGAACATCTCCGAAATGTGATCACATTCTTCAAATTGCTGAGCGGTAGGGTATAGAGCATCGGGAACCTCAAGTTCAGCCAAACAGGATTTACCAGACCCGGTTTCTCCAATAATAAATACAAGAGCTTTATCTTCTGTTTGCTTGAGATATTTAGTAATGACCCCCATGTTATCCTCAAGATTTTTCATTACTAAAGCAGGTAAGTTTTTATCAAGATTCATGTTAAACCTCTTATTAAATTTACTGTTATAGAAAAATTGACAACACGGTATTTATTCATTCTTCCAGTACGTTACACCATCGTCACAGAGATACCCTGTCTGGTCAGGTTCACCTCCAATAAAAACACCAGCCTGACCTTTTAGTGAAACACCCACTCCCGTCGTGGTAGCACCTTCTCTTTTTTCTATAACTTTGCAATGCTCAGCTGCAAAGTCTCGCCAGTCCTGTTCCTTCTGGTCGCTTGCCAACACCAAAACCACCAGCACGGACATAACTCCACACAGGAGTGCAATGCCAGCCAGTCCGGAAGCAAATGTTGTCAGTAAAGAAAAGTCCTTAAACAAAACAGCGCCAAGAACCAATACCACAAGCAAGGCATAAAAAATTACTGCTCCGTTACTTGTTAATAATGACGTTCCCCAATCCCAAAAGGAATTAACAGTAATTTCACTCTGCGTCATAATTCTCACCTTCAGTTTAATGGAAATCTTCAAACAAAGTCTAAAACTGTGCTGAATTGTTCTGCTTCAGGTAACATCGGCTTCAGCCCACTACGTCTTGCAATGCGAGTAACGAGTATTAATGTATCGGTCGTATCAGGCAAAGTTATTTGTTTGTGAGAAATTCGGATATCGTCTTCATTAACCATGGAAACATCTACATCGCCAACGCCAATGGTGATTGAGAATGTCTTATCCGAACCGTAAAAAAGCACCAGCTCAGTTAATGGTCCACCAGCCCGATAACAAGTCAGGGACATTTTATGAATGCTGCCAATATTTGAAATGCAGCTATCAATGAAGTCATCGGCATGCTCGTGCTGAATAAGACGATCTGTAGAGGTAACTCCATACAGAAACTTTAAGTGGTTACCATTTGATTGATTGATACCTTTCATTAATTAGCCTTAGGAGTTATTTTTGTTAAAAAGCATTGCCACTGAGCCTATACCTAAAAGGACGGTCATACCGTAAAGCAAATACGATGAAATATTGTAGAGATCAAAACCGAGTATGGTGCGTGCTTTTTCATCCGGCAAAACCACGGTAAATATAAGGTTCCACAAAGCAATTAAAATTATCTGGGCACCAAATAATCTAGGCAACGCGCCAAGTTCTTCGAATGCAAACAAACACATAGTCACAACCAACACAACCATAATGCCAATGAATGAACATAATATCGCTGAAATCCCAAAACCAAACGCAGTAAACACAATTGATTCTTTGGCGGTTAATCCCGTGACTCCGTAGACCAATAGCACCATAATAATAAAAAAAAGAAAACCCTTTATAAATGCCATAAAATCACCCAAGATTATTAGAAAATGATCTTTTGTTGGCCAAACAGAAGCTTACAATAACAATGTATTTAAACCAATAAATCATTCAACCTATTTTATGTTGTAAGCAACTGAATTTAGCCTTCTGGAATTTCTAAAAGATTTATCGAGCCTCATAAAAGATAAAATTCCTGCTCAGCCTTTCTCCCGCTTACGCGCAATTAAATCCCTGCGACGCAACCAGCGGTGAAATATATCTTATGAGTAAATTAAAAACAAAGCCGAGTGTAAGGCTCAGGATTAACACCACGATAAAGCGATGTGGGTCTTTACCCAGAACAATATCTAAAAATCTTCGCATGATATTTGTAAGATAATTTAAAAAAAGAACCATCTTTTATCCCCTTCTATACCAATTCACAAATCATGAGGCAAGCCGGGGAAAACTCCCCGGTTACGCCTTAAATATTATTGCTCTGAGTTTTTTTTCTGGATTTTTTCCAGATGCTTATCGTAGCTGTCTTTGGCTGCAGTCAGCTGCAAAAACTCTTCATAGGTTAACGTCAGTTGATACTGGGCTTTAGCGAGAACCTCTGCACCGTCTTCCATAAAGGGAATTTCTTTCGCTTCGGTAACGATACGGTTAATAACATCAAGAGAGTTATCTACAATCTCTTTGGAGATTTTTTTCGGCAGCACGTCGAACACCGACGGCTGAGATTTGATATTTTGTTTAGGTTCGCGTTTCGCCGCAGGGGTCCGTTTCGGTTCGGATTTTTCACCGCCTTCCCCTTCTTCTGAACCGCCACCCGCAACGCCTGCATCATTGCCTGCAGAGCTTTCAATGACACCAGCAGCCGCGTCAGAGGCACTATTAGATCCGTTACCTGCATCAGTCGTTGTAATGGTTGTCACATTGCCATCAGATTCACCATTAGTGTCGTTTTCACCTGTACGCTTAGCAAGAAGGACCTGACCAATGGTTTTGTCGGTAGCTTTGCCAAACTTATCAAACGCTTCCTGAATGATAGCGACACAGTTATCCGGGTATTTCTCCATCACGTCGAGTGCTGCGTAGTATGCTACTACACCTTTAACGATCAGACCTTTTAACGCCTCCGGGGCGGTGTGAACTTTGAGCAATTTACGGACATGGGTTACGGAGACTTTACGGTCTGCGGCCAGCTCTTCGATGCTCATAGGCTCTTCTGCGCTGTTGTGCATGCGATACATGGACTCAGCCTGAGCAACGATCGAGACCGGAAGTTGATCGTTTCCTTTAAGATTAAAAAGTTCTGCTTTACTGTCAGAGCCACGGAATTCGTCAACACGAATTTTATCAACCGGGCCCTCACCCCGTTCTGCGCGAATTTTATTAGCCAGTGGAATTGCACGGTGACGGCAGTGTCCCTGACGAATGACAACCTGACCATCACGAACCTGGACAACCATAGGGGCCATTTCCAGAGGGCTATCGGCATATTGCTGAGCCAGACGCGCCAGGTGGTCCTTAACTTCCGGGAGTTCCCAGTAAGCCTCACCCAGGCCAGCGGTACGTGTGTTAAAGCCAGGGATGATGTTCAGATGCGTCGGGTCCATAACAAGACCATTGCCCAGACGACCACCGATACCATTTTTTTCTAAGAAGGTACGCAGAGAAACATTTTCGTTTTTGGCTTTAGCTGGAGTTGCCATAGTTGCAGTAGTCATTGAATTTTCCTCTTCCTGTTGTATGTGGGTAAACGGTCATTGCCGTTGTTAGACCCAGGATACATTCTCAAAACGCTCCATCAAGCCCCTATTTTCACTTTGGCGTGAAAAAAGTTACTTTTTTTTGTTCACGGCAAAAATTTTACACATGATTCTTCTGTGGCAAGGGCTCCAGGAGCCGGATTTCGGTGTTTATGTGAAGAAAATTTTTTCAGTGGTATGCCGGGGATCATAATTTTTGGATGATTTTGAAGGAGATACGAACAGTGAAGGTGATTACAGACGATGCATGTCTCATTGATTTTTAGGACATAAATCGTCAAAAGTTACTTTTTTGAGGGTGATAACGACACTTGAACACGCTTCTCAGGACAGAAAAGTAACTTTTTTCAGTGCTGAACCCACTCTTTCAAAAGTTACTTTTTGATAAAACCTGCGTTCGGGGAAGGAGGCAAAGCTTGCGGGGGGAAGGAAGAAACTATTTTTATCTGATTGTGCAAATCATAGACGCTCAGCCCGTCATGTTGATCCCCGTACGCAGATAGACAAATGTTCGGGGTTTAAAAAGTTACTTTTCAGGTGCTGTGCTGTTTCACGCTGCCGGATACATAGCAGGTACAGGTATCCTGTCCTGCTATGAGAAGACCAGCGCCCCTGTTTAGTTCGTCTCTGTTTGCAGCTCTTTGCGAGCGTTTGCGATCAACTCGTTCACTTCATCGCGGTCAAATCCTGGCATTGCGGGCAAAACCGTATCGGAAGGAACGGCATCAATCCACTCAAGAGCCGCAAGCAGTGCGCTTAGTAATTGTTCATTAATTTTCATTAGACCGCCTATTTCAACCTTTTTACTATCTTTAAAAAGTTACTTTTGCTGAGTGCAAACTCAATCTTTCGACCACTCGATAAGCGCATTATGCAGTTCCATCGCGCCGGAAGAACGAAGCTCAGCGTCCTCGTACGATATCCCGAGGCGGTCCATGACGCAATCCGTATCCAGAAAGTCAGAGGTGGCGTTCAGAGCTTCTGTAATGACCTGTCCATGGGTAACCGCCACTAACTTGCGCTCGTGATCGGCTATCTGTAATGCTTTGCCTCCATCAATGCTGTTGCCCTGGTCGTCTATCCCACTGGTTGTCTGACAGTCGTTATCGAGGACAGATACTGGCTCATCGGCATTAGCGGTGCCGTGTTTTGCATTTTCCGCTAAGGAAGGTGCGAATAAGCAGGTCATTTCTTCCCAAGCTGACTCGCTGATTAAAATTTCGCGGATCTGGGCCGATTTTTTTCCCGCAAACACATCGAATCAGCCTATTTAGGCTATTTTTTCCACCATTTCTGGCGTTATTTCCGGTTTTTACTGAGATCTCTCCCACTGACGTATCATTTGGTCCACCCGAAACAGGTTGGCCAGGGTGAATAACATCGCCAGTTGGTTATCGTTTTTCAGCAGCCCCTTGTATCTGGCTTTCACGAAGCCGAA
>OGZG01001802.1_pt1 | contig 15508 bp, 6 predicted proteins | sample 1576781 | NCBI WGS metagenome assembly OGZG01 (sample SAMEA3541502, study PRJEB24748) | human gut metagenome | biome: human gut; feature: human-associated habitat; material: faeces | place: China | collected 2012 | reverse complement strand
CATACGTCCGCATCCTGCAAAACAAGACCCTCCGATAAAATCACATTTCCTTCATTCTGAAGAATCACTTGCAAGCCAAATAAATCCCTATAAAACTCTATGGATTTTTCTATATCATCTACCACAATCAGTACATTCTTTAGTTACTGCATGGCTATAATGCAAAATATAATGTAAATTTAAAGGAGAAAATACACATGAAAAAAATTAAGGAAATAGCTTCAGGATTATTAATACTTCCTTTCAGGTATAGATGACTACACTGTTAAATTCATTTAAATTTCTCTACAAAAGCTCACTGCTGGTTCAAAAAATACCAACAGTGAGCTTTTATTTCTTACCCCCTATTTCCTTTTCCTGCGAATAATCACTACTGTAATTATTGCTATGCAAGCTACCATGACCAAAACTATCGGAAGAAGATTTCCTTCATCACCAGTTTGCACTGCCTGACCTTTTTGATCTGTATTTTGACCTGCATTATTTTGATTTCCTCCTACATCTACTGTAGTTTTCTGTACCAATGCGCGACGTGCATTTTCTAATTCTTCTGTTGCTGCTTTTACTTCTTTTGCACTACCTGACTTCAGAAGTTTTTTCGCTTTTTTCAATGCATCTTCTAATCTCTGATAAGAGTCTTCTGTATACAACTCCTTATCCACTTTTTCAGCCGCCTGAATCTTATCCTTTAATGCTTCTACATTAACCAGTTTTTTCATTGCCTCTTGAATCTTATCAATATATTTATCATCAGCGCTCTTTTCTGCCTCTGCGACAATATCCATCAATTCCTTATAAGAGTCTTCTGTATAAGATTCAGCCTTCAATGCCTTCGCTGCCTGAATCATCTGCTCCAAAGCTGCTTTATCACTTGTAGTCAATCCATTATATTTTTCTTCGATTAGTTTCAGCGCCTGTGCAACCTGTTCTTTTGTACCTGCATCAAGAAGTTGTTTTCCTGCTTCTACAGCTGCAACATAAGACTGATAACTTTCTTTCGTATATAAAGTACCGTCTACGCTTTCTGACTGTTTAATCGCTGCCTTCAGAGTACTGATATCAACTAGATTTGACATTCTATTCTGGAAAGCAGTTCTCTTAGCAATAAATTCTTTTGGATTTACACGTTCTGTTCCGGCTATTTCTGCCTCTTTATCCGTAGCCACCAACGTATCAATTTCTGATTTAATCGCTGTCAACGCCTGATAACTAGCTTTTGTATACGGATCTGCTTCAACCAAATCATATTTTTTCGTTTCCAGCTCTGCAAGTTCTCTGTTTCTTGTAGAATATACGAGATTACTCTGCGCTTCTGTCACATTTTTCATCAGCTCATCTGCATCTGTCTGCGACAAATTATCCGGAGTTTTCATTGCCTTTTCCAACTTGCCAATTACATTTGCATATGCAGAAATTGTTTCCTCATTACTGATTTTTTCAGCCAACACTTCATTCATCTTTGCGACGGTTTCTTCATTCGCTTTTGTCTTTGCATTTGTACGTGCTGACTCTAATGCTTTAATCGCTGAATCCACCATTGCCTGACTTGCATTTTCATTATCATAGATTTCCTGTGCAGTTTCTTTTGCCTGTGTGTAAGCTGTTTTGCTATCAGCTGTCCATGTGTCATCCTCTGCTTTTGCAAGCTCTGCTTTTAATGTTTCTTTGTTTACTTCTCCGCCACGTTCTGATGAAGTTTCAATCTCAGCAATTTCCGGAATTACATCTTTCCAAGTAACAGTCAGTGTTTCCAGCATTTTTCCTTCCGGAATAACAAACTCATTGATTACTTGATTCAGTTTTCCAAGGTTTACTTTTTCACTAGCTTTTGTAACATTACTTTTATCTAAATAAGTTGCTGTAACATCTGCTTTAGAAATATCGCCGATCTGTATCAGACGAACAGATGCGATTGATGTTGGATCTAACACTCTCCAGGTAAATGAGCTGTTCTTTTTAGAAGACTTATAAGTTGTACCATAGCTTCCATCCCGCATATTAGACGGAAGCTTTCCTGCTTCTTCAATTGCTTCTGACACAATCTGTCTACTCTGCTCAGGAGAAATATATTCTCCTCCATTGATCTGCAGTTCATTAATTGCAACCCATCTATGATTATATGTTTCATTCGGCATGATGCGGATATATCTTCCATCTACATCCAGACCTGTTGCTTCTTTATACATATATCCCGGATTTTTATCATCATGGGTCAGAGTAATGCCTTGCATGTCTTTCGCTACTGTATTATCATGCACATTTTGAGTTGGTTTTCCAACCGTCATAACCTCTGTCCAGTTTTCACCATCTGTTGACACTTCAAATTTTGCATTTCTCAAATAATTCAACTGTGTTTCTACAATATAGTAACGCAGAGAGTTAAAGTGAATAACTTGTCCCAGATCAAATGTGATATGTTTGCCAGCTTCCTGTTTTCCATTGATCATACCCAATGTACTTAATTTTCCATCAAATACATTTCCAACAGTTCCTGCCACACGCATATCATTTGCATCCTGTGCTTTTTCAAAGTCTGTATCTACTTTTTTAGCTCCGACAAACTTATAAGTCACTTTAAAATCATTCAAAGTAATCTGGCTTGCTTCTTCGCCATTATTTTTAATGCGTATATACGCTGCATCTACATTTTTTGCATCCGCTGCGTAAGGCTTCCATGTGATTTCATTCATAGACGTCTCCAGAACTACATTTTCCGAAAGTGCCGGAATTGTAATATTCTGTATTGCTTTGATATCGCCAAGTTTCACTCCGATATACTCGTCTTTGTTCAATGTAACTGTTCCGTTACTTAATGAAACACTGCCTTCCTCCAGACTTGCAGTGATATTTGTATCAACGTTCGTATAAAGCCCTGCTCTCGCACCACTTGCATCTTCATTTGCCGGAGAAAGAATCTCTATTTCACCAATTCTTACCCAGCCTCCTGTTACTGTATTATTATGAATACGCACCGCTTTTACATTAGCAACATTTCCGAATGAAATGGTCTGATCACCTTTATCCGACAATGTACCCGCTTTTGTCCATGTACTCGTTCCCTCAATCTGATACTCTACATCTGCATTGCTGAACTTATCACTCTTTGCTGAAACTCCCTGCACTAAACGGAAGGAACCAATTGTTTTTGGCTCCGGGAAAGTAACTGTCAATGTTGCTCCTGCTGGAATTGTATCTCTTCCGGGGTTTTCGTATGGTCCTTTTGCCAGCCATACTTCACTGCTGTTATCTCCATCAAAATATTTATCTTCCGATGCGTTATTTTGTATAGATATCTGCTCATATGTAACAGTTCCTGTATATCTTTTCTGTGTATTTGGATTGATTCCGGTGTCAATATAATCAGTTACATATTTTGCCATCGCTTTAATAAACGGAACAATATGCTGTACTCCGACTTCTGCTTTTTCATAATGATCCAGATACCAGAGTTCATGTGTCTTTGACTGCTCGAATGCAGCTTTTGCTTCTGCATTATAACGAAGTGCAGTATCTGCATCCTCATTGACAATTGCCTTAATAGCATTCAAATATCCAATTGCTGAAACAGTTGTATCATCCCAGCAATCCAGCCAATATACAATCTGATCTCTAACCTTTATGTCTACAGCCTGTTCTCTATAAACAGCAGCTGCATTCTGTAAAATCTGGAATTCCGCAATCAATGCATCCGCTTCTTCTACAGTAACTGTACCTGTCTTTAATTTATCACGAAAATCCGTCAGTTTCGGAGCTAAATCTACGGATTCCTGCAATGCTGTTACTCGAGAATCCATGTTCTGATTCATCATATGTTTAGACAATTCATACAACGCTGTAGAGGCTTCCGTTTTCGCTGCTGAATTGTGGTCTACATATTTGAAAGAATCCTGCCATGCCTTGTTTGCTATATCTGCATTTTCCCAAATATTCCATGAATAACATGCATTTCCGAAAATTGCCACTTTACTTGGCTCTGACTGCTGCATCGGATTAAGTACGATACCTTGAATCTTTGCCGGATCAACTCCTGGATGTAGGAATGTTGTATATCCGCCCATGATCAGATGGCTTTTAGAATTATCTGTACAAGGCCAGTTAATCCACATATAAGGACCGCGTCCCGCATTATTCGTAAATGTATTGGTAAAGTTCTGGTTTACTTCGCCCCATACTCTACCGCCTGTCATAACAACCTGTACATTTTCCGGGAAATTTTTGTAATATGCCTGTCCGTTGTACATATATTCCTGTGGACAAAACGGCAACGTCTGTTTCAAATCCGGATATGTTTTTTTCATTTCTGCCAGCCACGCTGTCATATCCGTTAAAAACTTATTATAATTATTTCCACCTACGTTTCCCGCATCGTCTGCCAGAATTGCAACCTGTCTGACACCGGCATCAATCACCTGAGCAAGTTTATCTTGTACTGCTTTTAAATCAGCTTGATAATTGCCGTCAAATCTAACCGGATTATACATAAACGTATGAAGTGCATACACAAAACGGCATTTAGATGCATTCCCAGCTTCTGCCAAAGGTCTGATTAATGTATTCAGTTCCTCTTCTGTATATAATTCTCTCCATTTTGCATTATGCTTTGGATCATTTTTCGGTGCATAGAAATAGGAATTCAGTTTATAATAACCGCCCCATTTCATAAGATTGATTCTATCTTCTGTAGACCATGGATTTCCATAATACCCTTCAATAAATCCACGACTTGCAACATCTGCCCAGTCCTCAATGTGAAAATTCCGGATGGTATTACTATCCATCTGCTTCAAAATATGATACAACGTCGTCAATCCATAATAACTTGCATCTGTGTCTGCACCTACTACAGTAATCACATCATCATTACTATCCAATACATAGGCGTCCAGCTTTTCATACAAATCCGCTGACTGCATATTCACATGTTCATTTGCATAAGTATCTGCAACTTCTCCCGAACCATCAATTCCAACAAGAATATTCGTCTTGCCCTCTTCAATTGACTCGGATGTGGTCACTGTTACCCCGTCTTTCAACGCAAGTGCTTCTGCTAATTGATCTTTCGTTGCCTGATCGATTCCTGATTCATATACTACATTGACCTCGTTTTTGATAACATAGTCACCTTCCGTATATTGAACCACCTGTGGATTCGGATAAATTTCATACTCTGCAGCCGCAGCTTCACTCCGGACTGGCGATATTGTCAGTCCGGAAACAGTCATTACTAATGCCATGACTCCTGCAGCGAATTTCTGAAAGCCTTTTTTGTTCTTTCTATCAATTCGTAATTTTTTCAAAATTTCCTCCTTAAAAGGATTGTCACATAATACTCTTCAAATTGATTATTTAACATCTTTCCTTTTCTTTCCAATCATTATAGCTCCTACTATTCCTACTATACCAGCTGCTGCTAATGCAACTACGCAAATTCCTACTGATGCAGTATCCCCTGTTTGTACTGCATTATTTGAATTGTTTGTATTGCCTGTATTTCCTTTGGAGCTACCATTTCCGTCCGGTTTACCTGAACCCTGGTTTCCTGAATCCGGTTTTTCTGGATTCGGTTTTTCTGGATTCGGCTTTTCTGGATCCGGCTTTTCTGGATCTGGTTTCTTAGCTTCTGTCACTGTGATTGCAAACTCTGTTTCAAAACCACCATAGGTCACTGTTACTTTTGTATTTCCTTTAGACAACGCTGTCTTTGTATCTGGATTAAATGCAAAGTCTTTTGCAGTCTCTTCTGAATATACAACATCCGCCGTTGTACCATTGTCATATGATGTAGTAAGTACAAGACCTGTAGGATCTAAGGTTTCTCCTTCTTTATATGTTGTTTTTGTCGGGAAGCTCTTTATGGAAATATTATTCATTTCCGGTTTTTTCAACTCAATTGTAAATGATACCTCTTGACTTCCTGTATATCCATACTGTCCAATACCTGTTACGATTGCAGTTGCAGTTCCTGGTGCCTCATTATTATTATAAGTAAGTTTGTAGTCTATGCCATATCTGAGCACCTTATCTCCCAAGGTAACTTCAATGTCTTCTTTTGACAATGTTACCGGATGATCTTTATCTACAACAGAAACCAGTTTTTTCTCATTTGTAAGAGAAACAGTTGCATCTGAAATGTCTGTCTTTGAATCTGCTTTACGCAAGCGAATCTCTGCAGCACTTGCAAATTTATTCTGCTGTGATCCTTCACCATAAGTTTCAACGCCGGTAAGTCGAACATATTTTGCTTCTGTCGGTTCATTAAACATTGCGATATACCAGTCATCTGTATTATCCCAATTTCCAACAGAAACTTCTGTCCAATTTTGATCGTCCTTACTTACCTCTACTCGATACTTACTGATACGTCCATTTGAAGCACCACCACGTCCTTTGTAGCGTAATGCATCTAGGCTAGTAATTTCATTTAACTCAAATTTAATCCAAAATGTATCACGACTCGCTTGCGGATTCCATGATGTATGCCAGATAGTACCTTCATTGCCATCTAAAACATATCTTGCCGGACCTTCATTGCCTTGTCCACTCTGTTCACTTCCAGCTGTCACCGACATTTTTTGGGTATCATAATCCCGTCCTGCATAAACTGGATCTGTATTTCCAACACCTTTTCCGTCTAAGTTGATGACAAATTCATTTCTGGTTGTATGATCTTCTGATTCAATGATTAGCTTCGCTTTATTTTCATACGGCGGTACATAAGTTACCGCTGCATTATCAGCTGCCACATAGTCTATTGTATCAATAACAATAGCTTCTGTATCAAAACTTCCTGCAGCAAGTTCTTCCTCACTTAACTCAAGACCATTTACCGTTAATTTAGAAAGATTTGCAGTAGAATTGGTCGTATATGAACCATTCCACTCAATAATCTCTACTTCTGTAATACCAGTACATGTTTCTGTTTTTCCTGCCTCTTGAGGAGTTGTATTTGTTACTTGCAGTTTTACAAAAGTTGCTACAGTTGGATCAAATGTATATGTATATGCTTTTACACGTTCTGGACTTTCATTTTCCGCAATTGTTTCTTCCACTGAAAGTTCTTTCCAACTTCCTTCATCTCCTGTTTCAGATACAAAGAGTTTTGTTCTTCCTTCCCGAGGGAATGTCATTGCACCATTATCTTTGGAATAATATACAACAATTTTTCCTACACGTTGCTGAGTAGCATAGCGGAATGTGATTTCAGAAGTTGGATCTGTATTTCTAGTTGCCCAGTTTGACCAACAAGTTGGATTTGCGCCTCCACTGTTGTTGTCTCCAATTTCTTTCTTTCCATCCTTAATTGCATCCAGTGTATCTGACTGTTGTCCTTCCGGTACATCCTGACTTAAGTATGCTGCGCTACTTACACTGGAGCCTAGCTCTATCTTCTGTTTTTCTACACGAATGGTCGCTGTAACCTCTACATTCTGTCCTAGAACATCTGCTGTTCCTTTCACTGTCACAATTCCTTCTGCATCGTAACTTCCATTCGGTTCTCCCCAAGCAACTGGGAAGGACGCATTCATTACTTCACCATCTTGAAGTACCGCCGGTCTAGATTCCGGAAGTGTCGGTTTCGTTCCAAGCGGAACAGTTGTTGAATAGTTCAGCAGGGAAACTACCTGGTCAATCATATTGACGATTACTGTAAGAGTATCTCCTGCCTCTGTTGTACCTGCTACAGAAAATGTACCACTCTGTGCAATCTGTTCTTCTGTAATTGCATCCCATGTTACAGGAATCTCTTTTTCACTTCCATCTGTATACACTGCTTTAACAGTACTCGGAAGCTGTGGCATATTACCGGTTTTTACATAGTAGTTTTTAGACATTTCGTAATAACTGATAGCCTTTTCTCCTGTTGTATCCTGTTCTACCGAAGTCGTTGTTACTGTCACTGAAGAAGTTTCCAAACCTTTTGCACTGGCTGTTACTGTAATACTTCCCGCTTTTTTTGTAGACTGTACAATTGCCAGTACTTTTCCTGCAAATGCATTTCTGCTATTTGCCTGATAGGAGGTATGATCGTCTTGTCTTCCGTTATCAATACCCACCAGTTTACCTTCGCCTTCTACTTTAAAGGTTACTTTATCTTCCGCATTCGGAATAATATTTCCGTCTTTATCTGTTACATCTACAGTTACATAAGTTAAGTCCGCTCCATCTGCTGCAATTGTATCGCGGTCAACTGTAGCTTTTAAATTCTTCTTCTCACCGGTGGTTGTTACAGATGTTCGACCATTCAGTTTTTCCTCTGAAATTTTCTGTCCATCCTGTCCGTAAGCTACTGCTGAAATTGTACCTGCTTTATACGGAACCTGCCATGTCAGATATAAATTCTTATGTTCTGTACCAGACTTATCCGTGCCTTCATAATACTGATATGTATACCCTTGTGTATTTGACTGTTTCTGTGTAAATTCCTTTGTCCCAAGGCTCTTCTTATCACCCGTTTTTGCATCTGTAAAGAATAATTCTACTTTTTTCGCATCTGTATAAACGACAACCGGAACCTTTCCACTGCTATCTTTCTTCACTGCATCTTCATTCCATGCCGGTAAAATATGAAGGGTATTTACTTCGTCATTCCACTGGCTCTGATAGAAGTAGTAACTATCTTTTGGAAATCCTGCAGTGTCAATAATTCCAAAATATGAATTCTTTGGAGACGGCCATGTTCCTTGTGCTCCTTTTCCAGTTCCGTTCCATGGTGTCGGCTCTCCAATATAATCAAAACCGGTCCATACATATTCGCCTGCCACAAAATCTCTCTTAATAACCTCGTACCAGGCACTGCTGGCAACTGCCCCCCAGTTAACTGCTGAATTATCATAGGATGTTAACTTCTGACCCGTCTTACTTCCATCTATTCTGTCATATACACCTCGACTATTGACTGCTGAAGCAGTTTCAGAACCATACAACTTCCAATTTGGGTTACTATTATGAAGCGTATCATAATCATTTCCAGAGCAATAATTCAAACCAACCGTACCATTTGCAGTTGTCATAGCATCCATCATGTTTTTCGGTATTCCAATCTTATTACCTTTTAACACGTTGTCGCCACGTGTTGCCGGTCTTGTGGTATCCAACGCAGTTGTCCAATCAATCAAATTCGCCTGAACATTTGCATACGCCTGTGTCAATACACCGGTTGCACCTTCCTGAACTTCATTTCCGAGGGACCACATGATAATAGACGGAGCATTCCAGCCACGTTTTACTGCTGCTGTTAAGTCATATTTTGCCCAAGTCATTCCATTTTCTTTTCCAAGAATCTGATTACTTTCACCTATTGTCTGATTGAAGAATCTGGCATAATCATTGTTATTTCCATTCTTGGCATTTTGCCAGCCATCAAACATCTCTTCTACAACAAGGATACCTTTTTCATTACAAATATTTATCAGTTCTTCTGCTGCCGGGTTATGTGTAACACGAATGGAGTTACATCCCATTTCCTTTAAGATTTCCACCTGACGCTCAATTGCACGTTCCCATGCCTCTGCTCCAAGCGCTCCCTGATCGTGGTGCATACACACACCTTTCAGTTTCATATTTGTTCCGTTTAATGAAAATCCACTATTTTCATCAAATTTAAAATAACGGAATCCATATTCTGTATCGTAAGTATCTACAACCTCTTCACCAATCTTTACTTCTGTACGCACTGTATAAAGCGCCGGATTTGTAGTACTCCATAATTCTGGATTCTGTGCATTTACTGTTGCATCAATCGCTGCGGTTTCACCTGCCGCAATCGCTTTTGTTTCTGTTGTCACAGTTCCGATATTAGCGCTTGGCTCCCCACCTTTTTTGAAAATGGTATGAGTCAATGTCACATTCTGTTCTCTGTCTGAATCGTTTGCTACAGTTGTCTTAATATTAGTAGTCACCGCTCCGCCTTTTTCTGTTTCCAAATTTGGAGTTTCTACCTTTGTCCCATATAAGTCAACATGTACAGGATTTACAATATTCAAATCTACACTTCTATAGATACCACTTCCTGAATACCAACGGCTGGATGGTGTCTGATGATTTACCTTTACTGTAATTACATTCTCACCATCAAATTTCACCAAATCAGTGATATCAAATGAGAATGGAGTATAGCCATACGGATGGCTTCCCACCTGTGTTCCATTGACCCAGACTGTAGCATCCATATATACGCCACCGAAATCAATTCGCACACGTCTATTCTCCGCTGTTTTTCCAAGCGTGAAACTCTTTCTGTACCAGCCAATTCCACCCGGAAGATATCCGCTTTCTGCTTCCATCTTCGTTGAATACTCTTGTTCAATACTGTAGTCATGAGGCAGATTTACATGTTCCCATTTAGAATCATCAAATGCCGGTTCTTCCGCACCTGATGCATCTCCCAAATAGAACTTCCAGTTGTCATTAAAATTGACATCTCGTTTTGCTGCCGAATAATTGTTTACATAAACAACTTCTTTATCAGAACTCATCTGGCTTTCTGTTCCAGAAAGCACATTGACCGGAGTTCCTGCCGCAAATGAAACACTTGGAACAAGCATTCCAAAGGCAAGTGTCAGTGCAGCTGCTGCCATACCTTTTCTTTTTAAATTATACTTTTTCATACTTTTTTCTTTTTAGACTTTTTATAGCCTACTCTCTTCCTCCTTTTCCTTATTAATCTCTCGGAATCTTCGTAAATATTATCCTTATCCAAATACTCTTGCTCGTTCCACCTGGGATATCATTGAGTGGTTTTGGAATCTCGATTTATCTTTTACCGATACTTTTATGGCTGATAAATATTCAAAATTCGGTCCAGCCCCACTAACTCCTTCCTGCATGCAGCGTTCTTACCTTCTTTCCATTGATTTTAAAGTTACTTCATTAACGGAGTGGGCTGTTCGGCTTAAAATGAATCCACTTTATGCTATCCTTAGTGGATTTGAAGTAGGTAACACTCCTGGTGTTGGTACTTTTTATGATTTTTTAAACCGCTTATGGGACTCTGATGATGGCTGTATCTCCTGTACATCGTGGAATCCCGGCGGGGCGGCGGCGGCTACATCCGCATCACCCGTGTCCATGTGGACCGGCAAACGCTGATGATGCACGTCATCAACTCCATCGGGTCGGAGATCGATCCGGCCAGTGCCAGAGCCATCCTCTCCAATCTGGTGCAGTCGGAGGCCATCCCCGCCCAGACGGGAAAGCTGCTGGTGAGCCTTTTGTCGGACACCGCTCTGCGATCCGTTCCCAAGGATCAGCGCAGCGTCCTGCGGGCCGACCTGCTGAAGCAGGCCCTCATCCATCTGGTATAGCGTCGGATCGGTACAGTTGACCGGTTTGATTTTTCGATAAGGAGGAAATCATTATGAAATGTCAGAATTGCGGAAGAAATGAAGCGACTTACTACTATAAGAGCAGCATCAACGGACGGGTCACGGAGACGCACCTGTGCGCCGACTGCGCCCGGAAGCTGGGCTATGTGCAGCGGATGCAGCCAGACAGCTTCTTCGGCGACGACTTCTTTTCCCATCCCTTCCGGCTCTTCGAGCCGCTGCTGGGCGGGTTTGGCAATCGCCTGCTGACGGAGTTCCCGGAGCCGGTGGATGTGACCCGGCAGGCCCAACAGGCCGTGGCGGAAGCCCCGGAGGATGCGCTGGTGGACAAGGCGGAGCAGGAGCGCTTCTCCCTGCAGCGTCAGCGCAACGCCCTGCAGACCCAGCTGCGTCACGCCGTAGAGGCCGAGGATTTCGAGTCCGCCGCCAAGCTGCGGGATCAGCTGAAGGCACTGCCTCAGCAATAATTCTGGTAGATCACCACACCTTTTGAAAGGAAGTGTTTCTTTATGATGGAAAATAAATTCACCCCTCGTGCAGAGGAGGCTCTGCGTCTGGCCCAGGAGGCCGCTGAGGATATGGGACATGGCTATGTGGGCTCCGAGCACCTGCTGCTGGGCCTGCTGCGGGAAGAGGAGGGCATTGCCCACCGTGTGCTGGAGGAGAACGGACTCACCGACGAGATGGTCTGCGACATCCTGCACCGCAGCGTAGGCACCGGCGTTTCCGGCGCCGCACCCTCTCAGGGGCTGACGCCCCGTGCCAAGAGCGCCGTGGAGTTGGCCGTTTCCGAGGCCGCCCGCACCGGCGCCGGCTACATCGGCACCGAGCATCTGCTGATGGGGCTGCTGCGGGAGGGCAACAACATGGCCCTGCGGATCCTCCGCACCGTGGGCATCGACCCCAAGAAGCTGTACAGCGCCGTGGTGAAGAAGCTCAATGAGGCGCCCCGCACCGCCGCCGTGTCCGGCAGCGCTTCCGCTCCCGCACAGGAGGGCGGCAAGAAGGGCGCTCTGGAGGAGTATACCCGTGACCTGACGGAGGCGGCCCGCAGCGGCAAGCTGGACCCCGTCATTGGCCGTGAAAAGGAGATCCAGCGGGTCATCCAGATCCTGTCCCGCCGCACCAAGAATAACCCCGTGCTCATCGGTGAGCCCGGCGTAGGCAAGACCGCCATCGCAGAGGGTCTGGCCCAGCGCATCGCCGCCGCCGACGTGCCGGAGGAGCTGCTGGACAAGCGGGTCCTGTCGCTGGATCTGTCCGGCATGGTGGCTGGCACCAAGTACCGGGGCGAGTTTGAAGAGCGCATCAAGAACGCCATCGATGAGGTGAAGAAGGCCGGCAATGTCATCCTTTTCATCGACGAGCTGCACACCATCGTGGGCGCCGGCTCCGCCGAGGGTGCCGTGGACGCCGCCAACATTCTCAAGCCCGCTCTGTCCCGCGGCGAGATCCGTGTGGTGGGCGCCACCACCCTCAACGAGTACCGCAAGTACATCGAGAAGGACGCCGCTCTGGAGCGCCGGTTCCAGCCCGTCACCGTGGGAGAGCCCTCCCCGGAGGCTACACTGGAGATCCTGAAGGGACTGCGGGATAAGTACGAGGCTCACCACCGTCTGACCATCACCGATGGGGCGCTGGAGGCCGCTGTGGCGCTGTCCCGCCGGTACATCAACGACCGGTTCCTGCCGGATAAGGCCATCGATCTGATGGACGAGGCTGCCAGTCAGGTGCGTATGGCCGCCGAATCCGCCTCCCCCGATCTGAAGGATCTGGAGGAGAAGATCGCCGCCCTGCACCGGGAGAAGGAGGAGGCTGTCGCCGCTCAGGACTTCGAGAAGGCCGCTCAGCTGCGGGATATCGAGAAGAATTATCAGGAGCAGGTGGAGATCGAGCGGGATAAGTGGCATAAGCAGATGTCCACCAACCGTGGCACCGTCACCGAGGACGACATCGCCAAGGTGGTAGCCGGCTGGACCGGTATCCCCGTCACCCGTCTCACCGAGGACGAGAGCCAGCGCCTGCTGAAGCTGGAGGAGACTCTGCATCAGCGGGTGGTGGGTCAGGACGAGGCTGTGGCCGCCGTGGCCAAGGCCATCCGCCGCAGCCGTGTGGGTCTGAAGGACCCCAAGCGGCCCATCGGTTCCTTCCTGTTCCTCGGCCCCACCGGCGTGGGCAAGACTGAGCTGGCCAAGGCACTGGCACAGGCACTGTTTGACGACGAGCGCAACATGGTGCGAATCGATATGACCGAGTATATGGAGAAGTTCAGCGTCAGCCGTCTGATCGGCGCGCCTCCGGGATACGTCGGTTATGAAGAGGGCGGCCAGCTGACCGAGGCTGTGCGCCGCAAGCCCTACAGCGTGGTGCTGTTCGATGAGGTGGAAAAAGCCCACCCCGATGTGTTCAACATCCTGCTGCAGGTGCTGGACGATGGCCGCATCACCGACAGTCAGGGCCGCACGGTGGACTTCAAGAACACCGTCATCATCCTGACCTCCAACCTCGGCAGTGACATCATCCTGAACGACCTGGAGCAGCGCCGCGCCGAGGGCTCCAACGAGCTGAGTGAGGATGCCCGCAAGCAGATCGATCTGCTGCTGAAGAGCAAATTCCGTCCCGAGTTCCTGAACCGTCTGGACGAGATCGTCTACTACAAGAGCCTCACCAAGGACGAGACCCGCAAGATCGTGGACCTGCAGCTCGAAGATCTGCGCAAGCGGATGGACGAGGGCAAGCACCTCAAGCTGGACGTCACCACGGCAGCCAAGGACTTCATCATTGATTCCTCTTATGACAGCGTCTACGGCGCACGTCCCATCAAGCGGTTCATCCAGAGCCGTGTGGAGACCCTCATCGCAAAGGCCATCATTCAGGGCAGCTACGCCGAGGGCGCGACCCTGACGGTGGACTACGACGGCACGGGCCTTGTGCTCCGCTAAAAACCGCAAACTTTTTACCTATTTTATCCCTCCTCCTGACAGGAACGCTTGCACCGGCGGGTGGAATATGATATTATAGGCGTTGAACAAAGTGCTTTTCATCGTCGAAGGCAACGGTGGAAAGCACTTTTTGGTTAACATATTATTATAAGAAAGTAGAGTTGATCAACCTTTATTATGGACGATGGCAGTATAACGCTCTTGGTGGCGCTGATCGTTTTGATCGCGTTTTCCGCATTCTTCTCCGCCTCCGAGACCGCATTTTCTTCCCTGAACCAGATACGCCTGAAAAGCCGCGCTGAGGAAGGCGACACTTCCGCCGCCCGGGTGCTGGCGATGGCCGAGAAGTACGACAAGCTTCTCTCCTCCATCCTCATCGGCAACAACATCGTGAATATCGCCGCCGCTTCCATCGGCACCGTCCTCTTTACCAAGTGGCTGGGTGCAGAGCGGGGTGCCACCACCTCCACCATCGTGCTGACGGTAGTCGTCCTCATCTTCGGCGAAGTGACCCCCGTCAAGGGGCTGAAGTTGCGCAGCCAGTTCACCTACTACTCCTACCAGCGCCACGGACGCTACTACGAGCCGGGATACCTGCCTGCCAAGAAGGAGAACGAAGGCGGTTACGCCAAACGTGATGAATACGACGACACGAGTTTCTCAAGCGAGAATACGGTCTACTACGAATTACGCCCCAAGAGCGGCCACAATTTCGACGTGCTGGGCGGATACACCGCGCAGATCAAGTACGACAACAACTTGAGCATCACCGGGCGCGGCTATACGCTCGACGAACTCACCTGGAACAACATGGCCGCGGTTCCCGACAAGCAGAACACCTCGATCAGCACCAACCACACGGACTGGACCAAGATGTCGGTGTTCGGACGTCTGAACTACAACTACAAGGAGCGTTACTACGTTACGTTCACGGCCCGTTACGACGGCGCCTCGAACTTCGCCGCCAACAAGAAATGGGGATTCTTCCCCTCGGCGGCCCTCCGCTGGAACATCGCCAACGAGAAGTTCCTGCAAAAAGCCAAGTGGATCGACGAACTGGCCCTGCGCGCCAGCCTCGGACGCACCGGTAACGACGCCATCTCGGCCTACCGTTCGCTGGCGGCCGTCGGCAACTCGACGAGCGGCTACCTGATGGGAGGCACGCAGCAGCTGGCGGTCTACCCGTCGCGTCTGGCATCACCCGACCTGACGTGGGAAACCTCCGACCAGTATACCCTCGGA
>OGZG01001789.1_pt1 | contig 15571 bp, 9 predicted proteins | sample 1576781 | NCBI WGS metagenome assembly OGZG01 (sample SAMEA3541502, study PRJEB24748) | human gut metagenome | biome: human gut; feature: human-associated habitat; material: faeces | place: China | collected 2012 | reverse complement strand
CTGTATGCCAAACAGGCAGAGCACGGCGCAGTAGATACGCAGGGCGTGCGCGGTGAAATCAATAAGCGCGGCGTCGGAGCTGAACATCCTTGCAAAGCCCTGCGGGAACAGCTCGATGAATCCCCAGAGCAGGAACGAATAGGTGAGGCACACGGCAAGAAGCAGCTTGAATGTCTTTTTGACGCGCTCGCTGTTTCCCGCGCCGTAGTTGTAGCTGAGGATAGGCTGAGAGCCCTGTGAGATGCCGTTGAGCGGCAGCATGGCGAACTGCATGACGCTCGTCAGTATCGTCATCGCACCGACGGCGATATCGCCGCCGTATTTGAGCAAAGACGAGTTGAAGCAGACCGAGATAACGCTCTCGCTCGACTGCATGATAAAAGTCGCGAGCCCGAGCGTAATGCACGGCAGGATAATTTTAGGAGAAACGAAGAAATTCTTCGCCTTCAGGCGCAATATTGTCTTTTTGCCGAAGAGAAACGCCACGACCCAGACGCACGAGACACACTGCGATATAATCGTCGCGAGCGCGGCGCCCCTGACTCCCATATGCAGCCCAAAGATAAATATCGGGTCGAGCACTATATTTGACACAGCGCCTATCATGACGGTCACCATGCCGATATTCGCGAAGCCCTGCGCCGTTATAAATGCGTTCATGCCGAGCGTCAGCTGGACAAAGACGGTGCCTATGGCGTAGATATTCATATAATCGACCGCGTATTCGATAGTGTTCTCGCTTGCGCCGAAGGCGAGGAGCAGGTCGCGGTCAAAGATAAGCAGCAGCGCAGTCAGAACGGCAGATATGACTATCTGCATGGAGAAGCAGCCGCCGAGTATTTTTTCCGCCGAGCCGTTGTCGCCCTTGCCCATGGATATCGACGCCCTGGGCGCGCCGCCCGCGCTGACGAACGCGGCGAACGCCGAGATTATCATAATTATCGGCAGGCACACGCCGACTCCCGTCAGCGCAAGGCTGCCGTCGCCGGGCATATGACCGATATATATGCGGTCAACTATATTATAGAGCATGTTGACTATCTGCGCTATGACCGTAGGCAGCGAGAGCTTGAAAAGCAGCTTGCCGACCGGCTGAGTGCCGAGAAACGATTTATTTTTTTCCATTTAATTACCCCCATGCATGCAAAAAAAACGAACAGTCTAATTATATAACCGCTCCACCGGTTGTCAAGGGGGACAGGTTAATACACAAAGCGCCGCCGAAAATGCTGCGGCTGTTTTTTGTTTTTAAGGCTCGAGGGGGTAATGCTTCAAAAGAGTTGCAATGGCGGCGCGGAAGTTGTATAATTAATTGATTTTGATAAATTCGCGTCGAGGGGCGGCGCATTTTGCGGCGACAAAGCGCGTCAAGCGCAAAAAATATACTGTGAGGTTTTACAATGTTCAAAGTGGGATTCGATAACGACCTTTATATCCAGAAGCAGTCCGAGCAGATAAGCAAACGCATCAAGGAATTCGGCGGCAAGCTCTATCTTGAGTTCGGCGGCAAGCTCTTCGACGACTACCATGCCTCGCGCGTCCTGCCCGGCTTCAAGCCCGACAGCAAGCTGCAGATGCTCAAAAATATCGGCTCGGATGTTGAGATAGTCATTGTCATCAACGCGAGCGATATCCAAAATAACAAGATCCGCCGCGACCTCGGCATAACCTACGACAGCGACGTGCTGCGCCTCATCGACGCGTTCCGCGCGATCGGTCTTTTCGTCGGCAGCGTCGTTATCGCGCAGTATAAGGGTCAGCCCGCCGCGCTTGCATTCAAGAACAGGCTTGAAAATCTCGGCGTGCGCGTCTTTATCCACTATCCCATTGAGGGCTATCCTTATAATATCCCACACATCGTCAGCGAAGAGGGCTTCGGCAAGAATGAATATATCGAGACCGAGCGCCCGCTCGTTGTTATAACCGCTCCCGGCCCCGGAAGCGGAAAGATGGCGACCTGCCTCTCCCAGCTCTATCACGACAACCTGCGCGGCATCAAGGCGGGATACGCAAAGTTCGAGACGTTCCCCATATGGAACCTGCCCCTGAAGCACCCCGTCAACCTCGCATATGAGGCGGCAACCGCCGACCTCAACGATGTCAACGTTATCGACCCCTACCACCTCGAAGCATATGGCAAGACCACCGTCAACTACAACAGAGACGTTGAAGTCTTCCCCGTGCTCAACGCTATATTTGAGAAAATCGAGGGCAAGAGCCCCTATAAATCGCCCACGGACATGGGTGTTAACATGGCGGGCTACTGCATCTCCGACGACGCCGCGACCCGCGACGCCTCTTTGAACGAGATAATCCGCCGCTACTTCAGCGCGCTGTGCGATCACAAAAAGGGTCTGACCGGCGACGCGGAGCTGACGAAGATAGAGAGCCTGATGAATCAGGCGGGAGTCACTGAAGAATATCGCCGCTGCGTGCGTCCCGCGCTCGACAGAGCAAAAGAGACGGGCGCTCCCGCAGTTGCAATCGAGCTGCCCGACGGCAGACTGATAACCGGAAAGACTTCGTCCCTGCTCGGCGCGAGCTCGGCGGCGCTGCTCAATGCAGTAAAACTGCTCAGCAATCAGCCCAAGGAGCAGTTGCTCATCGATCCCGGCGTTATCGAGCCGATACAGTCGCTCAAGACGAATATCCTCGGCAACAACAACCCGCGCCTGCACACGGACGAAGTTCTCATCGCGCTGACCATGAGCGCGATACAGAGCGAGCCCGCAAAGAAAGCGTTCGACGCTCTCTCGCTCCTGCGCGGCTGCGAGGCACACTCCTCTGTCATCCTTTCACAGGTCGACGCGGATGTCTACCGCAAGCTCGGCATAAACCTGACCTGCGAGCCGCATTATCAAGTCAAGAAGCTCTACCACAAAGCGTAAGCAAGAAATCGACCCGCGGAGACAGTCTCTGCGGGTCTTTGTATTGAATCAAGCCTTGTAAAAACGCTTAAAAGAGCAAAAACAAATTATAACAAAAAAACCGCAACCTACGCCCAAAAGCGCGAGAGGCGTGTGCCGATAAGACAGTAATTTGAGAAAATTACGAAATCGGCATCTGTCAGACAGGATTGGACAAAACAGGCGACATTCAACATTGGTTGGATGCCGCCTGTTTTTGTGCGTTTAAGGGTCGAAAAACGCTTGTTTTCTGCTCTGTAAGGCAATGATAGTGAAATGGGTGAAGTAGTTATCATCCTCGTTGAAAAATCCCCACGAAACAGCAAATCACGCTATGATGAATATCGTTCCCTGATGAGCATGAATATTTGCGATTGCGTTAATTACACCACAAAACGGTAAAACCGATAGGTAGGTATTTCAATGTGGAGTATGTCCGGCAACGTAAAAACCATCAAATCGGCTTATGCTCACAGAAAAGTTACATTATTAGGATGATAACTTCTGCGAGTCCTATTGAAAACGCGGCTATCTTTGAGATATAATATGTGTACACACAGGCGAGCGAGAGGTTTGCCGGAGGGAGAATTTATTGTCTTTTGTGTCCAATATGGACAGCGGTCAACAAGTTTATTCTTTCGGACAGACTGGAATGAATGGAGGCGAAATGTTGTGCAACGTGCAATAGATAAGATGGTTCGCGAAATCAGTAGTATTCTTTCAGATGTTAAGCCGTCGATTTATTTGTATGGCTCATCCGTCCTAGATGATTTCAAATTGGGATGGAGTGATATTGATATTCTCGCTCTGACGGATAGCCAAATGAGTGAGGGACAGGCACAATCGCTTGTGGGACTTCGGCAAGCGATGCTTGCAGATGAGCCGGGCAACCTCTATTACCGTTCCTTTGAAGGCGGTATGCTCACGTTAGATGCGTTCCTCTCAGGTGCGTCTGACCGGGTCGTATATTGGGGAACTAGCGGAGAAAGAGTTACCGACCGTTATGTGTTTGACAGCTTTTGCATGGCAGAGCTGGTCGAGAGCAGCGTTCTTTTGTATGGGGCGGATATTAGAAACAACTTGAATTATCCCGCTTTCAAAGAGCTGTATGCCGATGTGAAACACCACTATGAAACAATCAGACAATATGCACAGAGCACCGGACGGAGCTTCTACACATTTGGCTGGCTGCTGGATATTGCACGGTGCATTTATACCCTTCGCACCGGCAGAATCATCGCAAAGACCGCCGCCGCAGAATGGGCATTGGAAAATAATCTTTGCCCCGATGCAGACGCAATGCAATATGCGTTAAAGGTTCGCAGAAATCCGCTGAAATATAAGGAGGATAAACTGACCTTTGACTATGCAGAAACACTTGCAGTGCCGATACAGCGCTTTGCAGATGTGCTGGAACATGAACTAGTACAAGCAAAGGGGATTTCACATGGCCCAGTGGATTTTCTTTGACGCCGGCTCGACACTCGTTGATGCGCCGAGTGGGGAACCGCTTTTAAAGGGCTGCCGCAATCGGATGCGGAAAGCGTTTTCTTGCCCCGAAGCTGTATAAGTATACTGCGAGCGGGCAAAAAACGCTTAAAAGAGCAAAAATCAACTATAACAAAAACCGCAACCTACGCCCAAAAGCGCGAGTTGCGGTTTTCTTTTTGCTCTTTGGTCTGCGCCGAGTGGGGCAGTCCTTATTTTGCGGGGACGGTGTGCCAGATGTTCTTTGCATACTCGTTTACCGCTCTGTCGGCGGCAAATCTGCCGGAGCAGGCGGTGTTCATCAGCGACATCGAGTTCCAGCGCTTTCTGTCCGCCCAGAGCTCGTCTATTTTGTTCTGCGCCTGGCGGTAGTCCGCGAAGTCCGCGAGCACCATATAGGGATCGTGATAGACAATAGTTCCACTGATTTCCGGGAACTGCTTGCCGCAGAAGCCGCGGTTTATGAAATCGATAACATTGCGAAGCTCCGCATTGTTGTTGTAGAAATTCATCGGCACATAGCCTCTGCTCCGAAGGTCGTTGACCTCGGGGGTGGTCATGCCGAAGATAACAATATTCTCGTCGCCGACTGCGTCGTGAATCTCAACATTCGCGCCGTCGAGCGTGCCGAGAGTTATAGCGCCGTTCATCATCAGCTTCATATTGCCCGTGCCGCTCGCCTCGGTTCCGGCGAGGGATATCTGCTCGCTGACATCGGCGGCGGGCATCATATATTCAGCCATGGAGACGTTGTAGTCCTCCATATAGACGACCTTGAGCCTGCCCTTGACATCGGGGTCGTTGTTGATGAGATCCGCGAGGGCGCAGATGAAACTGATTATCTTCTTCGCCATGAAGTAGCCGCTCGCCGCTTTTGCGCCGAAGATATAGGTGTGGGGCGTGAAATCGTCCGAAGGATTCGCCTTTATCGCGAGATATTTCGCGAGGATGTTGAGCGCGTTGAGGTGCTGGCGCTTATACTCGTGCAGGCGCTTGACCTGAACGTCAAAGATGGAGTTCGGGTCGAGCTCGATGCCGGTCTTCGCCTTGACGCGCTTTGCGAAGTCCGCTTTGTTCGCGGTCTTTATCTTCTCTATCTCCGCGAGCACGGCGGGGTTATCTTTATATTTTGCAAGCTCCGAGAGGCACTCGGCGTTATATACGAACTCGCCGCCGATAAGGTCGCTGAGCATCGAAGTCAGGCGCGGGTTCGCCTGGCAGAGCCAGCGGCGGTGGGCGATGCCGTTTGTGACATTGCAGAACTTGTCGGGCGTGAGGGTATAGAAATCATGGAACACGCTGTCCTTGAGTATCTCGCTGTGGAGAGCGGAGACGCCGTTGACGCTGTGGCAGCAGGCGACGCAGAGGTTCGCCATGCGCACGACTCCGTTTGAAATAACAGCCATTCTCTCGACCTTATTAGCGTCGTGGGTCTGCTCCCAGACGCTGCTGCGGAAGCGGTTGTCTATCTCCTTGACTATCTGATAGATTCTCGGCAGCAGGCGGCGGAAGAGATCCTCGCTCCAGCATTCGAGAGCCTCGCTCATAACCGTGTGGTTCGTGTAGGCGAACACCTTCGTCACAACATCCCATGCGTCATCCCAGCTGTAGCCGCACTCATCGAGCAGCAGGCGCATAAGCTCGGGGATAGCGAGAGTCGGGTGGGTGTCGTTGATATGGATAGCCATCTTGTCGCAGAGATTGTCGAGCGAGCCGTACTTGCGCAGGTGGCGGTTGATGATATCCTGAACGGACGCGGAAACGAGGAAATACTGCTGGCGCAGACGCAGGCTCTTGCCCTCGGGATGATTGTCTGCGGGATAGAGGACCTTGCTTATGACCTCCGCCATGGCGTTTTGCTCCATGGCGCGCAGGTAATCGCCCTGATTGAAGGAGTTCATATCTATTTCTGAGCTCTTTGCGCTCCAGAGACGCAGGACACTGACGCCCTTGCCGTCCTTGCCGGCGACCATCATATCGTAGGGAACGGCGTGAACCTTCTTCGCGTTCTCTATATCGACGCTGTGATAGCCGTCCTCCCAGCGGTCAACGACATTGCCCTCGAAGCTGACATCAACGCTCTTCTCCTCGCGCGCAACGAGCCATACCTCGCCGCCGGGGAGCCAGAAATCGGGCATCTCGGTCTGCCAGCCGTCAACGAGCTTCTGCTTGAAGATACCGTATTCGTAGAGAATGGAGTAGCCCATGCCGAGATAGCCGTCGGTTGCCAAAGCGTCGAGATAGCACGCCGCGAGACGGCCGAGACCGCCGTTGCCGAGACCCGCGTCCGGCTCGCAGTCATAGAGCTTGTCGAGCTTGATGCCGAAGTCTTTGAGTGCCTCCTCCATGACGGGGATGAGATTGAGGTTATAGAGCGTGTTCTTGAGCGAGCGTCCCATGAGGAACTCCATGCACATATAGTACACGCGCTTCGAGCCGCTCTTCTCGCAGCGCTGTTCAAACTCGTGTCTGCCCTGTCTGAGCATATCGCGGGTTATCATCGCGATAGCCTTGTAAAACTGCTCGTAGTTGGCCTCCTCGGGAGTGACGCCGAAAAAGTGAGAGAGCTTTGCGGTTATCTGCTCCTCGGCGGCCTTCTTTGTCAGTGAATAATCCATTGTATCAAACCTTTCGTTTGCTTGTGCAGCATATACTGCCGGATATATAAAAATATACCAAATGTTATTTTATACCGAAAATGTAAATAATACAACCGAATACTCGCAATTACCGCTCGAACGCCCTCAGAAAAAACGAACTCCCCGGCGAGAATTTTCAATAAAAATGCCTAAAAATGTCAGAGACGATTGAAAAAGCGGGTATTGTTTACAATTTGTTCACATTTATGTATACTTGATGCAACACGGCGCAATTATTCTATATGTGTACCCAAGAGGTACCGAAAAGACAACTACCTATCTGGTTTTAATAATTGTCAACTTCTTTTTTCATTTTTATTTTCTCTTTCCCCAAAGCTAAAGCCGAATGCTGCACACATTCGGCTTTAACTTTTTTCGGGGAACTTTTTTATTTTTACAGGTCGTCTACATCCTGCACGGGCTGCGAGCCGTCGAGCGGAGTGCCCGAATAACTGCCGAGAACATCGGTCGGGATAACTCCCTCTTTGTTCATCGGGTCGTTGTACTGCGGAATTTCGATTATCTTTTTCTTCTGCTTTTTCGGCTTGTCCACAAAAAATTCTCCTTTCTTTGCGTTTGCGTTTTTAGCTTTCCGCGCGGGCGCGCCGATATTCCGCGAAGAAGAAAGTTGAATTTGCGCGTTATTTCTGATAGAATCATCTTGTCCGAAAGACGGAGGTGCAAAAAATGAAAAATTCCAAAAAATATATTGCCGCTTTGCTGATTTTTATTCTCGCGCTGAGCCTTTGCTCGTGCTCGCTGATTGATCGTCTCAAGCCAGCTCCCGCGCCGGAGACGGTCAGGCTGACCTTTCCCGAGGGCACGACTGTCATTCAGGCGGCGCAGAAGCTCGAAGAGGGCGGCGTATGCACAAAGGACGAGTTTATCTCGGCGGTCAACAACACCGAACGGGACAACAAATTCGTTAAAGCTATAAACAATCCGCAGGATCGCCCGTTCCTGCTCGAGGGCTATATCTATCCCGACACATATGATTTCTATGTCGGCGAGGGCGCGGAAAAGGCGCTCGGACGCTTTCTCGCAAACACTGAATCGAAGCTCACAGACGATATGTATGCTAAAGCTCAAAAAATCGGCATGTCCATGGACGAGATAATCACGCTCGCTTCGATAATCCAGCAGGAGGCGTCGGTGCCGTCGGTCATGGCGAATGTCTCCTCTGTGCTCCACAACAGGCTCAATTCATCGAGCTATCCGCGCCTGCAGTGCGACGCGACGGTGTTCTATTTAAAGCGCAGCGTCAAGCCGTATATAAGCGAGGATCAGGCGGACAAGTACGATGAGTTCTACAACACCTACGACCGCAAGGGGCTCCCGGCGGGTCCGATAACGAACCCCGGAATTGAAGCGATAAACGCCGCGCTGAACCCGACGGACACGGACTACTATTTCTTCGTCACCGACAACGACGGCAACTACTATTTTGCAAAGACCTATCAGGAGCATCTGAAAAACTGCAAAGCAGCGGGGGTCGCGCAGTAAAAATTTTGCAAATATTGCTTTTCGTATCATTGAATTTTTCAGCCGCGCATAGTATAATTGGATTTTAGGCAAATCAAATATACTTCATCACAGGGGTATAAAGAGGTATTATGAACGGTCTTATTGCATCGGCAAAGAAAATAGAAGAATACGGCGCACTGCTCGACTGCGTCAAAAACACCCGTCTGCCCATAGGCATGACGGGTCTTTCCCATATACACAAGGCGCATTTCGCCGCCGCACTGAACGCGGACTGCGGCAGACCCGTGCTCGTGATAACGGCGGACGAGGCGCAGGCTTCGCGCCTTGCGCTCGACATGAAAACGCTCGGCTGCCGCGCCCTGCTCTATCCCGCGAGAGATTTTGCGTTCCGCTCGACGGAGAGCCAGTCGCGCGAATATGAGCACAGGCGGCTCGGCGTGCTCGACAAGATGCTGCGCGGCGAAGCGCAGGCGGTAATCTGCTCCGCAGAGGCGGCGTCGCAGCTGACCCTGCCGCCCGAAGAGCTTAAAAACCGCACGATTGAACTCGCCGTCGGCGACGAGATGCCGCTCGAGGATATAGTAAAAGCGCTGCTTCGCGCCGGCTACTCCCGCTCGGCGCAGGTCGACGGAGTCGGTCAGTATGCGGTGCGCGGCGGAGTGCTCGACTTCTTCACGCCCGGCGAGGAATATCCCTGCCGACTCGAGCTGTGGGGCGACGAAATCGACAGCATGGCGTATTTTGATATAGAAACTCAGCGCCGCACGGACAACATTGAAAAGATAAAAATAGCCCCGTCAAACGAGATTCTCCCGCCCGACACGGACGAATTCGTCGAGCTGCTCGAGCGTTTTCGCTCGGAGATACACGGCAAGGGTGCTGTCAAGGCGCGCGAGTGCGTTGACAAGGATATCGACAGAATAAAGGGCGGTCTGCGCCTGCAATCGACGGACAAATATATGCCCCTGCTCTACGATGTGGCTTCGATATTCGACTACGCTAAGGGCTATATTCTCTGCGTGAGCGAGAGCTTTTCCGTCAAGGAGCGGTTCAACGCCGCCATCGGGCTCATGCACGAGGCGATGAAGGCGATGTTCGAGGAGGGCGAGCTCTGCCCCGGACTCGACAGATTTTCTCTGCATCTCTCAGTCCTGCTGAACAACTATGAGCAGATGGGCGCCATATACATGGACAATCTGCCGCGCGGCGGATTCGACACGCCCGTAAAGGAGCTTATCGGCGTCAACGCAAGGCAGATAACAGCGTGGAACGGCTCATTTTCCGTTCTCAAGGACGACCTCGACGCGCTGACGGACAGAAATAAACGCACCTGCGTTATCTTCGCGGGCACGCGCAAGGCCGCCGACGCACTGCGCGGCGATCTTATAGACGACGGCTACAGCGCGCTCTACATGGACGAACTGCCGAACGAACTGGCTCCAGGCACGCTGACCGTTGTGCCCGGCTGTCTCTCGGCGGGATTTGAATATCCGCTGGCAAAAATAACAGTATTCACCCACTCCGGCAGAGCGGCGGTCGCTCAGCCGAAGAGAAACGTCCGCAAAAGCTCAAACGCGTTTCACAGCCTTGACGAGCTTCACCGCGGCGACTATGTCGTTCATGTCGCGCACGGTATCGGCATATTCGAGGGTATAAACAAGCTCGAAGCGAGCGGCACGATAAAAGACTATATCAAAATTCGCTATGACAAGGGCGACATTCTCTATGTTCCGGTCACTCAGCTCGACCAGGTCTCGAAATACATCGGTCCGTCCGGCGACGACAAGCCCGTCCGCCTCAACAAGCTCGGCGGCAAGGACTGGCAGAAGACCCGCTCGCGCGTGCGCAGTGCGGTCAAGGATATGGCAAAGGAGCTCACGGAGCTGTATTCGCGCAGGCTCAAAATCGAGGGTCACGCATTCTCGCCCGACACGGATATGCAGAGCGACTTCGAGCGCAGGTTCGAGTTCGATGAGACCTCGGATCAGCTCAGATGCATCGATGAAATAAAGGGCGATATGGAGAGAAGCTGCCCCATGGACAGACTGCTCTGCGGCGACGTTGGCTTCGGCAAGACGGAGGTCGCGCTTCGCGGCGCGTTCAAGTGCGTTGCGGACGGCAAGCAGTGCGCCATTCTTGTGCCGACCACAATTCTCGCCTATCAGCACTATCAGACGGTGCTCAAGAGAATAGAGGGCTTCCCGGTCGAAGCGCGTATGCTCTCGCGCTTCTGCTCGAAAAAAGAGATCGAAGATACGATAACCGGTCTGAGGCGCGGAAGCGTCGACATCGTTGTCGGTACACACAGGCTCATATCAAAAGATGTTCAGTTCCGCGACCTCGGGCTGATAATAATCGACGAGGAGCAGCGCTTCGGCGTGGCTCAGAAAGAGAAGCTCAAGGAGCTCTATCCCAAGGTCGATGTTCTGACGCTGACCGCGACGCCCATACCGAGAACACTCAACATGGCGCTCTCCGGCATACGCGATATGTCGATTCTCGAGGAGGCGCCGCACGACCGCTCGCCGGTGCAGACCTATGTTGTCGAGCACAATCCCGAGATGCTCGCGCAGGCGATGAACGCGGAGCTTAGGCGCGGCGGGCAGGTGTATTATCTGCACAACCGCGTTGAGAGCATAGAGCACACGGCTGCAAAAATAAAAGATATGCTGCCCGATGCCGTAGTCGGCATAGCCCACGGCAAAATGAGCGAGGACGAGCTGAGCGAGGTCTGGCGCAAGCTGCTCGAGGGCGAGATAGATATATTGGTATGCACGACTATAATCGAAACGGGCGTTGATGTTCCGAATGTCAACACCCTTATAATTGAAGACGCCGACCGCATGGGTCTCGCTCAGCTGCATCAGATACGCGGGCGCGTCGGACGCTCGTCGCGCAGAGCGAGCGCGTATCTCACTTTCAGACCCGGCAGGGAGCTGACGGAGATAGCCACGAGCAGGCTCGACGCGATAAGAGAGTTCACGGAGTTCGGCTCGGGCTTCAAGATAGCCATGCGCGACCTTGAACTGCGCGGCGCGGGCAATGTGCTCGGCGCACAGCAGCACGGTCACATGGAAGCCGTTGGCTACGAGATGTATCTCCAGATGCTCGAACAGGCGATAAGCGAGGAGCGTGGAGACCAGACAAAGAAGCCGAAGAAGGAATGCCTTGTCGATCTGCCGATAGACGCGCACATCCCGCCGACATATATCGAGAGCGTGCCGCAGAGGCTCGGCATCTACCGCCGCATCGCGGACATAACCTCGCGCGCAGATGCGGACGATGTCACGGATGAGCTCATCGACCGCTTCGGCGAGCCGCCCGCTCCCGTGCTCGGACTGATAAGGACTTCACTGCTCCGGGCGTATTCCGCTCAGCACAACATCTATGAGATCGGGCGCAAGGGCGACAAGCTGCTGCTCTATATCGACGACCTCGATATGCAGGAGATCTCCGCCATAGCCGCGGGCTTCCCCGGCAGGGTGACAGTCAGCGCCGCAGGCAAGCCGCACATAGCAGTGCGCATCATGCCGCAGGATAAGATGCTCGACCTGCTCGAAAAAGTGCTTATGCTCATGAACACCGCGAATAAACAGAAAGACAGCTGACCAAAATCAGCTGTCTTTTTCAAAAAAAGGGAAGCGGCCGGCTGACAGATATCAGACGGTCGCTTGTCTTCTCCCCAAATAGATGCTGTGCGCCAAGCGCACAGCGAGTGCTTCTTTTTTCATCGGAATCTATTATATACCGACTCTGCTTGGGAAGTCAATATTTTTCGCAATAAATAATACTTTACTTATTCTATGCCCTGTCAGCGCGCATTTCTTTTCTGCTCGGGCGAGATCTCGGCGTGGGGGCAGACTATCTCGTCGATGATTTCATGCGGAGCCGTCCAGCGAACGGCATTTATTAAAATCTGCTGAACCTGCGGGATATAATATGTGGGGTTAGCCTCATGACCGGGCTGGAAATAGAATACTTTTCCGCGCCCTCTTCTCCAGCAGCAGCCCGAGCGGAACACATCGCCGCCGGAAAACCAGCCCATAAAAACAAGCTCGTCGGGTTCAGGGATATCAAAGCTCTCGCCGTACATCTCTTCGACGGGTATCTCAACGTATTCGCCGATACCCTTTGCAATCGGGTGCGCGGGATTGACTGTCCAGAGGCGCTCAAAATCGCCGTCGCGCCAATGCAGGGCGCAGGAGGTACCCATAAGGCGCTTGAAGGGCTTCGAAAAATGCGCGGAGTGCAGCGCTATGAAGCCCATGCCGCGCAGAACTCTGTCATGCACGCGCTCAACAAGCTCGTCGGGCACTTCGTCGTGCGCCTTGTGTCCCCACCAGATGAGCACATCGGTGTTTTCGAGCACTTCGGGCGGCAGACCGCAGTCGGGGTCGTTGAGGGTCGCGGTGCGCACCTCGATATCCTCCTGCGTGTCGAGGAAGCTCTTTATCTGACCGTGGATTCCGTGGGGATAAACTGCCGCTATCTCGGGCGATTCGACCTCATGGACGCCCTCGTTCCAGACGGTAACTCTTATCATTTTATCAGTTCCTTTCGGGAGAAATTTTATCCAAGTCAAGTATATATTTTTGCCCGCCCGCTGTCAATGGATTTTCTCCCGTATTGCAAAATCGACCGCCGTTTGATATACTTTAATAAAGATTTTTCGGGGTGATATTTTGCTTCTCAACAAAAATGACGACATTGAACTTCATATAGATTCGGTCTCGCTGACGGGCAGCGGAGTCGGCAGATACAACGGGCTCGCCGTGTTCGTCTCCGCGACCGCGCCGGGAGATATAATAGAAGCGCACATAATCAAGGCGAAGAAGAGCTACGCCGTCGGCAAGTGCACGAAAATAATCAAGCCGTCGCCCGACAGGACGGAAAACGACTGCCCGGCATATCCCGGCTGCGGCGGCTGCTCGTTCCGCCACATGAGCTACGGCGCGGAATTAAAGCTCAAATCCGACGCCGTGCGCGACGCGTTTTCACGCATCGGTGGACTTGAGGTTGATTTAAAGCCGATAATCGGCGCGGACTCGCCGGACGGCTACCGCAACAAGGCGCAGTACCCTGTAGGGTGCGAAAACGGCGAACTGAAAATCGGCTTCTACTCCCGCCGCTCGCACAGGATAGTTGACTGCCGCGCGTGCCGCCTCGCGCCGCCGGAGTTCGAAAAAATCCTCGGCACGGTCGCGGACTGGATAGAAAAATATAATATTTCCGTCTACGACGAAACAAGCAGAAGCGGGGCTGTCAGGCACATATATCTGCGAAAGGCGTTCGCGACGGGCGAGATAATGCTCTGCCTCGTCAGCGCGGAGGAAAACCTGCCGCACACCGACAAGCTCATCGAATCACTCAAAGATGAAAAAGCTATAAAAAGCATTCTTGTAAACATAAACCCCGACGACACGAACGCAGTGCTCGGCGAAAAGTGCATCCCGCTCCTCGGCGGCGGCTGCATAACGGACATACTCTGCGGAGTAAAGGTACGCATATCGCCGCTGTCGTTCTATCAGGTCAACCGCGCGCAGGCGGAAAAACTATACAAAAAAGCCGCCGAATACGCCGGAGACAAAAAAACAAAGCTCCTGCTCGACCTCTACTGCGGCGCGGGCACGATAGGGCTTTCCATGGCAGACAAGGCGGAGGAGCTCATCGGCATAGAAACCGTCGCGCCGGCGATAGAGGACGCAAAGAAGAACGCCGCCGCAAACGGCATAGAAAACGCGCGGTTCATCTGCGCGGACGCAGGCGAAGCCGCCGAAAAGCTTCTCGGCGAGGGCAAGCGCCCGGAGGTAATAGTCCTCGACCCGCCGCGCAAGGGCTGCTCGGAGCAGACTATAAAAGCCGCCGCAGGCATGGCTCCCGACAGGATAGTGTATGTCTCCTGCGACCCAGCAACGCTCGCGCGCGACTGCGCCGTGTTCAAGGAGCTGGGCTATGAGGTCGAAGAAGCGACACCCGTCGATCTGTTCCCGAGGACAGCGCATGTGGAGACGGTTGTCTTGCTTTCCAAGGGTGAGGTCGACTCGAAAAGGATTCGGGTTGAGTTCTCTTTGGAAGATATGGATATGTCCGAATTTCAGGATGGGGCAACCTACACCCAGATCAAAGACTATGTGCTGGAGCATAGCGGGTTAAAGGTATCCAACCTATATATCTCACAAATTAAGCGAAAATGTGGGATTGAAGTTGGCAAAAATTACAATCTGCCGAAGTCCGAGGATTCCAGACAGCCACAGTGCCCGCCGGAAAAAGAGAAAGCAATCCGAGAAGCTATGAAATATTTTGGGATGATCTAACATCCAGCAAAATGGAGGTTTCTTATGGACAGATTGATTTCTTGTGAGTTCAACATGGATAATGCCTGTGTGGAGCTGAAATTTTTAGATGGCAGCATGATTGCTATTGATACCATCGCAGTGGAGAATGAGGTTACTGACAATATGTACCAGCGATCCGAATTGGACTGGCTCCATCGTCAGATAGCCGTCAAAGGAAATGTCCTTGAGTGCCTGCATCATCTCGGTAAAGTCATAGCCGCTGTCGCCCGGAGCCATCCGGTTGTAGTCCGAAAGGTGGATGTGCCGAATGTCCGCCCCGTGCAGCCGGACGTAATCCTCCGGCTGTTCTGCGCGGAAGAGCGCGTGCGCCACATCGAACATCAGGTCAACATTGTCAAGACCGCTCTGCGCGCGCAGTTCCTTCGCGTCGTCCAGCGTTTCGACAAGGTTGGCGTCCGAGGGTGTCGGCTCGATCAAAAGACGGATGCCGAGCCGCTGTGCGTGCTGCCCGATGGCGGTCAGCGACTCGAGCGCCCAGCGCCACGCGTCCTCTCTGCGCGTCCCGAAGATGAAAAAACCGGGAACGTAGAGGATCTGACGGCACTCCAGATCGGCCGCAAGGTCGCAGATGTCGCAAAGGTGCTTTACCGTCCACGCGCGCTCGCGGGCGTTGGCGGAGGCAGGGTTCGCGCCCGCCGCGACTCAGCACACCGTCGCGGTCAAAAAAGACTGCCTTATGCGCCATGAGTATAATAAC
>OGZG01001780.1_pt1 | contig 15621 bp, 9 predicted proteins | sample 1576781 | NCBI WGS metagenome assembly OGZG01 (sample SAMEA3541502, study PRJEB24748) | human gut metagenome | biome: human gut; feature: human-associated habitat; material: faeces | place: China | collected 2012 | reverse complement strand
GGAACAGTTCCTATTGTAAGAGAAACAGGAGGGCTTAAAGATACCGTAGAACCATACAATGAATACGAGAGTAAGGGAACAGGATTTTCGTTCTGCAATTATAACGCACATGAAATGCTGAATACTATTCGTTATGCAAAAGATGTATATTTCAATCGTAAGCGTGAGTGGAACAAGATAATTGACAGAGGAATGGCAAAAGATTTCTCATGGGGACAGTCAGCACTCAAATATGCAGAATTATATGACAGATTATAAAATTAAGTTTATTTATAACATATAGTCAGAGCTGAACTATTAGATATAATTTTATATTTAAACGGTTCAGCTCATTTTAGATAAATTTTGCCGTGATATTAGATTTTTTTATGAAGTTGAGTTCAAGAGGAATTTTGACTCTTGCATCATATTTAGTACGGCGTTTAAAGTAAACAAGGGGATAAAAATGATGAGATTGGATAAATATCTTACAGAAATGTCTGTAGGGTCGAGAAGTTCAGTAAAAAAAATAATTAAATCCGGCAGAGTTTATGTAGATGGAAAAGAAGTGGTGAAGCCTGAAACAAAGATTGATGAAAATGCATCACAGGTCATGGTGGATGGCAGTGAAATTTGTTATAATAAATATGAATATTATATGTTAAACAAACCGAAGGGTTGCATATCAGCAACAAATGACAGAGAACATAAAACCGTTATTGATATAATAAAATCTTCTAATAAAAAAGATTTATTTCCGGTTGGCAGACTTGACATAGATACAGAGGGACTTTTGTTAATCACAAATAACGGGGAACTTGCGCATAAATTGTTATCACCCAAAAAACATGTTGAAAAGAAATATTATGTTGAAGTACAGGGGATACTTGATGAGAATGATGCAAAACTTGTACAGGAAGGTTTGGATATTGGAGAAGAAAAACTGACACTTCCGGCAAAGATGTCGAATATAAACACACGCTTTGCGGAAAGGAGATTTCCGACGACCGCTTTGCTCCCGGTTTCACGAGTTTTGAAGACCGACTTCAATATCAGGTTTATGACATTGCGCCGTTTCTCGAAGAGAAAAACGAATTGGTTTTCACCGTTGCGGGCGGTTGGGCGGTCGGGATTTTCGGCCTGAATAGAAGTAATAAGCTCGGCGCCGACAGGCTCGCGCTCAAAGCGCTTGTTCAAATCGAATATGACGATGGGCGAAAAGACGAAATTAAAACCGACGAAAGCTGGCTCGTCACCGCTGACGGGCCTGTCAGAGACGTGTCGTTTTATAACGGAGAGATATTCGACGCAACGAAAACCTTGAGCAAGGCGATCTTTGAAAATGCCGAAAAAGAGAAGCCCCGTATTTCTCCGCGCCTCGTCGCATCGTACGGAAAATTTGCAAAAATAATCGAAACGCTCGAACCGAAAGAGATTCAAAAAAGCCAAAACGGCTATATCTATGATTTTGGTCAAAACTGCGCCGGAGTTCTCGAACTTGAAATTAAAGGGAGAAAAGGGCAGAGGATAACCGCTCGACATGCGGAGGTTCTTTTGAACGGCGAGCTTTTTACAAAGCCGCTGCGTTCGGCGAAAGCAAAGCTTGAATATGTTTGCGGTGGAGAAGAAGAGACCTACTGCCCGAAATTTACCTTTATGGGTTTTCGTTATGCCGAGCTTTGCGGAATTGAGCCTGAAAACGTCAAGGTCAGAATGAAGGTTATTTCCTCGATTGACGAGGAAACGGGAGACTTTTTCTGCTCCAACGAAAGCATTAACCGTCTTCAAAAGAATATCAGATACAGCGGTTTTTCAAACTTCCTTGAGATCCCGACCGACTGTCCTCAGCGCGACGAAAGACTCGGTTGGACGGGCGACATCTCCGTTTTTGCTTCGACGGCGTGTTTCAACTTCAATATGAACCGCTTTCTTAGAAAGTGGCTTATTGATGTGAAAGCACAGCAGACAAAAGACGGAGGAATCCCCGTCGTTGTTCCTCGGGTCAAACATTTCGGCGGAACAAAGATTACGGCCGGCTGGTCCGACTGTGTTTTCCTTGTCCCGTGGGCGCTTTATCAAAACAGCGGGGACAAAACCATTCTTGAAAAGTTTTATCCGATGATGAAAAGATATCTTTCGGGAGTCGAAAAGAAAGCGGCGGCGTTTTCATTGGGGGAAGATAGATACATTTGGTCGCACGGATTTTCTTACGGCGATTGGTGCGCTCCGAACGAAAATCAAAAGCAATGGATGGCAAAAAAGAAGTGGATTTCAACCGCATATTATGCCAACGATTGCGCCCTCGCATCAAAAATTGCGACCATTCTCGGTTTTGAAGAGGAGGCTAAGGCGTTTCAAGAAAAGCGAAAGCGCATCGAAAACGCATATCGGAACGTTTTTACCGACAAAAAAGGAACGCTCAAAAACGAGTTTCAAACGGCCTATGTTTGCCCGCTGTATTTTGGAATGGTGAGCGGAGAGGAAAGAAAAAAATATGCTGAAAACCTTTTAAGACTCGTGAAAGAAGCCGATAATCATCTTTCCACCGGCTTCCTCGGAACACCATATCTCCTTTTCGCCCTTTCGGACAACGGATATATAAATGAAGCATATGACCTTTTACTTCAGGATACCGTCCCGTCGTGGTTGTATGAAGTCAAAGCCGGAGGAACGTCAATTTGGGAGCGTTGGGACGCGCTTCGACCCGATGGAACCGTCAATCTCGGAAAAGATCCGGGAAGCGGTCTGATAAACGCTGTCGGCGGAGGAATGGTTTCTTTCAACCATTATGCGAACGGTGCAGTCGGCGATTGGTTATATAGGCGCGTCGCGGGACTCGAAGCGATTGAGCCGGGCTACAAAAAATTTAAGGTTGCACCCCTTGTCGGAGGCGGACTCACGAGCGTGTCATGTTTCAAAAAGCTTTCGAGCGGAACGATAAAAAGCGAGTGGACGGTTGAAGACGGAAAATTCAGGCTTTTTGCCGAGGTTCCGTTCAACACAAGCGCAGTCATTACGCTCCCGAACGGCGAAATGCACGAGGTTCAAAGCGGAAAGTACAGCTTTAAAACAGATTTAAAAATATAAGATAACCAAACTGCTTAATGCCGCCTCAATCGGTTCTTCGACTGAGACGGCATTGCTTTTGTTCTATGCCGGCGTTTTGGGAAGTATTGCGTGTTATCGGGCGCAAGCAACTGGCAGGTGCTTAAAATTTCGAACTATCACTGCGCGTCATTCATATTGAAGCAGAATTGAAAATGCATTTTACGAAAGACTATTTATCTTTTGTCGCAATATTTCCTTTTCACCGCTTCCGTTTGTCGCGAATCTGATATAAGGTATTCCGTATTTGTCCAGGATATCATTTTTCATTTTGTCGCGCTCAAACTGTTTTGTGCCATGTCGGTGAAATGAATAACCGTCAACTTCGACTGCTAAAAACGCTTGCTTTGAGATTTTGTTGAATATCAGAAAGTCAAGGTGCGTTGAGCTGTTCATTGCATATCGACATTCGTCATCATTTAGCAACCGAGGGTCTCTTATGAGCATCTTCAGCGGCTGATGACAGATAACAGCGAGATCATTTCTTTCGCTTTCGGTCAGAACTTCTGTTATGAGTGCATACATGAGATTTTCAGAATCATAAGAGGAAACTCTTTTGTGCTTTTTTAGGTAATCCTGCCGTGCCTGCGTGTATTGACTGTAGAGATAATCAAATACTGAATACAATGCGCTGTTGCTGACTGAACAGTTTTGGTATTCAATGTATTCGATAAGATCGCGGATGTTCTGCCCATCTCCTTGGTAATTACCGGATGTTATCAGCACAAGCTGCTTTTTAGCTCTTGATACCGCAACATTGAGAAGATAGGGATTGTCCGTGAAGTCGGTTATTTTATCATCTACGGTAGTCATTATTATTGTATCTTTTTCGCGTCCTTGAAACTTATGAACCGTAGCTACCGTGATGTCGCTGCTTGGAAGCTGTTCTTTTATCGTGTTGATTTGATCGTTATACGGCGCGATTATTCCTATTTTGTTTGGCTCCGAGTTGATTTTCGGTAATATTTCTTTAGTCAGAATATCTATCTGCCGTTGGTTCATATGTCCCCTTGAGTGATTGCCGACGGAGGTTTTCACAACGGAGAGAACATTTGATTCTCCGCAATCGTTTGTCATAATTATTAAATTGCCGTTATAGAACTTCTGGTTGCAGAAATTTATTATTTTCGGGTGACACCTGTAGTGCTCACGAAGAAGAGTTCTCGGAATATCAGGAATAACTTTGCAAAGCGATGAAAGAAAACTGTTATTTGCAAAATTATAACTGAGGGAGAGATCAAAAGAGCGGAATATTGCATCTGCAATTTTTCGGTCGCCATCGGTTATGACATTTGGCAGTTGCTTGGAATCCCCAACTATCACTGCGTGTCCTGCGTTTGAAAGCGCCAATGCGCCCGTGGGAATATCGACCTGAGAAGCTTCGTCCATTATTGCATAATCAAATTTAGCCTTGCGGTACAAACTGTTTCTGGATGAAAATGTAGTGCTGAGTACCACCGGATATTCAAATTGAAATTCACAAGACCTTTTCCAAAGATCTTCTTCGGTGAAAATCGGACGACTTTCATTTTTTGAATATTTAATGTACAGCCGATGCTTAAAGTATTGCATTGATTTTGCTTGCATATCGTTCAAAAGCTGCTGCGCATTTATGCTTTTTAATGAGCTTTTTGCAAAACTGATTTTTCTTTGCAGCTCTTCTTCTTTGGCTCTGTAAAAAAGTGCATGAAGTGCTGATATTATATGCTCGGGCTTGTTTTTATAAAAATCCCACTTGCACATTCCGTACTTGAATCTGCTTTTCAGCTTGAAAAAGAAAGAAACATTTTTTTCGCTGTCTGCATACCTTTGACATCTTTCCCATAGTTTGAGGATATCGGAGGAATTGACGGTTTTGCGCCTTATTATTTTTGTGCGATCCGGCAGATCTGTTTCCGTAATGTATTTCTCAAAGTGGCGTTGCTCAAGAATAATCTGATTGAGTTCCTGCTTTGTTTTTGCAAGCTCCGACTGTAAATCAAAAACACGAACAAGCTGTTCGGAAAGTGTCTTTATTTCTTCAACAAATTCCGGACTTTCCGCCTCGGCAGAAAACCAGCTACTGAAGTCGGGATATAAATCTGTTTGGGAGGTCAGAAATTTAGTTTTATTTGATGATCTGCCGAGTGATGCTATAATAAAATCAAGTCCGTATTCAGAAAACTTTTCGTATATATTCTGTATTGCCGAATTGTTATTGGATACGACTTGTACTGTTTTGCCGGCGATGACGATGTTAGCGATAATATTCAGAATCGTTTGAGTCTTTCCGGTTCCGGGAGGACCTTCAATAACACTGAGCTTATTCTCTAAAGCATTTTTTACGGCATTGAATTGGCTCGCGTTGCAACCAAACGGAAAAATAAGATATGGAAGTTTTACCGAAATTTCGCCATAAAGATCGGGATTTAAGTAAGCTGCCAATGCGGATGTTTCGTCGATAAAATCTATTCCTCCATATTGCAACGGTAAAAGTTTTTCACCGTTTTCTGTTTTCAGATTACAGAGTTCTGCCGATCTTTGCAGATAGTTGAAAACATTTTTTGCAGCCTCATTATCAAAAACAGACTTTTCTATTTGCAGATCCTCTTCCGCATAGTCACGCGCGGAGCCGTTTTCGAAGCATATGTGCCAATAGCGTCGGTTGATGTCCGCAAAAACATAGATAGCGCGTATATTCCAAAGCGCAGTTCCGTTATGCGATAAATGGTAGTTAGATGGATCGAGAACAACAGGTTCTTTCAGCCAATGAACATTTTTCGGGTTATATGAATATGTCTTTTGATTCTTGAATGTTATTTCGTATTTTTGGGTTGTGGCATTGTACTTCAGCTCGATAATATCTTCCGTAATTATCCGCCCGTTGGCGATTATCATTTGCCTGTTTGAGTTCACGCGTTTCACCACCTGTATTTAAATATCTGCGAAATAATTATATATCAATCTTGTTGAATTTGAAATAACTTTTGTTAATAAAATGAAGAAAAGCCTTCACGATTATCAAAACCGTGAAGGCTTTTTTTGGCGGACAGGGTGGGATTCGAACCCACGAGCCGCTTGCGCGACTACCTGATTTCGAGTCTTTTCAACCATTATGACTTTTGTGGTTTTTTCGTATCGCTTTCAGGCTGTTTTGTCCGCCCAAAACCATAGCTGTATCAAGGTATTTTGGCATTCACCCTTGAAAAAGCTTGATTTTTCAAGGGGTTCGAATGAAAGCTAAAAATGAGCCGATTTTGGCAGTTTTGTTAGAATTCGCGTTAGAAATGTTAGAACGATGTTAGAACAGCATAGCATACACAGGCGTCTTCCACCGAACAAATGACAGAGGTGTATGTTATGAAAATCAATGACATTGATTGGTCGAAAGTGCCGGATATTCTGGCTAAGGAACAGGTGCGCTTGCTTTGCCATTGCAGCAAACGAACAGCACTCTATTATCTGAAAAGCGGAAAGCTGCCGTGCATTTATTCGGGGAAGAAAACCCGGTGCTACAAAATCAGGAAAGAAGATCTGATGGCTTTCATAGAAGATCGGGAGAATCATCCCGAGTTCTACGCTGTACCGGAGGGATGGTACAAAGAAAGCGGAAGAACGGTTCGACAACATTATTCGTCGGAAATTAAAATCGACGGCGAAGATTTACATGAGTATTATCGGTTCCTTCTCAAAGAATACCCAGATGTTCTTGAAGTTAAAACGGTCAGTGAGATCACGGGATATGCTATTCCGGTAATTAACCGCTGGTGCAACAAAGGCAAGGTAAAGTATTTTTCCATCAGGGCGATGAATATGATCCCCAAGATATACCTGATTGATTTTTTCTGTTCAAACGCATTCAGGACGATATCACGAAAGAGCGAGTGGCACATCATCAGCCTGCAAAACTATCGACGCTGGAAGTACTTAGACAGCCTACAATCAAAATGAGGTAAGGACGAGCTATCCATATCGGGTGGCTCGTCCTTTTTTGTTTTAGCCATCAGCCCATTGGCTACGCAGGCAAAATTGTGCCCCAAAGTATCAAGTAGCGCATTCCAAAGTATCAATTTGATACTTTGGAATTTGTTCCAGAGAGACAGACAACCTATCGACATTTCTTATAGGTATTCCGCACCCGTCAAGGGTGCTTTTTTATTATCTCAGAATCAAGTGCGGACTCGCAAATCTGTGTTTTTCAAAAAAATCGAAAAAATTTTTTGGAGGGGTTAATTTTTGCCCGTTTTCGTTGCCTACCAAGTGAGGGACAAAACAATCGCCCTCGTGAACCTTGAAAACCGAATACACATTCAACAGGTACATTCCTGATCGGGGGCGAAGGCCCCAGCCGAATGAAGGTGCGCCACGAACTTCCTGCCCGAAAGGGTTATCACGGAAAGCAAGGTTGGTAGCGATTCCGAACCATTCTGAAATATCCGCTTGCTACGGATAAGGCGATGAAACGATTCAGGGACAATGATACTTCCCTATGGGGCTGGCGGAGTACCCGGCAGAGGTGAGATTCCTATGAGTTCGGTCAGCAGCCGAACGCCTGTTGACTTCCTTTTCTGCATTTTGGGTTCGAGGAAAAATGAAATGCAGCGACGAAAGCCCCAAAAGGTATTTTGAGGCTTTCGTGGATCAGAAATGATTCAAATAAAGAGAAAGGAGGAAAACCCCATGGAAAACTGTAAGGTGATCGCCATCACGAATCAGAAGGGCGGCGTTGGCAAAACGACGACCACCGTCAATCTCGGTGTGGGACTTGCAAGCTCCGGGAAACGGGTCCTGCTGGTGGATGCTGATCCGCAGGGCAGCTTAACCGTGAGCCTCGGCATAAAGAACCCCGACGAGCTGGAGGTATCGCTGTCGTCCCTTATGCAGTCGGTCATTGATGATGAGCCGCTTGCGGAGGGTGCAATTATCCGGCACCAGGAGGGTGTGGACTTGCTTCCCTCGAACATTGAGCTTTCCGGTATGGAAACGGGCCTGTTCAATGTTATGAGCCGCGAGTATGTTCTGAAGAATGCCATCGACGGCATGAGAAAAAGCTACGACTACATTCTGATTGACTGTATGCCCTCTCTGGGCATGATGACGGTCAATGCGCTGGTTGCGGCAGACAGTGTGATTATCCCGTCTCAGCCGAATTTCCTGTCAACCAAAGGTCTTAACCTGCTTCTGCGCTCCATTTCAAAGATCAAGCGGCAGATCAACCCGAGATTAAAGATTGACGGCATTTTGCTGACGATGGTGGATAACCGCACCAACAACGCCAAGGCGATTATTTCCTCGCTTCGTTCCACCGTGGGAGAGAACATCCGCGTGTTTCGCTCCGAGATTCCCTTTTCGGTAAGAGCTGCGGAGTGCAGTCTTTCCGGAGAAAGCATCTTCTCTCACGACAGGAACGGCAAGGTCGCAGCAGCGTATGAGGCTCTGACGAAGGAGGTGACAGAGATTGAAGAGCGTGCAAAAAATCGATCTGGGCCTGACCGGGTACGATGAGCTTTTCATGAATGACGCGGAGCGAAAGGAAAACAAGCTCCCGCGCATTTATGATATTCCCCTCTCGGAGATCGACGATTTTCCCGACCACCCCTTCAAGGTGAAGCTGGACGAGGACATGGATCAGCTTGTCCAGAGCATCAAGGAGCGTGGGATCATCACTCCTGTCACACTCCGACCGAAGGAGGACGGGCGATACGAAATCGTATCGGGGCATCGCAGAAAGAAGGCCTGTGAGCTTGCCGGCTTTGATACCGTGAAAGCCGAGGTGCGGGAGATGACCCGAGACGAGGCCATCATTCTAATGGTAGAATCGAACCTGCAGCGCTCTGTGATACTGCCCAGTGAAAAAGCTTTTTCGTATAAGATGAGGCTGGAAGCCATGAATCGACAAGGTGAACGTGCTGACTTAACTTGTTCTCCAATGGATAACAAGTTAAAGGGAGTGAAATCGGCAGCTCTGTTGAAAGAAGAAACCGGTGATGGACAAGCCCAAGTATACCGCTATATTCGCCTTACTGAGCTTATTCCGGAGCTTCTGGATTTGGTTGACGAGGGGCGCATTGCGTTCAGACCGGCGGTGGAGCTTTCGTACCTGCAAAAAGAGGAACAGCGCGCCCTGCTGGAGCAAATCGCCTACGCAGATGCCACGCCATCCCTTGCCCAGGCCATTAAGCTGAAGCGATTCTCCCAGGACGGAAAGCTGCACAACGAGGTCATCGAGTCGATTATGAGCGAGGAAAAGCCGAACCAGAGGGAGAAGATCAACATCAAGTACGCCGAGGCCAGAAGGTTTATCCCTGCCAGCGTTCCCTACGAAAAAACCGGTGAGTATATTCTGAAAGCGCTGGAATATTATCACCGGTATCAGGAAAGGCAGAAAAGTCGGAATGACGCAAGATAGGCTCTTCGCCAAGGGAGCAGTCTACCCTTTTGACGCTGCGTCAGCGCCGTTCCCCCTCTCACACTCTCCCCCTCATTTACCGGCAATACCAGCTCAAAAGGAAAATATACAGGCGGCACAATTGAAGAAAACCAAGTGCATTCGTACAATATGAGAAAAAACAGTTATTGGAGATCATCCCATGAAAAAGAATCTCATGTTGTGTGCGCTCCTACTTGCCGTATTGCTTTCCGGATGCGCCGCAGAACCCCTGCAAGGGCAAACAGCAGGAAACACACCGAAAGCTCCAACGCCACAGGAAGGAACGCCTGCTTCCTTTGAGCCGGTATCCACAGAACCAAACGCTCCCACCAAAGCCCCGACAGAAGCCGTCGATCCCGCAGATTCCATGCCGAATGAGGACAAGCACGAAAGCGGCCCTGCTATTTCTTCTGAGCCGGTAAGCGCACCCACAGAATCGAATGCGCCGACGCCGGAGGAAGCCAAGCAGCCACCCGTGCTTCCGGAGAAGCCGGAGAAAGCAGAAAGTCCGAAAGAGGACCCGTCCGTTCCTGCGATAAGCGAGCCGGAACCGACTCCGGAAACTGAACCCGCATTTGATATCGAGCACTGGATTTCCTACGCAAAAAGCACGGCGGTGAGCTTGGGGCTGACCTTGGATAGCTCGGCAACCGATTGCTGGGACAATCCGATCATCGCAAAGCCGACCTGCATCTACCTGGAGAGAGACATCAGCTCCCGCCTGAACAGATACGCGAAGGACGAGGAGATAACCGCTGTCTGGATCTGGTACGAATGCGTCGGCACAAGCAGCTACCTGATCTATATCGGGTACGCATAATCATCAACAAATCAATACACCGAAATGAGCATCGTGGAAGCACGGTGCTTTTTTCATGCCTTGAAGGAGGACAGAACGAATGAAGAAGATTCTCAAAAGAGGAATGTCGGGGCTGCTTGCAGTCCTCATGGCATTCACCGTGCTTGCGGGCTTTGGCACGACCACGGCCTTCGCCGCAAGCGAAACAGCGGAGTCCTATATGATTTCCTTCCCCCGTGACGGGGACGCTGCTCAGATTTACTCCGAGGACGCATGGGGGCACTCCGCAAAAACCTACATGAACGGCTGGACAACAGGCTCCAGCAACTACACCACCCTGCACTGTATGGATTCCTTTGACGGGAAGGTATGCTACTGCATCGAGCCCGGCCTCTCCCGAAATGTCGGCGATACCTACCACGGCTTCGGTGAGGATTTTTGGGATAACTATCCCAGCCAGTACAACAACACCATCGAGCCGGACGATATTAAGCTGCTGTTGGGGCGTATCATGCAGTATGGCTATCAGGGCAACCTTTCCACCTCGTGGAGATCGCAGAATGATTCCGATGCGGATAAGCTGGCCCACGCCTTCGCTACCCAGCTGCTCGTTTGGGAAACGGTTGTGGGCGAGCGCGATGCGGACTTTGACCATGTGAGCACCGGCGGCTATGATGAGATCCTGTCGCTGGTTTCCCCCAATCATCCGCTGTATAGCCGAATCATGGATTATTACGACAGCATCGAGTCCAGTGTGCAGAGCCATGCCGTTTGCCCCAGCTTTATGAGCAGAAGCAGCGGCGGCGCAAAGACCATTGAGCTTGCGTGGGATGGCAGTCAGTACATTGCCGAGCTCACGGATACCAACCGCGTGCTGTCACAGTTTACCTTCTCCGCCAGTGAGACAGGCTTCCATTTCAGCGTGTCGGGCAATACGCTCACTATCACCACCGATACGGCTCCCACCGGCAATGTGACGATTTCTGCAAGTCGAAGCGCATCCCGCTGCGGCGTTCTTGTTTGGACGGACTATAAGTACGGCCCCAACGGCGGCGTTCAGGATACCATCACCTATACGGCCTCCGTCAGCGACCCCGTAAGGGCATTTGTCAAGCTGAAGGTCAGCTACGGCAGCGCCAAAATCATCAAGACCAGCGAGGACGGCAGGGTGGACGGCATTACCTTCACCATCACCGGTGAGGGCGTCAATCAGGCCGTTACCACCGACCGGAACGGTGAAATTCGCATCGACAATCTGATGCCCGGCACCTATACCGTCACTGAGCAGAGCTATGACAAGTATGTGCCCCAGGAAAGCCACCGTGTCACCGTGCTTGCTGGGCAGACGGCGACGGTTTCCTTCAACAATGTACTCCGCCGCGGTGATCTGACCGTGACCAAGACCTCCGAGGACGGACTGAACCAGGGGGTGAAGTTCCACCTTTTTGGAACCTCTCTCAGCGGTCTGCCCGTGGATGAATTTGCTGTTACCGATGAAAACGGTGTTGCGACTTTTAAGGATGTGCTCATCGGCACCGGCTACACACTGGAGGAGATGGACACCGCTATTCGCTATGTGGTTCCCAACAGCCAGAGCGCCGCAGTGGAATGGAACAGTGTAACCAATAAGAGCTTTTCCAACATCCTCAAGAAATTCAATGTCACCGTCACCAAGAGCGACTGCGAAACCAGAACGGCGCAGGGTGATGCTTCTCTTGCCGGTGCCGCCTACGGCATCTATAAGGGCGATCAGCTTGTGGATACCTACTACACCAACGAGAACGGCCAGTTCACCACCGGCTATTATGTTTGCGGCGACGACTGGACGATTCGTGAGATCAGCCCCTCCGAGGGCTATCTGCTGGACAGCACCGTTTATCCTGTCGGTGCAGAGGCGGCCAATTACACCGTTGAGCTGAACGCTGCGCCTGCCGTGGCTGTGAGCGAGCAGGTGCAGAAGGGCAATATCGCCATCATCAAGCACTCGGATAACGGCGATACGCAGATCGAAACTCCCGAGGAGGGTGCAGTATTCGCCGTCTATCTGAAATCTGCCGGCAGCTATGAGGCGGCAAAGGATACGGAGCGGGACTATCTGACCTGCGATGAAAACGGCTTTGCCCAAAGCAAGGACCTGCCCTACGGCGTGTATACCGTGCATCAGGTCTCCGGCTGGGAGGGCCGTGAGCTGATGAGCGACTTTGATGTGTTCATTGCCAAGGACGGTGAGACCTACCGCTACCTCATCAACAACGCTAACTTCGAGTCCTTCATTAAGGTCATCAAGGTGGATGCGGAGACCGGCAATACCATTCCCTATGCGGGTGCGGGCTTCCAAATCTTCCGTCCGGATGGCTCCAAGGTGGAAATGACCTTTACCTATCCGGAGGTTACACCATCGACACCTTCTACACCAATGACGCCGGCATGCTCATCACGCCGGAGAAGCTGGAGTTTGGCAAGGGCTACTCCCTCAAGGAGGTCTCCGCTCCTTACGGCTATGTGCTCAGTCATGAGGCGGTCAAGTTCGATGTGGCCGAAGAGAATTCCACCGAGGAAAGCGGCGTGACGGTCGTTGCGGTGAAGCTGGGCAACTACGCGCAGAAGGGCATCATCAAGATTTCCAAAACCGGTGAGGTGTTTGCCTCTGTTGCGGCGGCGGACGGGGTCTATCAGCCGGTCTATACGGTGCAGGGACTTGCGGGAGCAACCTATGAGATCAAGGCAACGGAGGACATCTACACTCCGGACGGTACGCTGCGCTGCAGCGCCGGCGAGGTGGTGGATACGGTGACTACCGGCGCAGACGGCACGGCGGAGAGCAAGCCGCTGTATCTGGGAAAATACGAAATCACCGAGATGAAAGCCCCCGATGGCATGGTCGTAAACAAGGACGCCCATACTGCAGAACTTGTCTACGCCGGCCAGGAAATTGAGATCACCGAAACGGCTGCCAGCTTCTGCAATGACAGACAGAAGGCGCGGATTTCTCTTTCCAAGGTACTGGAGCAGAACAAGCAGTTCGGTATCGGCATGAATAACGAGCTTTCCGCCGTGACCTTCGGCTTCTATGCCGCCGAGGAGCTTACCGCAGCAGACGGCTCCGTCATTCCTGTGGACGGTCTCATCGAGATCATGTCCCTTGATGAAAACGGAAAGGCTGTGCTCAAGAGCGATGTTCCCTTCGGCAGCTACTATGTCAAGGAAATCAGCACCGACAGCCACTACATCCTCTCCGATGAGAAGTATCCTGTGATCTTTGCCTATGCCGGTCAGGAAATCCCCGTTGTGGAGCTTGCCGTCAATGACGGAAAGAGCATTACCAACGAGATGATCTACGTAGAGATCTACGGCATGAAGAAGGATGAGGACGGCAAGGCGCTGGCCGGAGCTACCATCGGTCTGTTCCTTACTGACGGCACAGAGCCTATTCTGACCACTGTTTCCGCAGAGGACGGCAGCTTCTCCTTTACAGGTATCCCCTATGGCGAGTATGTGGTCCGTGAAATCGCCGCGCCGGAGGGCTATGTGATGGATGACACGCCTTATACCGTGAAGGTAGATCAGAACGGTGCTGTGATCGAGATCGAGATCACCAACAAGCTCATTCGCGGCAGCGTTCAGCTGACCAAGGTGGATAAAGACTATCCCGATCATCACCTGAACGGCGCAGTCTTTGAGGTGTACCGTGACGGAAAGCTTGTGGGCCAGATGGAGGAGCTGTCCGACGGCGTCTACAAGCTGGATGATCTGCCCTACGGCGATTACACGCTGAAGGAAACTGAGGCCCCCAAGGGCTTCTTCCTTGATGAGAAGACCTATAGCTTCTCCATTAAGGAAGATGGTAAAACCGTCGTCGTGGAAAATGAGGCCGGAAAGGGCTTTGTCAACCAGGCACAGACCGGAGGCATCCGCATTGAAAAGACTTCGGATGACGGCGTGCTGAAGGGCTTTACCTTCCGCGTGGAGGGCACGGATATCACCGGCAATGCCTTCAGCAAGGACTTTGTGACCGACGAAAAGGGGCAGATCCACATTGATGGCCTGCGCATCGGCGATTATGTGATCTCCGAGGTGTCCAACAAAGCCAACGAAAAGTATGAGCTTCCCGCAAATGTCACTGTAACCGTTCACGAAGGAAAGACGGTCGTTGCCAAGTTCCATAACAAGCTCAAGCCTGTTACGGATATTCCCAAAACCGGAGATACCACCAATATGCCTCTTTGGGCGGCACTTGCCGGTATCTCTGCAATCGGCACAGGTGCGGCGGCTTTCTTTACCTTCCGCAAAAAGAAGGAGGTAGGCAAGCATGAGCGCTAAGGTCATCATCGGCATCGGTCTTGTGGTGTTTATTATCGCAGGGCTGATCGTTCTTCGCCTGAAGAACAGAAAGTAAAAACGCCAAGGGGCGGCATCCGCAAAAAGATGCCGCCCCATTTGCAAAAGGAGACGCTATGGAAGAGACAAGAAAAATCGGAGATTACTCCGTAAAGTATTCCATGTATATCGGGCACAAGGATATTGCTCTGGGCGAGAATCCCAACGCCGACATACGACTTATCAGCCGGTTATAGACGCTTCGAACGGGGCGACTAAAACATCCAAGGATTATATGGCTGTAAATGCTTTCGCTACCGTGGATTTTACGAAAGACTTGAACTTACAAGTAACATGGGCCTCTAATGGCAATTGGAAAATGGTTGATAAATATAATGAGACCCTTTATGGATATACGGATTCTGGCATAGAGACGATACCGAAAAATTACAATCGTGATGGTATTGTGTTGAGTAGAGAGCAAGTATCGACCATGCGTAATAATTTCCAAGCGACATTAAACTATAGCAAGCGATTTGCGGATAAGCATTATGTTGCCGCTATCCTTGGTACCCAATTGGAGAATTACAGTATAAAGAACGTATTTGCCCGAAGAACCAACCCACCCAAAGAAGGATTAACCCAAGTGGACGCGGGAACGGAAGGTATCAAGGGAGAGGGAAATTTTGAAGGTCTACGCATGGCATCTTATTTTGGTCGATTGAATTATGCCTTTGCGGATAAATATTTATTTGAGATGAATCTCCGTGCCGATGCCTCCTCTCGTTTTAAACGGGGAAATCGCTGGGGTGTTTTTCCGGGTTTCTCTGCAGGATGGCGTTTGAGTGAAGAGGCGTTTATTAAGAACCTGAATCTGTTTTCTAATTTGAAACTACGTGCGTCGTGGGGACAATTAGGCAATCAAACCATTGAAGGATATTGGCCTTATTTAACAGTGATCTCCCAAAATTATGACTTGAGTTATAATTATGGAGGCTCATTGGCTCCGGGT
>OGZG01001770.1_pt1 | contig 15682 bp, 13 predicted proteins | sample 1576781 | NCBI WGS metagenome assembly OGZG01 (sample SAMEA3541502, study PRJEB24748) | human gut metagenome | biome: human gut; feature: human-associated habitat; material: faeces | place: China | collected 2012 | reverse complement strand
GGCCCGCTTTTGGCGGGCCTTTTGCTATGCATCGTATTGCGTCGGAATATGCAGCATAGGCGACTTAGAAGCTGATGTTATCCAGATGCGCGTGCTGGATAAGCTCCGGGATGTCGGTAAAGCTTTCGAAATCCCAGCTCACGAGTTCAGGATAGGTCAAGTGTTGCAAACCTTGCGGATTGGCCGAAATAATGAACCACCGTTGCCCCGCGGCGTCTTCCCCCCAGCCGAAACCGATCACAAGATCTTCGAGATATTTGGGAAATCCCTGATACAAGGCGGTGTATTCCGCCACAAAGGCCTCGTGGGCTTCTTTAAACGAAGGGTACATCTGACGACCGGATTCCGTACTTGCCATGCTGTGCTCCTGTTGTAATCAGCCTCATCGCAATGGGCCGCCATCATGAGTGTAAGACGTTCGCCGTTGGGCTCTTCGTCACGCTGCTGTGGTGGCCCGCCATAGAAAATACATATCTACGGTTGAAGGTTACCCTAAAATAACAACGAGGTATCTGAATCGCAAGGTCTAAAATGGGCTTCTCATGGACAATGTGCCCCATGCCATGTAGCGCTGGGCAGCAATGGCGCGAGAAGTATGATTGGGATTTTTGAATATGAAGGATAGCCCTATCTCCATAGTGTGCTTCTTGGGAAATCATATACTTGCAACAGGAGGCATCTTAATAAAGAAGCCTCAGAGGTAAGGGCTTCAGGTAACAATGATTGGGGCGACGGAAATGCCCATGTAGCTTACAGGCTGAGGGAGTATCGTTATGCGCGCTATTGTCATGACGGCATTTGGCGGCCCGGAGGTTTTGCGCCTTACGGACATTCCGGAACCAGAACCGGAACATGGGCAGATCCGTGTTCGGCTGTATGCGGCTTCAACCACACCTTCCTCATTTCTTGCAAATGAAAGAAGCGTATATTCTACACCCATAGAAATCACACCAGCCTCTTCGTTTGCTTTTAATCCTGCAAGGGAAAGTGTTGTGTCACAGATAAATTCTGGTGCTGGCCACTTCTGAAGAAGAAGATTTGGATAATCACCATGTTTGATTTTTTCCTCTTGCTTCACCGCTTTCAGGCAAAGACCTTCTGATGTAAGTTTATACCAGTCTTCTTTTGGATTTGCATTCCACTGCCACTGAAGACCGAGTGTTTTTTTACTAAAATCATCAGAGGCATCTGGCTCAAAGATTTCAGCCTCTTTCGCAGCCTCACCGACATTTGGCTTGCGATAAGTAAGCACTGGCTCCCCATAATCATTTCCATCCTTTGCGATACCAATAATCGGCCAGTCCTCTTTCCAACTCATCGGCTGCAAATGAATAATTCTTCCAGCTGCATACACATCCTGAAAATGTAAAAACCAGTCTTCACCTGTCACGGTATCTACCCATGCACCCTGGTGAGGGCCGTTTATAGGAGTATCTCCCTGACGCATAACAACGCGATATTCATAAGGTCCAAAAATATTTCTTGAGCGAAGCACAGTCTGCCATCCTGTTTTTACACCACCTGCCGGTGCAAAGATGTAGTACCATCCATTTCTCTTATACAGCTTTGGTCCCTCAATTGTTTCCTGCTCATTTAAATTTCCATCAAAGACAACTTTTGCTTCTCCTATCAGACCCATTCCATCTGGCTGCATTTCAATCATATGAAGCACACTCTTATATCCGATGCGGCTCTTTGCAACACCTGCCACAAGATATGCTCTGCCATCTTCATCCCAAAATGGACACGGATCAATCCAACCTGCACCCGGACGAATATTGACTGGCTCTGACCATATGCCAAACGGATCCTTTGTCGTACTCATGTAAATACCTTCGTCTGGCATTGGAAAGCAAGCAAAAAATGTTCCGTCATGATAACGGATTGCCGGTGCCCATACACCACATCCATGCACTGGCTTATCATAGCGTTCTTCTGGCACCTTTGGAAGAATATAATTAACTACCTTCCAATTTACCAAATCCTTTGAGTGAAGCACTGGCAAACCTGGTGCATTGCAAAAGCTTGATGCGATCATAAAGTAATCCTCGCCCACACGGCAGGCATCAGGATCTGAATAATCTGCATATAGTATTGGATTTTTATACATTCCATTTCCTAAATCTGCGTTCCACATAGTTGTCTTCATAAAAATAGTCCTTCCCTGTATCTTTTTTCTCAGAATGAGGATGCCTGATTATACAGGCATCCTCAAATCGAAACGTTTAATCAATCTTTAAGAGAACTCCAAGAAGTCTCTTTACGCTGCACTCCATTGTCTCTCTCTTTAACAGACCTTTTTCAAGTGCTTTCAGCAAGTTGTCAGGATTTCCAGCTGCCATCTTAACATCATTTCCGGCATTTACTTCCTTGCAGTGCTCGCCAAATGTCCACCAGTCTGTCATTACAACACCTTCAAATCCCCACTCATCGCGCAGAATCTTCTCTAACAGATCATGATTTTCGGAAGCTCTATAATCATTTACAATGTTATAGGAAGACATGATGCACCACGGCTTTGCTTCCTTTACAATACGCTCAAATGTCTTTAAATAAATCTGTCTTGCTGCACGCTCTGATACTCTTGAGTTTGAATCCTTACGGTTCGTTTCTTTGTTATTCAGTGCAAAATGCTTTACTGTTGCAGCAATGTGCTGAGACTGAATACCGCGTACCATTGCGCCTGCCTGCTTTGCAACAAGATACGGATCCTCTGAGTAATACTCAAAGTTTCTTCCGCACATCGGTGTACGATGAATATTGATTGCCGGTGTAAGCCATACTGCGATATTATTTTCCTTTACTTCCTTTGCACCAGCTGCACCTACCTCATAGACAATCTCTGGATTCCAAGTGCATGCAAGAAGTGTTGCACATGGCCATGCTGTTGTGCAAACACCGCACTCTGGCAAAATACGAAGTCCTGCCGGTCCATCAGCTGTCATAAAGTTTGGAATACCACACTCTGGCAGATTACCAAAGCCAAATGTATTGGCAACACCTGTATTTGGCTGACCGCCTAAAAGATGAGCTAACTCCTCGTCGCTTAACTGTGCCACAAATTCATCAAGCGTTACGCTGCCTTCTGCAACTTGCTCAAACTGCATGCGGCGCTCATTATTGTTCCAAAGATGCTCGCCCTTTGAAAAACGTACATCTGGTGCAACACCATCGATTACTTCCTTTTCCTTCTTTGTAAGAAGTCCTTCGCTGTCCGGATCGTGTGCTGGTCTTACAGGAAGTTCTTCAAAGCTTCCATCTGCACGCATGCGCTTTGGAAGTGATGTCGGTGCTAAGCACTCTGTCAGCTGCTCTACCACTCTTGTAGACTCTTCTGTATGTATAAACCCAAGCTCCTCTGTATTTCTAACTGAATTTCCAAGATAGAAATGGTACTCTCCCTGCTCCATCACATATGCAGATTTATGCAGAACGCCAAGATCATCATATGAAGCCAGATCATTTACGTTTCCAACTAAAGTTACAAGCTGATTTTCTCCAGGCTGCAACAGCTTTGTCTTTGCATATGAAAGCAAAATTTTTGACGGTTTATCAATGACTCCTGCTGGTGCACTGCCATACAGCTGAAGTACTTCTTTTCCTTCATGATTTCCAGTATTTGTTACCTCTACGCGAACTGTAAGTGTGCCATCCTCTGCCTCGTCTACGCGCTCAAGCTCCCACTTGAATGTCGTATAGGAAAGTCCATATCCAAATGGATACACAACCTTTTTGTCTGCGCCTGGAATAGTCTCGAAATAACGATATCCTACATAAATATCATCTGTATAATCTACGTAATCCTGTGACTCATGGAAGTTGTAGGATGATGGATAATCCTCAAGCGTCTTTGCAAATGTATCTGCTAATTTTCCTGACGGACTTCCAATACCGCAAAGAAGTTCGGCTGCTGCTGCACCGCCTTCGATACCGCCCTGCCATGCCATTAAAACAGACTGAATCTTAGGATCCTCTGCAAACCACATGGAATCTACAACGCCGCCTACATTTAATACAACAACAACCTTCGGGAATGCAGCCTTTACTGTCTCTACCATGCGCTGTTCTGCATCAGACAGATAGAAATCTCCTCGTTCAAATACCTTCTGAGACTCCTTCCACATCGGCTCGCCTGACTCTACGCCATTGTCGTAGCTGCTTGTTCTATCCCATCCCTCGCCTGAGAAACGGCAAATCGTAATAAGTGCTGTATCAGTATAAGCTCTTGCCTTCTTTAAAAGTTCAGTTGGAACTTCTGGCTCAACAGTCATGCCTGGAGCCACGCCTCTTTCATACTGGTCACGCACGTTCTTATTATAAAATGACGATAGACCTTCATATACACTTACATAATCGCTAAGTGCCCTTAAACCTGCATCAAGACTTACCGTATATGAAACAGTAACATCGCCGCTTCCGCCGCCGCCCTTTACATAATCTGCACTTGCCTTTCCGAATACGGCAAGTCTTGTGCCCTTCTCAAATGGAAGAAGACTGTTCTCATTCTTTAATAATACCATACCTTCCTTTGCTGCCTGCTTGGAAAGCTCAGTATGTGCCTTGCTTGCTGTTACCTTCTGGCCGTTTGCACCAAGTGGTGTGTTCGGCTGGTATTTAACTCTTTGCCACTTCATTTTTTTAATCCTTTCACATCTTGTATTTTCAGGTTGCTGAATCTGAATTTTGTGCTTTTATTCTACCACACAATGCTTCGACAAAACAACTCTAGTTTTGTTTTTTCTTATACTTGCAGCATAGCCCTGTTACAATTCACTGGACTATGTTACAAAAGCCATTCACCTTCGGGCTTTACTATAAATATTAGCTTATCCGTGAACTGCAGCCTCTTCAACTGCTTGACAAAGATATTGATATATTCTATGATGCCTTTATAAAAAGGAAAGGAATAAAAAGATATGATGAATACGTTTATTAGTGGAGAACGTCAGTATGACTTTGTCTCTAAATTCAATTATGTGCGTGAAGCTGGTACAAGTGGTGAGCAAAGAGCTGCTGAAACGATTTTACAGGAATTAAAAAAAGAAAACAGCGATGCACAGATTCGCACGGAGGAGTTTTCTTTTTTTGCACCGCAGATTAAGCGCTCTTTCTTTGAGGTGACAGCACCTTACCATAAGGTATATGAGGCTTGCACTTTTGGTTTTTGTTCCAACACAGATGAAAATGGACTTGAAGCTGATTTTGTTTATCTGGAAAATGCTGATGATATTAATATGAAGCAGGCAAATGGAAAGATTGTTATGGTGAATAATTATATGAGCCGTACAATGCTTGAAAAACTTGTAAAGGCTGGTGCGCTTGGCTTTGTATCTTTCTCTGGTACTCCAATTGATACTGGAAAGAAAAGACTGCCTGCAGCCAAAAATCTTAGTCAATCTAAAACGCTTGCTGAAATTCCTGGCACTTGCATTCATTTTGTGGACGCAGCAGAGATTGTTGAAAAAGGTGCTTTACGCGTGCGCATGATCTGTGAGCAGACACTTGTTCAAAAAACATCACAAAATATTTGTGCCCGCATTGAAGGAAGCGATAAAAGCGATGATATTTTAACTGTGACTGCTCATTATGACTCTGTTCCACAAGGACCTGGCGCCTACGATAACATGGCAGGCTGTGCAATCGTTATGGAACTGTTTTTATATTTTTGTGAACATAAGCCACGCCGCACTATTGATTTTGTATTTTTTGGTGCAGAAGAAAAAGGTCTTTTAGGAAGCCGCGCCTATGTTAAGGCACATGAGTCTGAATTGTCACATCACCTCTTTAACATGAATATTGACCTTGCCGGACAATCACTTGGCGGCACTGTAATAGGTATTACGGGCGATTCTTCAATCTGCCGCCAGTTTGAAGCTCTCGCTGAAAAATGCGGTATTGGAATGACGACAAGATCATCTGTCTGGAGCAGTGATTCTAACACATTTGCATGGAAACGAATTCCTTCTATGACCTTAAACCGTGATGGATACGGCATGCATACAGAGTATGACACTATTGATTTAATCTCTGCCTGGTCACTTCGCCGCAGTGCACTGCTTCTTTGCACTATAGCAGATTATTTGGCAAATGAAGAAGTATTTCCACTGTGTCGACAAATTCCACAAGAATTTTTAGCACAATTAGATGCGTCATTCTCCGTTTAAAAATAAAAACGCTTAAAAAGGCGCTGCGTCCAATATGCGCAGCGCCCATTTCATATTTTAATACAGAAGTTTATTTCTCACTGCTTTTTCCATAGGAAGTCCAGTGTCATAGTCAAGCTGTCTTGGCTCATATTCCTCGTTTTCTCTCTGTCTTGTATAGCCACCATTATTCCAATCTGGTGTGACATTTTTTCTCCATGGTCTCATTTTCCACTGATAGCCGCGGTACAGATCTCTTGTATCATCCATATGCGCCAGAAGCTTATCATGCAGCTCGTTACGGACAGCTTCATACGCTTCATCGTTGATTCTATTTTCGACCTCATATGGATCTGTATCAAGATCATAAAATTCATCTGTATCAAGCAAATGAATAACTAACTTGTAGCGTTTTGTGGTGATTGCACGCATCATCTGCAGACCGCCAAAACCATCATGATCCACTTCATATCTTGTAAACTCTGTAAATACCGCATCATTTATCTTAAGACTTGGATCATAAATCTGTGCCAGCATACTCTTTCCTTCCATTGTTTTTGGAACTGGCAGTTCAAAATAATCCATAATTGTTGGTGCAATATCAATGTGAGATGCCATCTCATGCACTACCTGACCCTTTGCACCGCCCTTAATAATTAAAGGAATATTAGCTACTTCCTTGTATGCTGCTGCATTCTTTGATGCCAGACGATGAGCACCAAGCATATCACCATGGTCTGATGTATAAATTACCATTGCATCTGGTGCAAGCTTTGAAATTGCATCCAATACTCTTCCCATTTCATAATCTGCAAATGAATTACAGCCTAAGAACAATGACAGTTTTTTTGACGCCTTATTTATCTCTGATTCTGGTGCATGTAAATTCTTTCCTGCCCAAAGCTGCTGCAGCATTGGTTTCTTTGACAGATCGTCCTGAAAGCTAGGTGAACTTTCAAAACAGAAGTCATCATACATATGATTAAATGGAGCCGGACAAAGAGATGGTCCATGCGGCTCATCATATGAAACAGTCAAAAAGAAATCCTGATCCTTAAATTCATTCAAATATGCAATTGCCCTGTCGGAGCAGCGATGCGCATATGTAAATTCTTCTGAAAAGCCCTCTGTGTATGATGTCTGTGAATCTCTAGAGCGAAGTTTATCCTCATCGCTCAACTCACTAAGATAAGTTCTCATATCATACCAATATTTTGGGTTCCATCCATCTGGGCATATACCATTTCCAAAATAATCAGATCCATCAAGGTGCCATTTTCCGATATAGCCGCATTCGATCTTGTTATCGTGCAAGCGCTGTCCGATTGTTTTTACATTATCTCCCATTCCGATACTGTTTGTGACAACTCCATTGGTGTGTGGAAATGCTCCAGTAAAAATTGCACCTCGTGCTGGGCCGCATACAGGCTGACAAGTATAGGCATTCTCATAACGGATTCCCTCCTGCGCCAATCGGTCAAGATTAGGTGTCTTCATCTTTTCATTTCCATAACAGCCAACCATATCTTTTCTTGTTGTGTCTGTCATCAATACTACAATCTGCTTTTTCATTCATGTTCTCCTTTCCATTCCCATGGATAATGTTTCTTATTTATCTTTGCACCAGTTTTCCCAGCTGCATCAGCGTATCATACCATTTTTCAAAGAAGATTTTATATCCTTCACAAAAATTGTTCCTTGTTGGTTCTGTCTGCATCCCATTTCCCCTGTTTCGCCGGCATCCACCTCTGCATAATAAAAAATAAGGACAGCTTATGCACGCTTCCTCAACCTGAGAAGACTGCTCGATAAATCGAATTTCACTTCGTTTTTGATCCATCTGATCAAACGAATCTGTATTAAAATTGCCAATTTGGTACTCATCCATCACGTAAAAATCACACGGATAGACGCTTCCATCTGCTTCCACTGCATACTGTACTCCGCAGCATCCCCTTTGCTCACAAGATTCTGCCATATATCCTGCGGCCAATCCCACATAATTTTCAAACTGTCTAATATATGGCTGACTTGCGCCTTGTAAATCATGATACCACAATTCAAACAAATTTGAAAGAAAGTTTCCGTACTGTTTTGGCGAAAGAGAGTACGGCTTTGTTCCCGATTTTTCCCCAAACGGCTCCAGGCAGGCAATATATTGCTGATAATTCCATCCGCATTTTTTATAAAACGGATATATTTCTTTAATACGCTCTGCAACCTGTGATGTTACAACAGTGAGTATATTATAATCAACCTGATATTGGTCAAGAAGATCTGCAGCCTGCTTTACTCTAAAAAAGCTTTCTGATCCATCTTTCCCTTTTCTAAAGGAATCATGAATTTCTGGTAAGCCATCTATTGATAAACCGACCAGAAATTGATTTCTTTTAAAAAATTTTGCCCACTGTCTGTCTAGCTCATATCCGTTAGTCTGGAAGGAATTCATTATATGAAGATTGTTTCGCTGATATTGCTGTTTATATTTCTTTTGAAGTGCTACTGCTTTTTCAAAGAAATCTATTCCCCGAAGTGTAGGTTCTCCCCCTTGCCAGGTAAAGCTCGCTACAGCACCTGCCTCTCTTATTGTTTTTTCTATAATAGTTTCAAGTGTTTTTTCATTCATCATCCCATATACATGCTGTGTTCTTTTTTTTGCTTCATCACAATAAAAGCAATAATCACACGTCATGTTGCATATTCCTGAAACCGGTTTTATCAGCAAACTTATATTTCTCATAGTAACATTTCTCCAAGAGCCATTGTGGGACAGGTACGGTGCCACCATACCTGTCCCTATGGCTCAATTCACAATCGACATTGCGATATCTTCTGGTGTAATAGGCAATTCTCTGTGCCATACTCCTGTTGCGCGGTAAATTGCATGAGCAATGGCCGGTGCCGGCGTATTGATTACAATCTCGCCTATTGACTTCGCACCAAACGGTCCCGTCGGTTCATAGCTGTGTTCAAATTCTACCTTCAGCTTGCCCATATCAAGACGTGTCGGAATCTTGTACTGCATAAAGGTAGACTCAATTGGACGGCCAGACTTGTCGTAGGTGACATTCTCCATCAAAGTATGACCGATACCCTGCACAATTCCACCCTCTGCCTGGATTCTTGCCAGTGCCGGATTGATCGGAATACCACAGTCCACAACAGCCATAAAGTCAAGCACCTTAACCTCACCTGTCAGCTTATCGAGTTCTATCTCTGCCATTCCAACCATATACGGCGGCGGTGATACAGGTGAAAAATGAGACGCTGTTGCCTCTGCATTGCTGTTGCTTGCCAGCTGTGTCTTATAGGCAATCTCTGACAATGACACTGTCTGTCCAGTTGAAATACAGCGCACGCGACTGCTCTCAAATGCAACATCTTCCTTCTCACAGTTCATCATCTGTGCTGCAATCTCGCAAATTTTTTTCTTTAAGTCAGCACATGCCTTTTCTACTGCCTTTCCGGTGATATAAGTAGTTGATGATGCATATGAGCCAGAATCATACGGTGAAGCATCTGTATCTGCTCCAAATACTGCAATATCATCTACGCTGCAGTCCATGCATTCTGCTGCCATCTGTGCAAGAATAGTATCACATCCAGTACCCATATCAGCAGCGCCTATAAGCAAATTGTAGCCGCCGTCCTCATTTAACTTTAATGTTGCAGAGCCAACGTCTAAGTTTGAAATACAGCTTCCCTGCATTGCCATACCAACACCTGCTGCACGCACTTTGCCATTGCCCATGTCACGAACAGGATACTTTTCATCCCAATTAAACATCTTCTTGCAGTGCTCCATACAACGGTCAAGCGCACATGCATTTGCTGTCTCTCCGTAGTAAGCTGGCATAACCATGCCTTCTCTTACCATATTTCTATCACGAAGAATAGTTGGATCCATGCCAAGCTTATCAGCTAACTCATTGACAGCAGATTCTAGCGCAAAGATTCCCTGCGTTGCTCCATAACCACGATATGCACCTGCTGCCTGATGATTTGTGTACACAACATCATACGAAAAACGAAATGCTTCAAGTGATCCTGTATAAAGCGGAATTGATTTGTGTCCGGATAGACCAACTGTTGTCGGACCATGCTCACCGTAGGCTCCTGAGTTTGATAAGGTGTAAAGATCTAACACACGAATCTTTCCATCCTTGTTTGCACCAAGACGCACGCGCACTTCCATCTCATGGCGCGGAGAACCAGCGATCTGTGCTTCTGTTCTTGTATAATTGATCTTTGCCGGACGGCCTGTCTTCATAGTGACAAAAGCTGGATACACATCACAAACTGCTGTCTGCTTTGCACCAAAACCTCCGCCAATACGAGGCTTCTCCACGCGAATACGACTCTTTGGAATGCCGAGCGCATTGGAAAGAATACGTCGTGTATGGAATACTATTTGTGTTGAGGATACAACGTGAAGTCTGCCATAACGGTCAAGACTTGTATAGCAGATAAATGGCTCCATCATTGCCTGATTATATGCCTTCATATGATAAGTATGATCAATGGTGATATCACAGTCTGCCATAATGCCTTCTACATCACCATCAAAGTCACATCCGCTTGCGACAAGATTTCTCTTGTTATCACCTCCGACAGGACACGGCGGAAACCAGTCCTCTTCTGGGTGAACAAGCACAGAATTGTCCTTTGCTGTATGGAAATCAAGAACAGGTTCAAGCACCTCATATTTTACCTTGATTAACTTCATTGCCTTAATGGCTGCCTTCTCATTTTCAGCTGCGATAAGCGCCACCGCATCTCCTGAAAAGCGCACATGACGATCCAGAATTAAACGGTCATATGGCGATGGCTCAGGAAAGGTCTGACCTGCAATCGCAAAACGATTCTTCGGCACATCTTCCCAAGTATAGATATCGACAACGCCTGGAACTAACTTTGCTGCCTTTGTATTAATCTCCTGCACAATGGCATTTGCATGAGGAGAGCGAAGAATCTTAACCACAAGTGCATCGCTTGGTGTTACATCATCTGTATAAACAGGCTTTCCGGTAAGCAGCTGCATCGCATCCTTTTTCCGGACAGATTTATTTATTGATTTATATTCTTTCTGCATAAAATAGTCCTTTTCTATTTATATGAGCTTTTAGCTCTACTTTGTCAGTTGCTATTTTTCTCGTCTGCACAAGCTTTGCGGCTGTCAAGAAAGTTACGGATTCCGCGAAGCTGGCCTTCGTAGCCAGAACAGCGGCAAAGATTTCCGGCAAGAAATGCGCGGATTTCATCATCCGTTGGATCTTGATTTTCGCGAAGAAGTGCAATTGTATTCATAACAAAACCTGGATTGCAAAAACCACACTGGTCTGCTCCCTGATCTGCGATAAATCCTACAAATTCTAATGCTTCTTCCTGAAGACCTTCAAGTGTCTTAATCTCATGACCATCTGCCTGCACAGCAAGCTTTGAACATGATAAAATCGGCTTATTATCCATAAATACCGTGCACAGGCCGCAGTTTGATGTGTCACATCCGCGCTTAACGCTAAGGCATCCCTTTTCACGAAGCCAGTCTAACAGCACTGTATCTGCTTCCACATTGCCGATTACATTTTTTCCATTTAATTTAACCTTGATTTCCATTCATTTCCCTTTCTATTTTGGGCCGTTTATTTATTGCTGATTGTAAAGCTGTGCCACACAGCGTTCTGTCAATACATGAATCAAATGTGTACGGTAAGTACTGCTGCCGCGCAAATTGCTGTCAGTTGGCACCTGTTCTGCGACATATGAAGCAAATGCAGCGGCAACTTCCTTCGTGACACCATTTGCCATTATGCCATTCTCATCATCTGGTGGAAGAAAAGGCAGGCCACCTGTATGTAGTCTGCCTTTTGCCTGATGCGAAAGCCCGCAGACACGCGGGGCTTACAGCACCAGCGAGGGCGCGGTGTAGACCCGTGCCTTCAGCTCGCTGTTTAGCATATACAGCCCCTTGCTGTCACCGCCGAACAGCTCCATCTTGGTAATGAGGTCGGCGGCGTTCTTCTCCTCCTCGCCCTGTTCCTTGATGAACCAGTCCAGCATCTGCATGGTGCGGAAGTCCCTGACCTCGTATGCGGCGGCGTAGATGGCATTGATGCTGGCGGTGACCAGCTTCTCGTGCTCCAGTGCCTTTTTCAGCGGGGTCATGTGGTCGCCTCGTTCCCACTCCGGCTTTGCGATAGCCTCAAAGGTGACGCCCTCGCCGTTATTCTGCAAATACTGATAAAACAGCATGGCGTGATCCCGTTCCTCCTGCGCCTGTACCCGGTACCAGTTCTCAAAGCCGTCCAGTCCGACGGCGGCGTAGTAGTTGGCAAAGTCCAGATACAGATAGGCGGAGTAGAACTCCTTATTGATCTGCTCGTTGAGCAGCTTAGATACCTTAGCGTTCATAATACTTCTCCTCCATAAGATTGTCTTTTTCCTGCTCCCGGCAGGGGGGCAGATATACCGTACCCAGAGCGATGCTGGGCTGCTCCCTTTTCATCTCCAGGAACACCTGCTCCGCCTTGGGATGCTGCTGCAGCTCCGTTACGGCGGCCAATATCTCCTCTGCGTATTTTGGCATACCGCCAACCCTCCAAATGCAAGAATGAGTCTTATTATTTTGCTTTTATTATACCTATATTTTTTTCTCTGTCAACAACCACAAAGGGCTTGTGCGCCAAAAGCTGCCTCGAAGTACCTTAACAGTTTTAACTGTATCTGTTATATTTCAATATAAACTGTATCAGCAGTAAACACAGTTGCATTGGAGGTTGATTATGCGTCAGATATTGCTTTTCGCGGCACTTGCCGCCGTGCTTGCACTGCTTCTGGTGAGCTGCGGGGGAACCAAGGACAAGCCGGTGCCGACAGAGGAGGACGCTCCCGGCAAGGCGGCGTATCATAAGATCAGCGCCGAGGAAGCCTATGAGATGATGATCTCGCAGGAGATCGTGGTGGTGGATGTCCGCACCCGGGAGGAATACGATGGCGGGCATATTGAAAACGCCGTCCTTGTGCCCAACGAGAGCATCGGGAGCGAAATGCCCGAGACGCTGCCCGATAAGGAGGCGACGCTGCTGATCTACTGCCGCAGCGGCCGCCGCAGCAAGGATGCTGCACAAAAGCTGCTGGCGCTGGGGTATCAGAGCGTCTGCGACTTCGACACGATCCTGATTGTCCAAACTCAATTCAAGGTCATGGTCGATGATGGGCAGCTTGAACCGGACGGACTTCAGCCACTGTCCATTAGGCTGGCGTTCCGGGTAGATCTGCACCTCGTCGATCAAAATTTCCACCAGTCTGCGGCGTTCCGCCTCGGTCATGGTGGCATAAAGCTTGTCAAAGCAAATCAGGATCTTATAGATGTTGTCGCCTGTGATTTTGTCGGCTTCAATGGCCTGCTTCTTTGCCCGGGCATCCATCAGTCCATTTTCCACCTCTTCGATTTTATCGTACATCTTATAAAGGCGGTCGTCAAGGTCAGATTTTCGGGCGATAAAGTGCCGGTCGTCCGGGTCAAGGCTGTCGATCTCCTCCATAAGCCGGGATTTTGTGGAGTAGTGCTGCCGTAGCTGCTTCTCATAGGCGGCGCTCTCCTGCTCAATGGCAGTGGTATCTACCTTCATGTGTAGACCTTGGTCTTTTCTGCTGCCATTTCCAGCACCTCCCATTCGTACCGTCTTATTCGGAATAGACTTTGCAAGCAAAGTCGTGTGCCAAAGGGCGCTGCTCTCGCCTGTCGGCTCGGTCAAGCGCTTCAAAATGCAACGCATTTTGAGGCCGCCACTGGCGACCCGCGCCCCTTTGGATTCTCCGTTCACATTGTCCTACGGACGATGTGATTTTATTGTTGTAGCGATTCGATTCATCCCGGTTTCGTCCCGGTTTGCAGAATGCCCTTGCAATCCGAAAGAAGCCGTGCTATAATGCCGCTGTAATTGAATCATAAATCTTCAGGGCAGGGTGTGATTCCCTACCGGTGGTACAGCCCACGAGCCGTAAGGCATGATTCGGTGAAACTCCGAAGCCGACAGTACAGTCTGGATGAAAGAAGATATCAAGTGCAGAACCCGTACGGTCCTGCGCTTGTGGAGGCTGCTCTGGGATGCGTTTGCATTCTGGAGCTTTCTTTTTTACACAAGAATCCCTTGTGTCTTTTCGGCTTACCCTGAACGTTTTTGTTCAGGGCTTTTTCTTTTGGAGGCAACACGATGAACGACAAAGACTATATGCGTCTGGCTTTGCAGCTTGCAAAAAAGGGCTGCGGGTGGACATCGCCCAACCCGATGGTGGGTGCCGTGGTCGTAAAAGAGGGCAGGATCATCGGACAGGGCTGGCACCAGAAATACGGTCAGGCTCATGCGGAGCGCAATGCGCTGGCATCCTGCACCGAAGATCCGCAGGGAGCGACCCTGTATGTGACATTGGAGCCGTGCTGCCATTACGGAAAGCAGCCGCCCTGCGTGGATGCGATTCTGGACGCGGGCATTCACCGGGTGGTCGTGGGTTCCGCTGACCCGAATCCGCTGGTAGCCGGAAAAGGAATTGCAATCCTGCGCGCACACGGCATCTCTTTGTGAGGCGGTCCCGCTTGATGTCAGCGGATCACATAAAAGTACAGCAGCACGAGAAGGCCGAGGCCGATGCGATACCAGCCAAATGCCGTGAAATCGTGCTTGCGGATATAGCCCATGAGGAAGCGGATAGCCAGGATGGACACGCCGAAGGCGACCGCCATGCCGACGAGCAGCACGCCAAGCTCCGTGCCGCTGATCGCGCCGAATTTCACGATCTTCAGCAGCGACGCGCCGAACATCACGGGCACGGCGAGGAAGAACGTGTATTCCGCGGCGACCTCGCGCGACGCGCCGATGAGGATGCCGCCGAGAATGGTCGCACCGGAGCGCGACGTGCCGGGGATGAGCGCGAGCACCTGGAACACGCCGATGAGCAGCGCATCCGACCAGCGCAGCGCAGCGATCGAATTTACGCGTGGCTTGCGGCGGTGATTATACCGCTCGACAAGCAGGAAGCCGACGCCATAGAGCAGCAGCATCAGGGCCACGACGGTTGGATTATAGAAGTGCTTGTCGAGCCAATCGTTCAGAGGCAGGCCGATGAGCATGGCAGGCAGGCAGGAAACCGCGATCTTCAGCCACATGACGATCTTGTCCATACAGCAATAACGGTCGCCGAAGCGCTGCAGGCTGCCCACGAAGCCGTTCGTGCTCTGCTGGGCGAACCACGAGCGCTGCGGGATGCGCTTACGGTGGAAGGGCCAGAGCTTGCTCCAGTAGAGCACCACAACAGCAAGGATCGCGCCGAGCTGGATGACGACGTTGAACATCTCCTTGAACGCATCAGACTGCTGCAGCGGCCAGATGGCGTCCGTCAGGATCAGATGGCCCGTGCTGCTGATGGGAAGCCACTCCGTGATGCCCTCCCGATGGTCCGCAGTTGTCCATAGCTTTGGATTTTATCATTGATAGAAATTCGGAAGATACTTTGTATCACAACATACCCTCCGATGATGA
>OGZG01001769.1_pt1 | contig 15690 bp, 9 predicted proteins | sample 1576781 | NCBI WGS metagenome assembly OGZG01 (sample SAMEA3541502, study PRJEB24748) | human gut metagenome | biome: human gut; feature: human-associated habitat; material: faeces | place: China | collected 2012 | reverse complement strand
TGTCAGATTAGTTTCTTTTCCGAAGAAATCCTGAGAGTAATCTACAGCACCCTTGTCATCTGTCGGAACGTTGTTCATATCCAGAGTAGTTACCTGGAACATCTCACCTGCACCTTCACAGTCGCTTCCTGTGATCAGCGGAGTATGCACATAAACAAATCCCTGCTCCTGGAAGAAACGGTGAATCGCATAGGCACACAGAGAACGTACACGAAATACTGCCTGGAATGTGTTTGTTCTCGGACGGAGATGTGTGATGGTTCTTAAGTATTCAAGACTGTGGCGTTTCTTCTGAAGCGGATAATCAGGTGCAGAATTACCCTCTACTGTAACTTCTGCTGCCTGGATCTCAAATGGCTGTTTTGCCTGTGGAGTTGCTACCAGTGTACCTTTGACAATGATTGCTGCACCTACGTTTAATTTGCTGATCTCAGCAAAGTTCTCCATTGTATCGTGATAAACTACCTGAAGAGTCTCAAAGAAGCTTCCGTCGTGAAGCACGATAAATCCAAATGTCTTGGAATCACGTACGCTTCGTACCCATCCACCTACTGTAACCTCTTTATCCAGGTATTTTTCTCTCTCTTTGTAAATCTCTTTTACTGTTGTTAACTTCATATCTATGTTTCCTCTTTCTCCTCATCGTTCTGGTCTTACACAAAAAGACGAAACGCTGTTTCAGATAACAGCCGTCTCGCCTTTTAGTATAGACTATTCCCTGTTTTCACGCAAGGAGTAATCTGGTATTTAACTATGTTTTTTCTTTTGTCAGGTGTAGCAAAATCATGCTCTCTGCCATTTGGTCAGGCAGGCACTCTCAATGAATCCATACATTTTGCAAAAATACGCTTATATGTCCTTGTAGTATAGTGAAGCCCGTCATCTACCGTACCGGTTCCGTAATGATCACTGGCAAAGCTGTATCCTGTTGATTTCAGATAAGAATACATATCAATATAAGTATAAGCAGAAGACAGATTTGCTTTCATATACTGATTGAATGATCTGACTGCCGCCTCACTTCTGTCCGCTCTTCCCGCATTGGGAAGCATCAGACGATTCACCGGATTTACAGACATGAAGTACAGTTCACATCCTTTGCTTTTAAGCTGTGGTGCAATCCAGTTATAATACTCCGCATAATCTGCAGATTTTGACAAGTCGTTTACTCCAAAATTAAAGATCACTGCGGTTTTCTTTGAAAGAATACTGTTGGAATCGTGCTGTACTATGGAATAAAGCTGAGCCCATCCTGTAGTGGTAAACCAGTCCAGTCCCTTTCCTGCCGAGCAGACAAACTTCACATTTTTAGTCGCAGATTCTCCCATTCCTGTCAGAACATTTTCCATAAATTCCGTACGGGAATCACCTACAAAAATCACCTGTTTATATTTATAGATATCTACCTGCGGAAGCTGATCCTCTGTAAGGTCTGTTTCCGTTGTTCTGTTAAATACCACTGCATAGAGATCCACATTTCCATTTACCGTGATTTTTTCTTCTGCCTCATACTGCGGAGAAACACTCTGCATCGGTTTTGTGGACCACCCCATAAAAGTATAACCTTCTGCATCCCTTACGCCCGGAAGAGAATAAGAACTTCCTTTTGCCAGAGTCGTTTTCTGCCAGGTGCTGCCGTCACATCTGTGAAAAGTCAGCTGTACTGCCTTCTTCTGTACCGCATAAAGAGTGATATTTTTGTTGACTGTACATTTCGCCTTTGCTGTTGCTTTCTCAGAATTTTTCTTACTTGACCATCCCTGATTAACATAACCGGTTCTTGCCGGTACTTTTGCAAAGATAACAACCGTTCCCTCTTCTACTGTCTGAGTAAGTTTTTGATAAGCCGCATTAGTGCTTCCATTTCCCAGATAGTAGCTGACCGTATAATAATTACTCTTTCTGCGCACTGCATAGAACTGAGTTGCCTTTGTAATCTTTACTGTATCACCGGCTGAATATTCCAGTTCTGTTTCTCCCTTTTCAGTTGTCCAGCCCAGATTTGTATAGCCCTTTACTTTCGGCACATCAGGCAGTGTCACTTTCTGATTTTTTGACGCATACATGGTGAGCGAAGTATAAATTTTGCTGGTACTTGTTCCATTATTGTTATTGAAAGTAACTGTGTAAGGCAATTTCTTATATACAGCATAGAGAGTCAGTGTTTTTGATACAGTCACATTCTGGCCTGCTTTATAGTCAGCTTTGGAGGCTTTTTTATTCTTTGACCATCCCAGAGACTGATATCCTGTCTTGACAGGTACCTGCGGCATTGTAACTGTAAGTCCTTTTCCGACTTTCTGATTCAGTCTGGTAAATTTACTGTTGCTTGCCCCTGTATTGGTCTTAAAATTCACCTGAAGTGCTGTACGGCGCACAATGTAAAAATCTGTGTCACCGGTCACTGTAAATTCTGAATTCAGTTCATATTTTACAGCAGAACTTCCCTTTGTATCTGTCCATCCATAATTAATGTATTTAGATGATGGCATATCCGGAAGTATGACGTTTTTTGTCTCATATGCCTGCAGAATTCCATTGGAAAACACACTGGTTCCTGAATTATTATAAAGGGAAACCGTACATTTCTTTGGCATATAGAAGTTCAGGATGCCTTTTTCGAGAAACAGATTCCAGCTCTCGCCTTTCTTCAGAGTAAGAATATCTCCACCCTTCAGAGTGATCGCATCTCCAAGTTTTTCATTTTTTTCCAGTTTCCACATATCCGGTGCACCTGTATCCGGTACATTGGGAAGGATCAAAGATTCACCCCAGGACATCACTGTTCGCAGCTGTTCACATTCATTTCCTTCTCCGTCTATAAACCGGAGCATTACCTCTTTCTCCGGATTAATCGTCGGCGTGGGAGATGGTGATGGTGTGACTGAAGGAGTCGGTGTTGAAGACGGCATCGGTGTGACCGAAGGAGTCGGTGTTTCTGTCAGTGCAGGTGTACCCTCCGGTGCCGAAGTCACTGTTGGTGTTGGTGACAGTTCCGATGCCATTACTTTCTCCGAATCAGAAGCTGCCGGCAAAGTATTTTCTGTATCAGTTATGCACGAATCTTCTTCCCCTGAACTGAAAATCTCTTCAAAACTGTCCGGAGTGCCGAACTCTGCTGCCTGTACGGGAACTGTTGCAGTGATCAGTGCCACAGTCAGAAACACACTTGCCAGACGCTTTCCTCTTTTGTGTCTTTTTCTGTACATATTTACCTCCATTTTGCAAAAACGTCCCAACATAAAATATGCGGGACGTTCTCTATGCATTCCCAATCATTCAAAAACATCTTCAGACTGCCCGGCTTTTGATCAGAACCGCCACAACCTGCTCATATGTAAATAATACCAGATTTGTCATCCTGCTATGTAAACACTGTTTTCTTATGGTTGAAAATATTCCTTATAATTTATTGATAAACCTCATAAATGCTTCTCTGCCTTCAGCAGTGCATTTATATACGCCGGCATCCTCAAGTACATGAACGAATACATTACCGACTTCTTTTCTGAGAACATCCTGAATGTTGTCTTTATCAAGGTTGTCATATTTCGGAAGGAATTCTGCAACCCACGCTGCATGTTTCTCAATCTTCTCATTGGAAGAAATGTCTTTTCCCTCCAGAATATATTCTGCCAGAAGTTCCAGTTCTTCTTTTAATCTTGCCGGAAGTACGGCAAGTCCCATTACTTCGATCAGACCAATATTCTCTTTCTTGATATGGTGATACTCTGCATGCGGATGGTATACACCAAGAGGATGCTCATCAGTAGTAATGTTATTTCTAAGTGTGAGATCCAGTTCAAACATATCTCCGGATCTGCGGGCGATCGGTGTGATCGTATTGTGCGGTTCTCCATCAGTTTCAGCAAAGATAAACGCACTTTCGTCTGTATAACCTCTCCACGCTTCCAGAACATGTGTAGCAAGCTCTATCAGTCTCTTCTCATCCTTATGACGGATCCTTAAAACTGAAAGAGGCCATTTAACAATGCCTGCTTCTACATCCTCATATCCCGGAATAGTCACATGTTTCTCGATCGGTGCTTTTGCCATTGCGAAAGTATAATGTCCGCCCTGGAAATGATCGTGACTTAAAATAGAACCGCCTACGATAGGCAGGTCTGCATTGGATCCCAGGAAGTAATGCGGGAACAGTTTTACAAAATCAAAAAGTTTGATAAATGTATTCTTCTCAATCTTCATCGGAACATGCTGACTGTTAAAGACGATGCAATGCTCATTGTAATACACATATGGGGAATACTGAAATCCCCAGGGACTGTCATTTACAGTGATAGGAATGATTCTGTGATTCTCTCTGGCAGGATGATTAACTCTTCCTGCATATCCTTCGTTCTCCGGGCAAAGAAGACATTTCGGATAACTGCTGGATTTTACAAGCTTGGCAGCAGCGATTGCCTTCGGATCTTTTTCCGGTTTGGAAAGATTGATGGTGATATCGATTTTACCATATTCACTGTCTACTGTCCATTTCTGATCTTTCTTTACACGATAACGACGAATATAATCGCTGTCCTGACTGAGTTTATAGAAGTAATCGGTTGCTTCCTGTGGATCTTTCTCATATCTGCTCCAGAACTCATTCTGTACCTGCGCCGGACGCGGCATCAGACAGTTCATAAGTCTGGTATCAAAAAGGTCTCTGTACACAACACTGTCTTCTATGAGATTTCTCTTCACAGCCTCATCCAGAAGTGCATTTAATACCTCTTCAAGATCGATATCCCTGTACTCTTCCTCAGGTGTGCCAGCAGCACATTGTTGCCGTACAGCACATGGGCGATGGCGTTGCGCTGGTGCGGGCGCAGGGTGATTTCGGGATTCATACCGGGGAAATGCAGGTGGCTGCCGTCGTACTCGCGCGGGCGCAGGCAGTTGAATTTGGTATTGTACATCGAAACCAACCGCTGGCGGCGCGTCGCTTCCTTAAAGATCCAGTCCTGAAACTGCTCGCAGATCAGGCGCTGCTTTTCCTGGGCTGCCTGGGTGGCTTCCTTATTCAGAACATAAGTAACACTGCCGTCCGCCTCCCGTACCTTGTCACGGATTTGGATCGTGCGCAGGTTCAGCGCACTTTCGGCAATCGTGTAGGCGTTGGCGCGGTTGGTGCCGTAGGTCACCGTTGCCTTGATGTTGCTGTCCCCAAAGCGTTTGTTGCTGATGGACCACTCGCCGGTGACAGCAGCGAAGTTCACCTTGACCATGCGGCGTGTCATATACGGCGCGTCCAGCAATTCGGATAGAAAATCCTGCACATCCTCTGTGGGGATCCAGGTTGCACCCAGCCGCACGCTGATTTCACTGGCCTCCAAGTCCTTAGGCTGCACCTGCTGCAATGCGTCCACATTGACCTGCAACGCGGGGTCGCTTTGGGCTGCCACCTTTGCCGACGCCAGCTTTTGCCGCACATTGCCGGAAAGATACTCGTCCGCCGCATAGTAGATGTCGCTGCCGTCCGCTGCCTTTTCCAGCGGGTCGCGGAAGATAATGCCGGACAGATCCTCGATGATTTTCTCCTGCGGTTTTCCTGTCAGGTTGGACATATAGCCAAGGTCCACCCGCCCGACTTCCGTCAGGCTCAGCGCCAGTGCCTCATCGGCGGTGTCCACATGCTCGACCGCCTGTGCGGGGCGAATCGTGCGCTTGGTGAACATATCGGTCTTGCCCTTGAAATTGCCCTCATCGTCGAGATCTTCCAGCGAGCAGAGCAGGAAATAGCCCGAATCCTCGCGGAAAGCCGACGCTGTACCGCGGCTGTTGATGCGCCCGTATTTTTGGCTGTACGCATCGTACTGCTCACCAAGCTGTGTCTGTAGCTTTTGGATATACTCGTCCGGGTAGTTTTCCAACTGTGCGTCAATGAGTTCGCGGCAGGTGTCCCGCAGGGGAACCAGCGCACGGATGCGTGCCAGCGCCGTGGCACCGGCTTGCACCACCCGCATTTTGGAATTTTCGCGGTAGTAGACAACATCGTCCTTAACGGTATAGCTGAAATTGCGGACATTCGGGTCAGCGTCCAAGGTGCCGCTTTCTTCCTGCGCGTAGTCCTGCGGTTCTTCCAAACTGTACTCAGCTTGCAGGTCGGCAAGGGCAGCGTCCAGCTGCGCTTCCAGCGAAAGCCCGTTTTCCCGCCCAGCGCAGGTGGTGCGCAGCCCGTAAGGACCACTGACCATCTGCATTTCACCGCAGATTTTTTCCGGGTGGTCGATGAAATATTGGTTCAGCGGGATGCCGTTTGCCGTTTGCCCGACATGGATCCACGGCACATCCTGCTCCAGCACGGTGCCGCGCTTTTGCAGAAAAAGAATATCGGATGTCACTTCGGTGCCTGCGTTGGTTTTGAAGGTCGTGTTGGGCAGGCGCACCGCGCCAATCAAATCACAGCGCGCTGCCAGATAACGGCGCACCTCCTCGCTCTTCTTGTCCAGTGTTCCGGAGGTCGTGATGAACGCCATCACGCCGCCCACACGCAGCTTATCCACGGTTTTTGCCAGAAAATAATCGTGGATTTGAAAATGCAGCTTATCATACCGTCGGTCGCTGACCTGATACTGCCCAAACGGAACATTGCCGATGTCAAGGTCAAAGAAACTGTCGGGCAGGTCGGCTTTTTCGTACCCGGCAATTTGGATTCGCGCTTTCTGGTACAGCTGTTTGGCGATGCGTCCCGACACGCTGTCCAGCTCAACACCGTACAGTTTGGCGTTGTGGGTGTCGAACTTACTGTGCCGATGCCCGAAGAACGCACCCACACCCATACTGGGTTCCAGCACGTTGCCGCCCACGCAGCCGATGCGCTCCAAAGCACGGTACATAGCATGAATGACGGCGGGCGGGGTGTAAAAGGCGGTCAGAGTCGATTCCCGCGCGGCGGTGTATTCGTCCTCGGTCAAAAGGGTTTTCAACTGTTCGTACTCGGTGTGCCAGTTATCCTTGCCGGGGTCAAAGGCATCTGCCAGACCGCCCCAGCCGAGATACCCCGCCAAAACGTCTTGTTCGGCTTCGGTGGCAGGCGTGCCGCGCTGCTCGACGGCTTTCAGAGTTTGAATAGCAGCTACATTGGCGGCAAATTTCTCTTTGGCACCTTTGGGTACAGACGGTTCATAGGGTGCCAGATAGTTGGTCAGGTCATACTCGGCAGGTTCCGCCGCAGCGGACAGCCGCTCCACGTCCGCCATCACTTCGGTCACAAAGGGGCTTTCTGTCGGTTCGCGCTCCTCAATTTCGTTGATGTCCACTTCCATCAGGGAGTCAAATTCCAGCGAGGACAGCAAGTCGCGGTTCATGGCTTTCAGAGAGGCAAAGGTCTCCTGCGCGTAGAGGGTGTTATCCACCAGTTTGCTGATGGTGCAGCGTTCCAGATCCGCGCAGACCTGAATGGTGTGCTGCTCGTCCTCGGTGGTGGTGTAGCCTAGATCGATTTGCGTCAAGTCGGATAAATCCGGCTCTGTGATCTCAAATTCATCTCTCAGGTAGTCCTCGATATACGAAAGCGCCTGTTTCAGCTGGTCGGAATCACGGTCAATTGGCGGCACTTCGGGCAGCACCATACCGCCGTTGCGGGGTTCTGCGTCCAGCAGCGGCTGCAGCTGTTCGCGGCTGACGGCACGGCTGATCAGCGGGAAATTTTCGTCCCGCAGATGCACATCGAATTTGCCGATTTTCTCCACCGTGAACGGTTGTCCGTTTTCCAGATAGACCACACTGCCCTCGGCGCATACGGGCTTAACTTCCGGCGCAACGACCGCGCGCGGGGGCTGCTTTTCCTGCTGCTGCGCCAACCAGACGGGATACTCTTTTTCTTCTTCCGGGGTCAGATAGCGCTGCATCTCCAACAGGTAAGAAATGCGCTGCGCGGTTTCTTTCCACTTGAGTTTGCGCTCAAACCGCCCACCCGCGCAGGTCATTGTCAGCGTCAGCCCCGCAGGGCTGTATCCGACCCAGCCTTGCCCGCCGTTTTGGTAATACCAGGTTCGACCGCCATAGCCGTATTCTTTTTTCAAGAACTCGGCGTTATCGCCCCGCTTTTCGGTAAAGTGCCGATAGATGCGCAGCTTGCCCTTCTCAAACCCGCTGCCGTCTGCAACGGCAAGGTTTACTTCCTCATCGGTGATATGGCTGCCGTCGTCCCTGACCGGTGCGTTTTCCATCGCATGGGGTATGGCGCGCTCCTGTTCTTCCTCGCTGCGCAGCTCGTCATCCGCCAGCCGGTTTTCTTCCGCACCGCGCGGGGCGTCCTCGGGCAAAACAAAGGAAAGCTGTGTGTTTTCCTGCGGCAGGGCTTTCACATCAAGGGCTGCTGTCAGCTCATGCTGTCCGATCAAATCATTCAGCGCATTCGCCACCGCACGCCACGGCAGCAGCGTTTCGGCGCTGCGGGTCAGGTACGCGCCCTGCCAGACAAGCAGCCCGTCCTCCTGCCTGTGGAACCCCACGCGGGTGTCACCGTCCAGCAGAAGTTCGGTAAAGATATCCTTGTAGCTGTCGCGCACAAAGCGCAGCCGATCAATCGACAGCGGTGATTTTTGGTAAAAGACAAGGTAATCTGCGTTGGCAGCGCGGGAGGAGCTTTCGGTTTTCAACAGCCTCGGCAAAAGCTCTGCCGGAAATTCGGGCAAAGAAAAGGCGGAGGGCGATGGCTCGCTCTCCGCTATCGGGGCAGATTCGGTCAGATTTCGTACAGCATCGGCAGGACGGCTTCCTCCGCCTGCTGTTTCAGGCTGTTGCACAGCTGCGTCCAGCCCAGCGGGTTCGTCTTGCGGTTGGGCATCGGCGTTTTCTGCATCAGCTCGCGCAGGGTCCTGTCCACCATTTGCTGCGCGTCCTGCCCCATCTTGCGGCAGCTCGGCAGCAGCGTGCCCTCCAGCATCATGCGGTCGCATAGGATCGGCTCGTTCTGTTCGAGATATTCCAGCCGCATCCTGCCGTAGCAGTTCAGCTTGACTTCCGGCGTGTTCGGCAGGCTCAGGTTGGGCACCAGATATCCGTTGCAGTTCGTGTACATCATTGCGGGCAGCCTCCTTTCGGCTATCAGGGTTTTCTTTCGGTTCGCTTATAGTATGCATCGGTTCCGCTTGTTTTGCAACACTGTCGCGCGTGCGATTTTGCTGCAAGACCGCCTGACCGATTTCCTGCAGAAGCGGTTCCGCCACGGTCTGCAGATACCCGCCCAGACACAGGCTGATGGGGTAGGTGTCCAGCTGCGCGACCTGCTCAAACGCAGGGAAGCTGGCGCTTTCCACCGGCAGCCCCAACCGCAAAAACGCCATGTACACGGCGCTTTGCACGGCAAGGTCATGCATAAAGGCAAGCTGCTGTTCGGGCTTTGCCCAGGCAAGCGCGCTGCCCTGCACCGAGCGCTCGGTCATACGGCGCACACGTCCGAACTGCTCGGCGGCGTTTTGGGTCGCCTGTTCAATCAGAAATACGCGTGGGTCGCCATCGGTCAGGCTCTGCAAAACGGCTTTGCGGTTTTCCTGTGTAACCTCCCACGGCGCAGCGGTCTTTTCGCCCAGTAAAAGGGTGTCGGTCATCGAGAACAGTGGATTGACCACCGGTCTGCCCGCGCTCCGCTGCAAAACCAGAATACTTTTGCTGCCCTGCATGACCTTACGGTGTGCCTGCTCGTTCCAGTAAGACATCGGCGCGCAGGCGGTGGCATCGGGGTGCTGGGCGTGGATCAGCAGCTGGTTCAGGTAGGTCGTGCGGTAGTTGTGGGCAGCCGTAAACAGGAACCGCCGCCAGCGGTCCGACGATGCCGTAACCTGCACGGCTGCCTTTTGCGCCAATTGGAAAATATCTTCTGTGTTGGGCATAGTCTTACCTTTCCGGTTCCTCCTGAACCTGTTCTTTTTGGCGTTGTTCTGCGAGCTCATGCAACTCCGGCAGCAGGTGGCTTACATCCTGAAATCCCACAGAATCCACATACAACGCCTGTTCTTTTCCGCCGTGTTCTAGGACCACAATGTCACTGACCGAAAGTGAGTGCATACGGCGGCTGCACGGGCGGGCGGGGACGTTAAACTCCCGAAAGCACTTTTCCAAATCGTAATCTCGGGGCAGATTCGCCAGATACACGCTGCTGTAATCCTCTGCACGGATACGCTCCCGGGCGTAACTGTAGCGCATAAAGCGATAGTCCGTATCGGCGGTGATCTGGTAAATTTGCAGCTTATCCAGATTATCCCCCGGTTGGGGGTGCTCAGGAGTAACGTAACAACCGGATTTGAAATTTGCGTCTGCATATTGCTGAATATGACAGCCATAGTGCCCGACATAAATGTGCGTGCAATCTATATTGCGCACGGTATGAAGCTGCCGGGTGCCATCTGCGTAGTTTTCCATGACGCGCTGACCATCCCGCACCTGAAACAACTGCTGCCCGTCCCGATTCAGAAAGCGTGAAAACTGCAGGCTGCCGCACAGCTCTTCCGCGAAAAGCCAATCGGTAATGTGCATATCGTTACCAACCAAAATCTTTGTATCGCCATTGCGTTGGATGGCAAGGTGTGGTCTGACCCTGTCCACACCGATGGCTTCCACCAACTGCTTTGCCATTTCCAGAAGTCGGCTGTCGTCACGATCCGCAAAGGGGCTGCGGTAATCGTCACACAGGTAGTTTATGCCGCCACGCACCTGCATCACGGCAAGGGCACCGCCCGGGTCTTTTCGCTCGATGCCCACTTCCAAACGGACATAGGGCAGCTTGGTGCGCTCGTTGTAGGTAGGTTCGTTGTTGTAGGGCTGTTCGCGCAGCTGGACATAGCGGCGTTTCAGGTCTGCCGCGCTGTCAAAGAATTCCCGCGGGGTCTGGGTTTCAAACCGTTCGGGAAACGCCAGCGTCATCACATCGGGGATCAGGTAGTATCGGTAGCTTGCCATATCAGCGTTCCTCCCGTTCGTGTTCGTGGGTGATTTGGCGGAAATAGCCTTCCAGAATTTTGAGGATTTGGTTTTCCATCTGCTGCTTGGTGCAGCCCACCGGGAAGAACCGTGCTATCTTGCTGACGCTGATGGTCAGTGTTGGGTCGCGAGGCGGCACGCTGGGCTTTTGGGCTGCCATGATTTCTTCCAGCTTGTCCGATGTCAACGAACCCTCTTTGCTGGCGGCTTTAAGTTTTTGCGCCTGCGAAAGCGATGGCGAGCAGGACTGCGACTCGATGTAGTTGAGAAAATCTTTTTGTTCATCCGCCGACAGGTAGGAAAGCTCTACTGCGGGGTTGAACTTGATGTCATTGGCATCGACCTTCTGCTGAAGTTCTGGGATAAGCTCATTTAGGCGGATGAAGCGGTAAACCTGTTTGACACTGTCACCAGCATCTGCGGCTATAGAATCGGATGTTCTCCCTTTTTCAGAAATGTTGTCAAGTTGACAACATTTCTGTCTTGGTCTTCCTATGGACCGCTTGATGGCATCATTCTTCATTTTCAGCGCTCTCGCCTTCTCCATCGGGCTGATATGCTCACGCTGGATATTGGCATCGACCATAGCAATGATTGCCTGATCATCGTCAATATCCCGCACCTGCACCTTGATGCTTTCCAGCCCTGCCAGCTGTGCAGCGTGGAAGCGCCGGTGTCCGCTGATGATCTCATATCCACCCTCGGCACGGCGGCGCACCGTCAGGTTGGTAAGTACACCGTTTTCCTTGATGCTGTCCACCAGCTTTTGCATATCCTCATCGTCGCGCACCTCAAAGGGGTGGTTGACGAACGGGTGCAGCTCGGCAAGCGGCACCTCTGTGACAAGGTCGCCGCTTTCCCGCTGGCGGTCCGCCTCCGAGGAAAACATATCAGCGATCGCGGGCATCTTCATCGCGTTCATAAACTTGTTCTTCGCGGCCATGACCGACTACCTCCTTCGTAAATTCCACATATGCTTTGGCGCTACTGCTCTTGGGTTCGTACAAAATCGTTGGTGCGGCAAAGGCCTGGCTTTCCTGCACCTTGACGTTGTAGGGAATTTCCGTGTCAAACACACGCAGTTTGTTTCCGTACCTTGCACGCACATCGGCGGCGTAATGCTCCGACACCTTGGTGTGCTGGGTCATCGTCAAAAGGATCCCCATAATGTGCAGCTTGGGGTTGATCTTGCGCTGCACGCTGGACACCGAGTCTGTCAACTGCGACATACCGACCACCGAAAACGGCTGCGCCTGCATCGGGATAATGACCTCATCGGCGGCAGAGAGTGCATTGGTCAGCAGCAGCCCCACCGAGGGCGAACAGTCGATGATGCAGTAGTCGTACTGGCTGTCGTAGTGCTCCAGGCAGCTGCGCAAAAGAATTTCGCGGCACATCATCGTGCCCATTGCCAGCTCAAAGCCCGCCAAACGCAGATTGGACGGGATAAAATCCACCTGCGGCGCACCGTCATCCACGCGCTTGCTGCGGTAGACGCATTCGCGGTGGTACAGCGGTTTTTCGCCGGCAACTTTCATCAGCAGCTCGGTCAGGGTCTGGTCAAGGTCCTGTTCGGGCGGGATACCGCAGTAGCACGAAAGGTTACCCTGCGGATCAAAGTCCACCATAAGGACGCGATACCCCTGTTGCGTCAGGGCAATTCCCAGATTGTAGGCGGTGGTCGTTTTGCCGGTTCCGCCCTTTTGGTTTGCAATGGCAATAGTTTTCATCGGGTTTCCTCCAAAATATCGTCTAAGGTCATGCAGCGCTGCCGGAATTCCTGCGTAAACTGCACCAGCGTATCGTTGTAGTCCTTGCCCAGCGGCGGCGCACGATCCTGCACGGTTTTGCCGCTGCCCGCAAGATGCTTCGTTATCTCCTGCGTCCGCGTTCTGCCCGCCTCGTCATTGTCAAGGCATAAGACAACGCGCTGAATGTTCGGGAAATAGGTCAAATAGGCGTCCAGTGCCGCGTACCCTGTGCCGCCCAGCGCCAGATAATGGACGCTGTGCCAGTTGCCGTCGTGTTGCAATATGCGCAGGGATGCCCCCGACATAGCGTCAATCGGTGCTTCGTAGACCTCCACCGTATCGGTCTCGACGGCAGCCTCGATGTAGAATGGGTAGATTTTTCTGCTGCCGGGGATATCGCGCCGAAACTGCTGCGCACCGCAGCCGCGCAGACTGCCGCCTTTGGCTTGCCCTTCCCCATCGCGCCCGACAAACACGCAGTTGGGGTGATTTTTGATGCTGGTCTGGTAGAATATCCCCTTCTGCTTGCAGAACGACAGCACGTTGGGGTGGATGCATCGCTTGCGCAGATAGGCGGTGGCGGCATAACTGTTGGGGTCCGGCTGCGGCAGCCTGAACTCCCGCGGCGGCTTGGGCTGAACCGGCGGTGTAGGCGCTTGTACCGATTGGAAAGACGGAATGCAGCCGCCCTGAATGCGGTTGATCTCCCGCACGGCTTCCACAAAGGGCACGCCCTCGACTTTGATCAGATAGTCCACGGCGGTGCGTCCGGTGGCGTGCGTCTTGAAGTACGTCCATGTGCCGTTCTCCGCAAAGCTCAGCGAGCTGTGCCCCTTGTGCCGAAACTGCCCCGGACCTTCCGGTTTAAAGTTGTCCGGCTCACACAGCTGCATGTACTGGTACAAATTCATCTGCTTGGCTTGCGCGATTTCCCGTTCCGTTACGCCCGGCATAATCAGCACCCCTATTCAATTTTCCAACAAGTATTTATATTTTCAGTATCGTTAGTATCAGTCTGGTTACTATCAGTCTTAATTCCGTGTGATTTTCAAGATTCCGGAACTGTGAAATTCACATTTCAAGAATCCGATTTTTCACAGCTCTTGCTATTTGTCGTTACGGCGAAGTTTTTTACATAAATCAGGTTGGGTCTGCCCAGCCCCTGACGCTTGCGCTCGATAAGACCTGCGTGCTTTTCCAACTCCACCATCAGGTGGGTGGCTTTTTGGTTGGCGCAGTTCAGCGCGTCCATGACTTCCTCCACCGTGAAGATGATGTAGACCTTGTTCTGTGCGTCCAGCCAGTGGTTTTTCAGCGACAGGCTCATGCGGTCAAGCAGAATGCCGTAAAGTACCTTGGCATCGGTGGACATCTCCCGCAGGGTCGGCTCGGTGAACAGCGCCTTGGGGATGCGGTAAAAGGAGAACTGCTCGGCTTGAGTGCCGTAAAAATAATCGTATTGCTGCATATTGCGTCCTCCGCCTAAAAATGGGTGCAGGTAAGAAAGCCCACAAAGCTACGCTTTGTACGCTAATACATATTGTATTGTTTGTTATCGCTCCAGCTCGTCCTCGCGCTGCGGGCGATGGCGGCTGGTGCGCTTATGCTCCCAGCTGCGCAGCAAGTGGAAGATGACGTTCTGCATCTGTTCGGGGGTGTAGGTGTCGGGGAAGTAGCGCTGCACGTCCGACTGGTTCAGGAAGAATTTCTGACGTTGGTTCGGCTTTTCTTCCGTAAGCAGGGTATTCAGGTAGTCCTCTGTCAGCGTGCCGTTGCGGCTCATCTCCTTGAGCGTGCGGGACTGCACAAGGGACGGCGTGGCATCGCACAAATCCATTTCTTCTTTCAGCCAGCGCTGGTGTTCCTCGGTCATGTAGGAGATTTCCACAGCCGGATTAAAGGCGATGCGACCTTCGTCGACCATCTTTAATATGGAGGGAATCAGATAGGTTAAGCGGATAAAACGGTGAACCTGACGCTGGCTTTCGTTTGTCTCCTTGCTTATGCTTTCAACGCTTAGCAACTTCTCGCCAAGTTGGCGAGAAGTTGCCTTTCCCTGATGATTCATCGCTTCCATGCGCATTTTGTAGGCAAACGCCTTCTCACTTGGCAGCACATGTTCGCGCTGAATGTTGCTATTTACCATCAGGACAGTGGCTTCGTCATCGTCCAGATACAGCACCTTCGCCGGGATCTGCTGCACGCCCAGCTCCTTGCAGGCTTCCCAGCGGCGGTGCCCGCTGATGACCTCGTACAGCCCGTTTTCCTTGGGGCGTACCAGAATCGGGGTGATGATGCCGCTTTCCCCTATGCTGTCCATCAGCTCCCGCATTTCCAAATCGTGCCGGACTTGGAACGGGTGGTTGGCAAAAGGTCGCAGCCTCTCTAATGGGATTGCTTGCTCTGCGCCTGCCAGATAAGATACTTCATTTTTGCTCATAGCTTTGCGCTCCTAATCGTAAATTTCGCATTTTGGGGGGGGGTATCCTTAAGTGACCTTGTTTGGGCCCGAAAATGTACCCATCAAACCGTGTACATTTTCAGGAAAATGTACAAAATGGGGCAAAATAAAACAAAAAGTCCCGAATTGCAGATACAAGCAATTCGGGACTTGATAGGATTTATAGAAGAACCTTAACTGTCAGGTCTTTCCAATTCCCCGGCCAAAGTACGTAACCACGCGAATTTCGATAGGCGCGAGCCTGTTCGTAATTCAACTTAATGGTTATACTCGCTGGCAAATCAGCCGCGAGGCGACTTGATGGCTGCCTGAGCAGCGGCCAGACGGGCGATGGGAACACGGAAGGGAGAGCAGCTGACATAGTCCAGACCAACATTGTGGCAGAACTCAACACTGGAGGGATCGCCGCCGTGCTCGCCGCAGATGCCCAGACCCAGATTCGGGTTGGTGGCGCGGCCGTCAGCAGCAGCCATCTTGACCAGCTTGCCAACGCCGATCTGGTCCAGATGCTGGAACGGATCGCTCTCGTAGATCTTGTTCTCGTAGTAAGCG
>OGZG01001767.1_pt1 | contig 15698 bp, 13 predicted proteins | sample 1576781 | NCBI WGS metagenome assembly OGZG01 (sample SAMEA3541502, study PRJEB24748) | human gut metagenome | biome: human gut; feature: human-associated habitat; material: faeces | place: China | collected 2012 | reverse complement strand
GAGTCAATGTGCACAAATATATAATAACAAGATATCGAAAAAAAGTCTCAAACACCCAACACTTTTATTATCCTTTCAACTAGTAATAGCAAGCTTAAATACCATACATATTCATACACAATCACAGATATATTACCACCAAATAAAAATAAAAAAACAGGCTTATTGTCAAAGTTTTAAGCTTAAAAACAGGAACTATCACTAAAACAATAAACATCAACAACAAATCACAACTCCCCAAGTTCAAGTTCATCATAAGGGCCGGCCAGCTCCATATTGTCCCACAGCAGGCCCAGGGTCTCCTTGGCCAGGGGCCAGGGCTCCTCCTTCCGGCGGCGGTCCAATGCGGCCACGATGTCATCGGGCAGGCGGGTGTTGGCCTGGACACACAGCCGTGCCACCGTGTCCGTGATGGCGGCAGCGGTGATGGTTCGCATACAGTTCTCCCTCTTTCTCTTTGGGTTTGATGGTTTTATTATATCAGAGGATTCCACAAAAAGAAAGCGCAACAGAACCCGACTTTTTGCCATCAGGCCATACTGCGCCTTTTGGTTGAAACTTTTTTGCAAAATATCACGAATCGCAGCCGGTTCGCCGCCCCAGTCAGCTCCGGGATACAGAAGGGAAATCTCCTTGACGAAGGAAGCGTTTCCCGCTATAATAAAATACATCTTGAATATCCTGTTGCTGTAGTTTGATAGCAGAATATTTCACTTGCTGAAAAAGTGTCATTGGTCATCGCCCATGCAGCATATGGACAGTTCCCCAAAAGTTGGTGTGCTGGTGCAGCTCAGTCGGCAGCGCATCTGATTCGCAGTCAACAGGTCAAGTGTTCCAGTCACCCCATCGGCTCCAGGCTCCTTGTTTACGGCCAGGAGCTTTTTTCGTTTTACGGCGGACAAGCGGCCTGTGTGTGGAATATTCTGTTTCCCGCATGTGCCAGCTGCTATTTTTTAATGCATAAAATATATAAGGGAAGGACGGTGAGGACTGTGCCGGATGACCGGGTAACGCTTTTGGGTACCCCGTGCGTCTGTCGAGACGGAGCAGTGATCCATTTCCCCTACCGAAAGGCAGAGGGTGTATTTTATTATATCTGCGTGGAAAAGCAGACCAGCCGCGACGAACTGGATCACGATCAGCACTGCGGAGAGCAATACCGTTGTAATAACATCCTTAACCGTCCACTTTTTCTTTTCGTCCATAAATCCATTCCTCCGTTTTCTGTTAATTTATACTACTGTTAAGAATCCGAGCATCCACGCAGATATAATTTGCAATGCAAATAAAACAATCGTAAGTACCGATGCTCTATTTTTTCTCTTTACAACATAGCTGAATCCCGTGAAAATCCCGCAGATGGCCGCTGCAATTCCTATACCTGCCACTATGTTCAGCTCCGTCGAAATAATTGTGTAAAGAGAAAACCAATGAAACATTCCGACAATCCCCGCCGCACCAAGAATGAGCCCACATATGGGAAGTATAATCCTTTGCCATTGAAACGAGCTGCGTTTGCAAACGATCTTTGCGCCCAATACGATCAGAATGGCAAGCCACAGAACCGTCAGCAGGATATAACTTCCCAATGACAGAAAGCTGCCGGCAAAGCCGTTTAGAGGTCCCGCGGGAACATAGTCATGCGCCAGTCGGAACGTCATGCTCGTCACCCTACCGTCCGATACAGAGAAAGCAAGGCTTCTTTCCTCCGGGATCGCCTCGGCACAGTAGAACTGATATTCTCCCACAGGCTCGTACAGTAAATCCTTATCGGAAAGGGGCGTTTTCAGCCGGAGATTTTCTTCTCCCTCTTTTGAGATTTGGATTATTTGCATTCGTGCTTGTATCTTGCCTGCATATGACCATGCGGATCGTGCCGGAAGATAGTCGCCAAATAGCATAGAGAAGTCACGTGACCCTACTTCCTGCTTCGGCGGTCGCGCATCCTGCTCGATGACTGCCTCCATGATGGCGGAGCAGTAATCCGTTTCCATCACATTGGTCAGGATTAGGATTGCACGTTCAGCTTCCGGTTCCACCCAAAACTGCGTCTTGAAGCCATAGGTTCCACCCTCATGCCCGAGTATTCCGGGATGATTCGCATACTGCCAGAAGCCATGAGAAAGTCCGGCGTTTGCCCCATAGGAACACCATGTCTCTTTAAACAACCGCTCCTTTGTTTCCGGGCTTTTGAAGAGTCGTGTCTCCTCTCCTGGCGCTTTTGCCAGCCACTCGGCAAACAGAAGCAGGTCTGCGGCTGTGCCATTCATGGCTCCTGCAGGATACATGCGGAGGTGCATCTCATCCTCCCGCCGAAATCCTTTTCCGGTATAAGAATAACCCTTCGCCTTGTGATCAAGGAGTCCATCCACATCCATCCAAAAGGGACCGACAGAGGTATGCGTCATACCCAGAGGCAAAAGAATATGTTCTTTGATATAATCCTTATAGCTTTGGCCGCTGGCTTCCTCCACGATCAACGCTGCAAGTGCCGCGCCGTAATTGGAATAGGCACTGACGGATCCCGGCGGATAGACCTGCTTGGGCTGGTGCGCAGATAGTACTTCTTTGAAGGGAATTTCCTCACTCGCGCTGTAATAGCGCAAATCCAGCAGTTCTTCCTCAAATCCTGCCGTATGGTTCATCAGGTGAAGTAAAGTAACCGGCTCAGCGAATCGCAGATTTTTCAAAAAGCCGTCCGGCAGATAGGTGCGGATATCCGTTTCCAGATCGATTTTCCTATCCTCAACAAGCTGCATCACGCTGACCCACACAAAGGTCTTTGATATGGAACCCCATTCAAAAACCGTGGTCTCCGGGTCCATGGCCGTATTGTTCTCCAAATCAGCAAAGCCATACCCCTTCGCAAATACCGTATTGTCATACTCCGAAATTACGACACACGCGCCCGGAACCGTTTTGCCAATATATTTTTCGGAAACAGCGTTTGCGCTTGCCTCATATGCGTCCGGTGTACCGGATGCGTATGCAGCAGGAGCGAGGAACGCAATCATAATCAGCGCCGCAAGAAAGCATTGGAGGGTCTTGTATCTCATCAGTCTTTCCATAGGGTCATTACTCTATCGTCAGTCTAAAATCACAGCAGTCTCCGCCCTGTCCGAGCGTCTTTGTCCGTCCCCATTTGAGCTTTGGATGCATATGCCCGTAGGCCTCGTCATCCGCGCGGCAAAAGCCGGCCACAATCTCCGGGCAGCCGTATTTCACACAGGTGTCCTGATAGGGGCAGGCCAGCATGTCGAAGCACATTTCCTCTTGCTCTGTTCGTATCCAATTAGCACGAAAACCGCAGTCCTCTCCAAAGGAGCTTTTTGTCATTTTGGCAAAGAACCTCGGCACCAGCTTATACAGACCCGGTATCTTCATTGCCCCTCGGATTTTTGAACCAACGCCCGCTGCCCGCTTTTCATAATATCTATTCAGAAAAGCCGCCGCTTCCTCACGGGAGATTCCGTTCCCCGTCATGGCGTCAAAGGCGGCGATGGCAGGATAGATGCGTTTCCTCGTATGCATATACATCTTTTTCGGCTCGTCGGCGTTTTCATCCACGATTTCCGCATAACGTCTCCATGCATCTTCTATGATCGCGTCTGTCTTTTCCGCGCCATACTGTTTTTCCATTGCAGATACCGCTCCGGTCAAGTATCTTTTGTCTAACCTTCTATCCATGTGCTTTCCCGCCTTTCAGCGTCCAGCCGATTGCCTGGCTGCGCATTCCCACAAAGCGCCTGTACAGGCCGTCTTCGCGCATCAGCTCCTTATGGTTTCCGCGTTGAACGATCCTGCCGTTCTCCAGCACGATGATTTGATCTGCCGTGCGCACGGTGGACAGACGGTGGGCAATCATAAGGATCGTTTTGCCTTTTGTCAGCTCCCGGATGGCCTTTTGCAGCTCCTGCTCGTTTTCGGGATCCACGCTGGCTGTGGCTTCATCCAAAATGACGATGGGTGCGTCCTTCAGAATTGCCCTTGCAATGGAGATTCGCTGCTTTTCTCCACCGGAGAGGCTGGAGCCGCCTTCGCCGATCTTTGTCTGATAGCCATCGGGCAGCGTCATGATAAAGTCATGGCAGCAGGCTTTCTTTGCGACCGCTATGATTTCATCCTCGCTCGCGTCCGGCCTGCCAAACCGGATATTGTTCTCGACGGTGTCCTCAAAGAGATACACATTCTGAAATACGATGGCGAAATTCTTTAAAAGGCTGCCGCTGGTATATTCCCGCACATCCCGGTCGCCGAGCGTGATCTGTCCTTCCTTCACATCCCAGAAACGGGCAATCAGCCCGACCAGCGTGGTTTTTCCGGCGCCGGAGGGACCAACAATGGCGCAGGAGCTTCCCTGGGGTACGTTTAAGCTGATTTGATGTAATATCTCCTTTTCCCCATATCCAAAGGACATATTCTTCACTTCAATATCGAAATTTTCCGGCACAAGATCAGCCCCGTTTTCGTCCAGGGATGGAATGTCCATGATGTTATCCAGCCGGTCCAGGGAAGCCTCCACTGCGCGGGCAATGGAGGACATACTGCCCGCCACCTCCACGGCGGCATAGATCATGAAGCTGGACACGAGAAGCAGCAGGCACTTCTCCGGTGTGATGCTTCCTCCTGCCAGAAGATAGGGCGCAAAAACCAGAATAGCCGCCCGTGCGAGCTTGAATACCGTCTGATAGAGCGCCGTCATTTTGGAAAACGCCTTTTCAAGCACGATATTTGCCTCTTTGCTTTCCTCAATTGCGGCGTCAACTGCTTTTCCGGTGCGCTCCGCCAGCCCAAACGCCTTGACTACGCCCATGCCCTGCACATATTCCAAAACGGCAGTGACCAGGCCAGCCTGGGCTGCCTGACGGCGGGGCGCGTATTTCCTGCCGACCTTGCCGATAAACGAATAAACGATGAGCGCCGCGGCAAGCCCGGCCAAAGAGATCAGCCCGATCCGCCACTCATAGATCATAAGCCAAATGCCAATCACGATGGCGTGGATAAACCCGCCCGCCACATTTTCCATAATGGTAACGGACTGCTGCTCCAGATCACCAAGAGTGGTCGTCACCGCCGCAGTGATATCACCGAGCCTGTTTTCATTGAAATAGCCCATAGGAGCCCTTTTCAGGCGTTCGCCGATCTCCATGCGCTTTTCCGACCCGAACGCGAAGCTGCCAAGAGTTCTGGCATTGGCAGAGAGATTGACAAATACAATTCGCCCTACAATGGAAACAATCATGATGCCAAGTGAAATCCAGATTGTGCTTTCAGGCATAACATCGCCGGAAAGCTGCTTCAGGATTCCTGTGAGCACCGTTAGAATGGCCATGATTGGGATCATCTCAAAGAATGAGCTGACAAGGTATGCAAGAAAAGAGCGGATAAGACGCTTCTTCTGTAAGCCCGAGAACAACAAAAGTCTTTGAAACAACCTTATCATCACGCCACCTCCTCTGCGGTATCCTTGCCCTGCATATGGGCTTTCCACAATTCCTTGTATAGATTGCTTGTTTCAAGAAGCTCCTCATGAGTTCCTTCCGCGGCGATATTTCCTTTATCCACGACAAGGATCTTGTCTGCTTTTGTAATGGTAGACAGCCGATGCGCAATGACGATTAAAGTTTTTCCTGCTACAAGCCCTGCAATGGATGCTTGAATAACGGCCTCATTTTCAGGATCGGTAAATGCCGTGGCTTCATCCAGCACCACGATCGGGCTGTTCTTTAGGATTGCCCTTGCAATGGCGATACGCTGCCTTTCTCCGCCGGAGAGGTGGCTTCCCGCATCGCCCGCCAGCGTATCATAGCCCTCCGGCAGAGCGGCGATGAAATCGTGACAGCTCGCTTTTTTTGCCGCTGCCTCGATCTCTGCGTCTGTGGCCTCCGGTTTTCCGATGCGAATGTTTTCCCGGATAGGCAGGTGGAACAGGAAGTTATCCTGTGATACATATGAGACAAGCTCCATTATCTGAGGGAGAGGAATGTTCCGCACGTCCACGCCGCCAATACGGACGCAGCCGCTCTCCGCCTCCCAGAAGGAGGCGATGAGCCGCGCAATGGTAGATTTACCGGAGCCGGAGGGACCCACAATGGCCGTCATACCGTTTTTTGCGCAGTCAAAGGAAATTCCATGCAAAACCTCCGTCTCTTTGTATCGGAAGGTAACATGATCAAAGGATACGTCGGCGTCCGCAAGGACAGCTCTCTCGGTCGGCTGCACAAGCTCCGGCTCATCCAGAAGATTCCCTACCTCTTTTACGGTGGAATCCACCATGGCCAGGCTGTCGGTGTACTGCAATGCCTGAATCAGTGGCTTTACGAGTCCAAGGGCGAGAATGATGCAGGTAATCAGCGTACCCGCTTCGACCCTTCCATTTATAAAGAGCCAGCTCCCCAAGGGCAGCACGCCCACAAGCGTTGCCGTCAGGATGGAAAGCCCCATCACATAGTAGCCGTTGGTCTGCTTGAACCATGTCGCTTTGGATGTCTCGTTTTCCGCCACGGCGTCGGCGTATTTTTTATATGAGCGTTCACCCTGATTGAACGTCTTCACCACTTCGATGCCGCCGATGTATTCCACCGTTGCGGCATCCATGTTTTTCCCTGCGGCAAGTACTCTGGCATATCTCTTCTCGTAATCCTTCATCATTCCCATATAGCAGAAGGCGCCCACCGGAATCGTCACAAGAGAGATCAGCGCGAGTCTCCAATCAAGGCTAAAGAGGTAAACGAGCATTAGAATTGGGATTAGGATGTTGGCAGTGAGCTCCGGTACCATATGCGCCAGCGGAAGCTCCAGCTTTTCCACGGTGTCCACGATGATCGTTTTGAATTTCCCGGACGGCGTATCAAGGATCGTTCCCATGGGGACACGGGAGAGCTTCTCTGTTATCGCCATGCGGATATTCCGCAGAATGATAAAGGCAGACTCATGGCTTTTCATTGTAGAAAAAGTTCCGAACCACACCTGCCCGAGATAGCCCGCAAAAGCAATCAATGCCAGAAACGCCAACTTGCTGAAAGCATAGTCTTCGTGGCAGATCATAATGATCCCCCGGGACACCGCAATGTAGGGGATCATGCCGCAAAGTGCCCCCAAAACCGCAAGTACAACGGAGCCGATCAGTTTCCCTTTGCACGGCTTCGCAAAATCCATCAGAATCGTCATCGCCGAGTTTTCTTTTCCCGCCATCATTCCTCACCTCGCAAAAGTCTTACAATCTTTTCTTTCTGCCCACCGGAAAGATCCTTCACGATTTCTCCGTCCCGGATGAACAGTATTCTTGTGCAAATCCGCATCATAAACTCAATATCATGTGTGATGATCAAAAGTACCTTGCCTTGCGTCGCAAGGCTTCGTGTCAAGATGCCAACCTCTTCCATGCTTTTCAGATCCAGTCCGCTGGTAGGTTCATCGAACACCAGCAGCTCCTTGCCGCAGATATCGCTCACCACAACCGCAAGGCGCTGCATCTGCCCGCCGGAAAGAGACAAGGGATGCCGTTCCTTATACGCCAGCAGATCCACCTTTTCTAATGTGCGGTCAATCTCGTCTTTGTTCGGAGCTTTTATGCCAAGCGCGCATTCCGCCGCCACGCTGTCGGTAAAGAGCTGGTGCCCCACATCCTGCATGACCATGTATGCCTTTTTCCGTCTCAACCGCCGGCTCATCGGTTTTCCAGCCCACAAAACAGTGCCGGCGCTGTTCTTTTGCAATCCGCAGAGCATTCTGGCGAGGGTCGATTTCCCGGCGCCGTTGACGCCCGCAATGGCGATGATTTCTCCGCGGCCTGCCTGAAAAGAGATATCATTCAATACATTCCGGCCGCCGAGACGGACGCTGATTTTCTGAGCGGAAAGCAATCCATCGGCAGCGATTGTTTTCACACCGCCCGATTCGGATACCGACAGATCTCTGACACGCAGTCCCATTCTGCGAATATCTGCTTCAGGCAGCGCCTTGAACGCTGAAGCCTCCATGTCCGATGCAATCCGGCCATCCTGCATATAAACGACGCGATCCACAATGTCCATCAGATACCAGATGCGGTGCTCTGCGATCAGAATGGTCTTTCCTGATATTTTCGCCCGTTGGATCAAATCAGCCAATTCTCCGATGGCCTTCATGTCGAGATTCGATGATGGCTCGTCAAACACAAGGACATCGGGAGCCGAAGCATACACGCTGGAAAACGCGATCTTCTGCTTCTCGCCGCCGGACAGTTCAAAGATATTTCGACCCCGGAGCTCGCTAAGATGCAGCTCCTCCGTAAGTTCATCTAATCGGGAGCGCAGAGCCTCTCGCGGAATGCCCCGATTTTCAAGCCCAAACACGATCTCGCTGTCCGTATCCGTATTGAAAAACTGCGTTCGAGGATTCTGAAAAACCGTCCCTACCGCATCCGATAGCGCAGCAATCTCTGTCTCCCGGGTATCCATACCGTTTACGTTCACCTGCCCCGAAAGATTGCCGTGGAAGAAATGGGGAATCAGTCCGTTTGCGAGCCGTGTAACCGTTGTTTTTCCACATCCGGACGGTCCGCAAAGCAGCACGCATTCGCCGGACCGGATAATAAGGTTCAAATCAACGACTCCGCCGTCCCCGCTTTCAGCGTATGTAAAAGAGACATTCTGGAACGATATCATAATCAAAACACCCCTTTCATGCCCGCGTATATCATGCCGGCAACGAGCGCCGCGTAAGCAATTACCACCAGCAAATCAGCAAACGAAAACGCAATTTCCTCTATACAGCTTCTTTCACCTGTGTGCTCGATGCCTCTTGTAATCGCTGCCTGCGTAATCTCGTCCGAAATTCTGGAAGCAGAAACAAGCAGGGGAACATAGACATGCTCCATCGTCTGTATGGGATGGCTAATCAGCCCAGCCGCGGACGCTGATATCCCTCGCAGCGCCATGGCATCCCGTATGGAGGCCCACTCTTCTCTCATGGTCGGGAAATAACGGAGCGTAACGGCAAGAGCGATCGTGAGTCCTTTCGACAATCGGAGCTTTGTGATCGCCGCAAGAAATTTACTTACGCTTGTCGTTGCAATCAGAAAGCTGCCCAGCATAAAACAGGGGAGAAGCTTGCGGATATACACTGCAAACATATAGACGATTCCGCCGAAAGTCACGGGCAGCCTCGGTACGATAAAAAGCTGGATCAGCAGAAGCGTGAGAAAAAAAGCTGCGTATTTCAGCGTCCTTTTCAGATTGCCGGAAACGCCCAGAAGTACAAGCGGAATCCCCGCAAGCACACACTCCACCGCGATGCTTTTATTCATAAAAACGGAAACGCTTGTGACCGCGAGAATCAGAAGCTTCGTCCGTGGGTCGAGTCTCATTTATACGACCCCTGCTTTTTCAAAGTGTTTTTTCATAAGCTTCTTTCCAATCAGTCCACCGATGATCGCGCAGACAAGTGTCCCGATAATCATTGCGGGGATCGCCCACCAGGTAGCCCCGATCGAATGAATCACTCCTTCAAAGGAGGCGAAGTCGCCTTTATTCTTCATAAAAGCATCAAACTGTGCGGGCATGACAACCATTGGAATATATGCCCCCATCGGCGCAAGCGCCATGACACAGTAGGCAAGCAGGTTTTTCTTAAAGGATCTGAAATCAGCGGAAGCGCAGATAAAATCTGCGATCAAGCCGAAAACCAGGAAGAATACGGACATCATCCAGAACATTCCCGTAACAAACAGCAAAATCGCCGCGATTACACCGAGAATGGAGAGAGCTCCCTTCTTCGGTATTTTTGCCACATAGAGCATGAAAACTGTCCCCGTAAAGAGCGCCACGATCATTGGCATAAACGGGAAAGTGACCGGCGTCATCTGCGCAACACCGCCAATCACAAACGCCACCACAGCATAGATGAGCGAAAAGATGCCCACCGATATAAAGTCCCTTGTTTCCAGCTTCTTCGAATCTGTTTTACGCATAATAAACGACCTCCAGTTTTATATTGTTCAGTTAGAGTACGCTAACTCGCGTGTAAAAAATTAAAGTTCCTGTGTGATTGTGCATTATTCCAGCCGGAGCAAGCCTTTCCAGCCAGAGTTGAAAAACCTTGCAAGCTCCTCAACATACCGCATAGCTTCTTCTTTGGGCATATCATGGGCAATCGTCTCACATACCGCCGTAAAATAGGCGCTGGTAATCATGTGGTGAAGCTGCTTTGTCATTTTCCCGGAGAGCTTTCCTCTTTTGCGGAGAAGTGCGTAGTATTCCTCTGAGCACTCTACCTCCAGTTCCACAAGCTCCTCCAAAAAATTTGCATAGCGCGTACCTTCCGCCCGGCAGAGGATCAGTTTGAAGGCATCAAAATGGGTGTACATATATTCCACAAAGACGCGCAAATACTCAGTGGACAGCTTCAGGCTGTCCTTCGTCTTTTCCTCGGAGACAAGATCGAAATGGGCGGCCTGTGCGGCTTTGAACTGCTCCAGCAGTCCCTTTGCTGCCTCGCCCACAATATCTTCAAAAAGCGCGGCCTTATCCGGGTAATAGCCGTAGAAGGCGCCTTTCGTGAAGCCCGCCTCTGCGACGATTTTATTCAAAGATGCATCCTTGAAGCCTTTTTCCAGGAATTCTTTTTTCCCAACTTCGAGGATCTTCATTTGAGTCTCTGTACGTTCCATTGATGCCTCCTGATATACTGGTAGTATATACTGCTGGTATATTATAACCGAGCAGATTGAGTTTGTCAATAGAATATGCCTTTTCGGCTATTTAAGATTTGATGTGGAATTAGGGAAAACAGACACGGTTGCCCTATAAGTGAGCTTTTGCGTTTTCCTCTTACAAATAAGAATACCTTTCATTCATCGACCCGAAACCAGAATATGGGGCGGCGGAATAATACCGCCGCCCCACATCTGTATTGTACCGAGACGATTATTTGTTGTAGGTGCGGAACAGGAAGGTCACGATTTGAGCACGGGTGCAGTCATTATCGGGACCGAACAGCCCGCCGCCGATGCCGGTGGTGATGCCGTTTGCTGCAGCCCATGCCACCGCATCCGCATAGTACGCGTTTTTGGGAACATCGCGGAACTCCGCTGTACCCTCTGCCCTGGTACTTAGCGCACGGTAGAGGAAGGTCACGCTTTGCGCCCTCGTACAGGTAGCATCGGGTGAGAATCTTCCATTGCCCGTGCCAGTCGTGATCCCGTTCTCGACTGCCCAAGCCACCGACCTCGCATAGTAGGCACTTGCGGGTACATCAGAGAAACTGCTGGCATTCTTCGGCTCCGGACTGCCCGCTGCACGCCACAGGAAGGTGACGATCTGCGCGCGGGTGCAGGGAGCGTCGGGTGCGAACAGACCGTTGCCGACGCCGCCGGTGATGCTGTTTTTCGCAGCCCATTTGACGGCCTCATAGTAGTAGGCGTCCGTGGAAACATCCGCAAAGCTCTGTGTTGGAGCTTCCTCAACGAAGCGGGCTCTGACAGTCACATCGCCTGCAGGCATGATGAAGCTGTACTCGCCGCCCCACTTTCTGAGATCGAGTTCGCTGCCCTTCTTGTCCATAACCATAAGCATTTCCAGCTCATAGCCCCTGTCGGGATAGACCATGATGGTTACTGTGGAGCCCTTGGCAGCAGACGAAGGCGAAACGGTAATGCTGCCGTTCATAGTCCTTTCGACCATGATGTTGTAGGCCGGGTTAAAGATGCCTCCGCCCGAGCCGCCGCTGCCACCCGAGCCTCCGCCCGAAGGTGCAGCATACTTCACCCAGCTCACGCCGAAGGGCGACAGACTGGTCACACGGAAGTGCAGGCCATCCGCCTGCTTCGTGTGCGAAACGAGCTCCAGTTCACCGGCACGGGCAGCAGTCGTAAGCATGTGGACTATCGTAAAGGTATCCTTGCTGTCTGTGCCGTTGGGATAAGGAAGCACCACCTCCACACCGCCTGTGGGGAAATTCGCTTCATCGACCTCGACCCAGTTGCCCTCGGCGTTCTTGTATCGCATCGCAATGTCATAGAACGCACGGTTTTCCGCCGTTCCGATCATCATAGCGCCGTCCGATGCTTAGATCTCTTCCATCTGTCAGGTATATTGTCCGGCTGCTGACCCTGCGGATATGGAAGAGGTTTACGATGAAGCTGTTGTGACAGCGGCAGAAGCGATCCTTCGGCAGATACTCCTGCATCTGGCTCAGCGGGCAGAGAATGAATTGTTCGCCATGTGTTGTGTGGAGTACGCTGCCGTGATCCCGGCTTTCAGCGCAGAGGATATCCTCTGCCGGCAGGACAAAGGTCCTGCCGGCCACCCGGAAGGTTACGGTGCGGGGCTGATGATATAACCGCAAATCCGTTTTGATCGCCTGCTCCAGATCTTCCCGGGAAACCGGCTTGAGCAGGTACTGGATGGGGCGGACGCTGTAGCCGTCCTTGAGAAACTCCGTGGAACCGGTGATAAACAGGATGCTGGTCCTGTCGTCCCGCTCCCGCAGCTCCTGCGCCAGCTTCATGCCGGTCTTGCCGTCCATCAGAATATCCAGACAAAGCAGTGAGAACTCCGCACCCGCTGAAAAAGCTGCCTCCAGTTCCTCGGCTGAAGAATAGGGCGTGACCGTATGCTCTACCTGCAGCTCCGACAGGATCGCCGCGCACTGTGCGCACAAGTCCTCACGGAGATTTTTTTCGTCTTCACAAACCGCCACCCGATACATCCTGCTCACCGCCCTTTCCTTAACGCTCATTATAGCGGATGGCATGGGAATTTGCAATACCGCTGCGCTCCGCCGCCGCACAGCCTTCGGGGTTGAGTTTGCTAAGCACCTATTTATAATTTAAATGTTATTTCCATTTACAATCCCGGTTCTATAAAATGCACGGCAGAAGTTTCCCAATATTTTTTAGACACGACTTTCATTACCGTCGAGATTTAGCTGATACATTCGGAATATGACCGGAAAATCTTTTGGCTACCATTGTTCTTCGTAAGAATATTGATATTCCCCGTCCTCCCCGCTCGATCAGCAATGCAGGGACATTCTTCTGAACTGCCCAGCTGTAAAGTCCGTTCCGTGCAGAGGATCGCACACGGTAAGGAACTGTCAATGTCTGAGCTGCTATCAAAGATGTACGGTTGATTGCCGCATCTCCAGACGTGGGAAAGAATACCAACGGGTGAAGCACTTCGTTATAATCCCCCCCGTGAAGGTCTGCCAGAAAGTCAGCTACTGGGTATAGGGCATTCTCCAGTGCCACAGCCAACCGTGCGGAGAGGCTGCCTTTGGCATTTCCGGGAAACGCACGGTTCAGATTGATGCCGTCCTCCGGCACCACCTGCTTCGTACCAGCATAAAAAGCCGTGGGATTTGTTAGAGGCAGAAGAATTACATTGCACGCCAAATCGGCCGGGTTTACCGCCTATCTTCGCAGGGAAGGCACTCCCCAACAAGATTCCGACGGGACGGAATGAGCGGCAGGCGAAATCTGGCTCTGGCAATTCAGCTCTACCTTTGCCGCAAACTGCGTATTTCTTCCTTTTATAAACTGCAACACCAGATACCCGATAGATGTGTGTTGACTGCATTAGCTTTTTCAATGCCCATGCTGTGATTCTTGGTCTAAGGCCGGTAGAAATCGCCGCTCCGGCATGATATGATAAATTTGTAAAAAGTTTTCCCGTCCGCGCAATGAAAGACGATTTTTGTTGTCTATATAGGTGAAAGGCCTTTACGCAGAGAGAAAGGAGGGCGCAATGAGAGACCATGAGATCATAGAATTGTACTGGGCGCGTAACGAGAGCGCGATTACCGCCACCGCAGAAAAGTACGGTAACTACTGCCATACGATTGCATATAACATACTGCGTAACAAAGAGGATGCGGAGGAATGTGCCAACGATACATACCTCGGCGCATGGAATTCAATCCCACCGCAGCGTCCGAACCGTTTGTCGATCTACTTAGGGAAAATCACGCGCAACCTCGCTCTGAACCGTTATAAGCGGTATACTGCCGAAAAACGCGGACACGGACAAGTAGTCCTCGCGCTGTCTGAGTTGGAAGCCTGCGTTCCTTCGGAAACGACTGTGGAGCAGACCATCGAAGAAAATGAGTTGGCTGCCGCCATTGACCGCTTCCTGTATGCAAAGCCCAAGCTGAACCGTAACATTTTTGTCCGCAGATACTATCATCTCTACGCAATACGGGATATTGCGGACGCATACGGAATGAGCGAGAGCAAGGTGACGTCTTTGCTTTTCCGTATGAGAAACGAATTAAGACGATTTCTTGAAAAGGAGGGAATTATGCTATGAAAACCGAAGTTCTTCTTCGTTCGATCGGAAAGATCAATGACGAGCTTATCGCTGACGCGGAAAGCGAAGCAAATACCAAAAGAAAGCCCGGTTGGGCCAAGCTTGGAACAATGGCTGCCTGCCTTGCACTGGTTCTCTGTACTGGCATCGCTACACATGCCATCCGAAGCAATGCGACAGCAGGCACCTTCACAATGGATGTCAACCCCAGCGTGGAATATACGATTGCCAAAAGCGGGATCGTTAAGAATGTCCGCTGCTTGAACAGCGATGCGGAAAATGCGCTCAGTGATGTTGCGCTGGGAAAGCAGAGTGTCGAGACCTCTCTAACGCGCACGGTCGCCGCCTATGAGGCCTGCGGATATATGGTAAATGGCGAAGCGACTGTTCTGATCTCTTTTGATTCCCGTCTTGATGCGAATGCCGAACTAAAAGCCTCTCTCTCCGCGGAGATCCGGAAGGCCTTGGAGCAGACCGATGCCGTCGGCACACTAGTTTTCCACTCCGAACTGACGGAAAACGCCGAAGTGGCGAAGATCGCCGAGGAATTCCATGTTTCCCTTGGCCGCGCCGACTGGATCCTTACCGCAGCAAATAAAACCGGGCTGCCCACGGACGAGGTTGCCTGCATGTCGTTGGACGAGCTTCTTAAATTCCAAGAGGCTTCCGGCATTGCTTCTGTCAGTGTATCGAAGTTCATCTCCTTGGAGGAAGCAAAGAAGATCGCACTGAAGGACGCGAAGCTTGATGAGCTGACGCAGAAGATCGTGTTCACCCGAGAGGAGCTGAACCGCAATCAGGGCAAGCCCTGCTACCTCCTGGAGTTCTATACCGGAACGAACCAGTATCATTACCAGATCGATGCAAAGACCGGCAGCATCATCTACGCCGGAAGGTTCATCACCCTTGCCGACGCGAAGAAAATCGCCCTGGATGACGCCGGATGCAAGGATAAAGTCAGCTTTACCGAGGAAACCCTTGTGAGCGGCGGCATCAAAACGCCTTACTACCGGCTCGTCTTTGCCGATGCAAAAACACAGTGGACATACCGCATTGATGCAGTGCTGGGCAATGTGTTGGAGAAGCAGCAGAAAGAGATCGTGACAACGGACTTCATCTCTTTGGAGGAGGCAAAGAAGATCGCATTAGAGGACGCGGGACTGGATGAAGCCACGCAGAAGATCGTGTTCACCCGAGAGGAGCTGAGCCGCAATCAGGGCAAGCCCTGCTACCTGCTGGAGTTCTACACCGGGACGAATCAATATTTCTACCAAATCGACGCAAAGAGCGGCAGCATTATTTACGCCGGGAAATTTATAACTCTTTCCGAAGCGAAGAAAATCGCCCTGGAGGATGCCGGATGCAAGGATAAAGTCAGCTTTACCGAGGAAACCCTTGTGAGCGGCGGCA
>OGZG01001764.1_pt1 | contig 15723 bp, 17 predicted proteins | sample 1576781 | NCBI WGS metagenome assembly OGZG01 (sample SAMEA3541502, study PRJEB24748) | human gut metagenome | biome: human gut; feature: human-associated habitat; material: faeces | place: China | collected 2012 | reverse complement strand
GGAGGATGATGTGAAAATCAGTGATTCAGCAAGAAAGTTAGTTGAGACTGCTCGTAATAAGGTATCGGATTTTCATACAATGCATTTTTCATCTATTAATGGAGAGATAAGAGAGATACCAGCAGAATATAAATGTGAAAATTTATTCAAATTAGATTTGAAAGCAACTTCCATTTCTGGAGAACAAAATGCGTTTGAAGGCTGTTCGGAAAATCAATCAGAGGTTTTTGAAAAATGGCTGGACGAAAATGCTTCTGAATATTTGACAGAAGATGAAATGAAAGATTTAAAAGAGAAGATTAATGCAATGACAGCAGATGTAGATTCTTTGAATGCTCAGGAGGGATATAGAGGAACTTCTTATGAATCTGTATTTTTGTTAAGTGCAAGTGAAGCTGGGCTAAGGAAAGTAAATGAAATGTATGTTCCAGAGCAATTTCAAGCTGGTTTTTCAGACATGATTGACGAATATGTTCATTTTAATGATTCGGCACGTAATTCCATCATGGAGAGAATGACACCAGATTACATGGTTGTTGGAATTGGAAGTAAAACAGAATCTTATAAGTACAAGTCAGAAATAATCTCAGATGAGACAGCTTTTTATACAAATGAGAAGAAAGAGATAAGTGGTATCTGCAATCAGTTTTTAAATGGTAAAACAGATCAAAAATTATTTTGTAATGAAATGAAAGACCGTTTAAATGATTACTATGGAAGCAGGTATGAATTAAGAAATCAGTCAGAAGCTGTTGAAGGCAGAGTAAGTAATATGTTGAGTAAATTACAACATATGTATGCACTTTAGGATTATGATGGAAATATGCAATGGTTATTGCTGAGTGTCAAAATTCAAAAGATGATATCAGTATGGTGGTTTGCAAATAAAGTTACATATCATATTGATGCTGGGAGAAATCCAACAGGTAGCATAGTTGGAAGAACTCCGAATAATGAAGAAAGGAGTTATTATAAAATGGAGGTATCAAATAATTATAGCACAGCAAAATTATGGGGCACTTCGGATAAAAAAGTTTCTAAATCTTCTGAAAAAAACAAATGGAAATTAACGGATTCCTTAAAAGAGAAAATTGTTGAACTGGCAAAAAAAGATGCACAGGACAACGTATATATGGGAAATGCGTTTATGAATTTGCGTAAGATGGAAGTAAGCAAAGTGGCACCGAACAGGGCAGCCTTAATTGGAAAATTTAATCAATCAATGAATTCCGGCAATATGTCCGCAATGAAAGAAGTTGAAAAAGCTGATAAAAAATGGCTCTGTATTTTGTTCGGGATACCATATGAGGCAGAGTTTCAGGGAGAGGGAACAGGATCAGCAGCTCATGTATATAACGAATGTGGTGAAGAAGTTCTGACATATACAGAGGGAGTAGGCTGGCAAGAAAAGGAAACAAAAGCAGAGTCACAGGTACATTCGGCGTTAAAATCGACATATTATGAGGCTTTTTGTGATGCAAGAAAAGCATTAAACAGTGAACAAAGAACTGGTAGTATGAATGAAAATATAATGTCACAAGGCAATTTTGATATGAAAGCGTAAAGAGCGTGCGATTAAAATAAGAATGGCTGGAAGAAAGAAAATGATTTGGTATTGAAAATAGGCTTTGACAGCAGTGAATTGTATGATATAGGGCAGGAAAAAGGATATGGAGCAGCACAGAATACGTGGATGAAAGGTGTTAGCCAAAGTATGTTTGAAGCCAGAGTGTGACCAATGGATGACAGAAAGTATGAACCGCTTTAAGAAGTGGTTGAATAAAATTTTTATTGAAACTTCAAGCTGTTGGAGGTGGATTTATGGGAATCTCTTTTTCAAATATAGGAACAGTTGGAAGGGAACAGCTAATTACTTCTGGTAGTAATGGAGAACCAAACTGGTCTTATATTCCATCGAAAGGAAAAAGTACAAGAACGCAGACTGAATTTGTGAGTGAGATTAAGAAACTGGCACAAAAGGCTGCCAATGCTACTGATAAAACGGAACAAGACTCTATTTCAAGGCAGGTATTGCAGTTAAGGGCGGAATATTTGTCAGAGGTTGCACCGGATAGAAAGCAGTTGTACCAGCAGGCAAAAAGTGCAATGAAAAACCCAAATACCAATCCAAAATGTAAGCCCGCCGGTCTGCGCCGCGACTGCCTCGGCAGCCGCCTGCGACTGTATGTAGTTGACGTGTACCGTCCAGCCGTCGCGCGCCAGCGCCAATGCGGCGGCCTTGCCGATGCCGCGCGATGCGCCGGTCACGAGTGCGATTTTTTTCATGCAATGATCCTCCCAAAAACGAACATTTGTCAAAACGCTGCGTCTATGCTATTATATACTTGTTTCATCGAAATTTCTATCCATCCTGTTGATGCGGAGGAAAAAATATGAGTCAACTCAAAACCACACGCCGCCACCGCGTCCGGCGCATGAGCGAGCGCCGGCGCCTGACAGTCACCGCGATCACGGCGATGCTCGCACTCGTCACGGTCGTGATCTGCGCACTGTCCGGCGTGTTTAATTTCCACAAGGGCAGCGAGCGCATCCTGCCCAACCTCGTCGGCCAGACCGAGGAGTCGGCCAAGGCGCAGCTCGCGGAGCTTGACGCGGAGCCGAGCATCACCTATGAAAACAGCAGTGAGACCAAGGGCATCGTCATCCGTCAGGACGTGAATGAGGGCACGCAGCTCAAGCACCGGCAGACAGTTGCATTCGTTGTCTCGCTCGGACCGAAGGAGGAGACCACCGCTCCGGAGGACACCCCGGTCGCGATCCCGAGCTTTGTCGGCCTCTCGTTTGAGCAGGCGCAGGCAACGGCCAAGAGCCTCGGCGTCACTGTGGAGAAAAACGGAACGGCCTACGATGACAATGTGCAAAAGGGCTCCGTTGCGCGCCAGAGCCCGGTCGGCGGTACGATGGTCAAGCCCGGCACGACGATCTATGTCACCATCTCCAACGGGCCGGAGAAGAAGGAATTCACCGTCACGGTCACGTGCGGCGCCGGCGGCAGTGTCAGTCCGAGCGGTAATCAGAAGGTGGCCGAAGGCGGCAGTGTGTCGTTCACGATCACCCCGAAGGAGGGCTACGAGGTCGCAACGCTGGTCATCGACGGAATGACCGTCCTGCCGCTGACGAGCTACTCGTTTATGAACGTCGACAGCAACCATACGCTCTATGTGACGTTTCGCGAAAAATAGACATGAGAATTCATGCGCCCCCGGCGGCAGGCCGGGGGTGCATGATTTATGCTTCCGGAATGGCATGGATGCCGGCGCTGCGGATCGCGCCGTCTCGCGTCTCGATGCAGGCGTAGGTGCACATCGCGCCGACGCCCGCCGTGCCGGGGTTGACGACATAGAGTCCCTGCATCGTCTCGCTGAGCGCGCGGTGCGTGTGGCCGAAGAGCACGATGTCCGCCCCGGCGAAGTAGGCCGTGTTGAGCAGCGCGTCGAGCGTATACTTCACGCCGTAGCGGTCACCGTGCGTGCAGAAAAACTTCACGCCGTCGAGCGTGCACTGCAGCACCTCGGGATTGACCGGCTCGCGGTCGCAGTTGCCGCACACGCGGTAGAGCGGCAGATCGGGAAACTCCTTTTCCAGCCGCTGCGTGTCGCGCTCGCAGTCGCCGAGGTGGAACACGGCGTCCGGCTGCTGCTGACGGACGGCGCGCACCATGCCGAGCGTCCGGCCGTGAGAATCGGAAAAAACAAGCACCTTCGTGGCAAGTCACCTCTGTATAGGTCATAGAATACAATAAAGCAGGATACCCGGTACTGCCGGGCTATCCGCATTATACGGGACGCGGCCTGCAAAGTCAAGCCGCCCCGACTGGAGCGTGACCGATATGAAGGACTTGGATGCGCTGAAACAGGAGCTCGCGCGCGACGGGCGCCTGAAGCGGCTGCAGGCGATCGCCGAATCGACCGATGGGCAGCGGTTTGCCGATGCGCTCGATGCGCAGAAGATCGAACAGGCGGCGCGCACGGGCGACACCGAGCTGCTGCGGCAGATCCTCACGCAGGTGCTCAGCACGGACGCGGGGCAGCGTCTGGCCGGAAAAGTGAAGGACGCGATGCAGGATGGATGAGCTCGGCGAAAAGCTCGACGCGCTGCTGCATGACCCGCAGCAGCTCGGCAGGATCGCGCAGCTGGCGTCCTCGCTCGTGGGCGACGGCGGTGAGACACAGCCGCCGTCCGAGCCGCAGCCGGAGCCTGGCTTTGACGCAGGACAGCTGCGCCGGATGCTCTCGGCCGTGCGCGGCAGCGGCCGTGACTCCGCCAGCCGCCATCTGCTCGAAGCCATGAAGCCGTATCTGGCCGAAAAGCGCCGCCGCAAGATCGACCGCGCCATGAAGCTCGCGCGGCTCGCATCGCTCGCGGAGCTAGCCGCCGGGGAGATGGGGGAGGACGACGATGTATAATCGCTATCAGGGCAACAGCGGACAGGTGGAGCGTATGCCGGACGCGCCGCATGCGGAGTTCCGCCCGCGGCCGAGCATGCCGCCGGCTGCAAAGCAAAAGCCGCCGCCGGGTACGACCGGCGGCGGCTTGCAGCAGCTGCTGCAGAAGTTTTCGCTTGCAGACCTCGAGTCGGAGGATCTGCTGCTGATTCTGGTGCTGTATCTCCTCTACCGCGAGAGCGGTGACAAGGAGCTGCTGTTCATCCTCGGCGGGATGCTGTTTCTTTAGCGTGCGGGTGCAAACGGCTCGGGCGGCTGTACATCCGGCAGGAAGTGGCTCAGGATCGCCTGCGCGATGCGCGGGCAGGCCTGTCCGTCGCCATAGGGGTTGACGGCCTTGGCCATGCGGTCATAGGCGGCCGGATCGTCGAGCAGCTCGGCGGCCATGCGGTAGATGTTCTCCGTGTCCGTTCCGGCGAGCTTCACGGTGCCGGCGGTGACGGCCTCCGGACGCTCCGTCTCACGCCGGAGCACGAGCACGGGCTTGCCGAGCGCGGGAGCTTCCTCCTGAATGCCGCCGGAGTCGGTCATGACCATGTAGCTGCGCGCCATGAGCCGGTGCATATCCACAGCGTCGAGCGGCGCGATGAGCCGGATGTTCGGCACACCGCCGAGCAGCTCCTCTGCGGTGCTGCGCACGACGGGGCTCAGGTGCACGGGATAGACGATCTCCACGTCCGGGTAGTTGAGCGCCAGACGGCGCACGGCGGTGAAGATGTTGCGCATGGGCTCACCGTAATTTTCCCGCCGGTGGCAGGTCATGGCGATGACCCGGCGCGAGAAATCGATCTGCTGCAGCTCGTCGGAGACAAACTGCTCGCCGCGCACGGTGTAGTTCATGGCGTCGATGACGGTGTTGCCGGTGACGAAAATGTCACCCTCCACGGCCTCGCGTTCAAGGTTGCGGGCATTGTTCGCGGTCGGCGCGAAGTGCAGCGTGGCGATGCGTCCGACAAGTGCGCGGTTCATCTCCTCCGGGAAGGGGGACCAGCGGTCATACGTGCGCAGACCGGCCTCCACATGGCCGACCGGGATCTTGGCGTAAAACGCGGCGAGCGCGCCGGCGAACGTCGTCGTGGTGTCGCCGTGGACAAGCACGATGTCCGGCTGCACCTCGCTGAGCACGTCGCGCATACGCTCAAGCACGCGCGTCGTGATCGCGGTCAGATCCTGACCCTGCTGCATGATGTTCAGGTCATAGTCCGCCCGGATGCCGAAGCAGTCCATGACGGAGTCGAGCATCTCGCGGTGCTGCGCCGTGATGCACACGACGCTCTCAAGCTCCGGATGCTTTTGCAGCTCGAGCACGAGCGGCGCCATTTTGATCGCCTCCGGCCGTGTGCCGAAGACGGACATGACTTTAATGCGTTTGCTCATCATTGCCCTCCTGTACAGGCGCAGTGTTTTCGGCTGCTGCGGCAGTTTCCGCTTCCGCTGCGGCCTTTGCCTCCTGCAGCTCCACGTCAAGGTGATGCTTGTGCACGCTCTTACGGATAAAGGCGCACACGACAAAGCCGATCAGCAGCGCAAGGATCAGCAGCGCGATACGGATCGTGCCCTTCGTCGTGAGCACGACGGCGGCGAGGCCGAGCGTGGCGCTGATAGCATACAGGATCGCGACGGCCTGCTTCTGGTTCAGACCGAGATCCATGAGCTTGTGGTGGAAGTGACCGCGGTCGGCGTGAAACGGGCTCTGACCGTGCAGGATGCGGCGGCAGAACGCAAAGAGCGTGTCCGACAGCGGCACCGCCAGTGCGAGCACCGGCACGACGAATGTCACGATGGCGTAGAACTTGAACAGGCCGAGCACCGACACCGTTGCCAGCACATAGCCGAGCAGCAGCGAACCGGTGTCGCCCATGAAGATACGGGCGGGGTTGAGGTTGTAGGGCATAAAGCCGATGCATGCGCCGGCGAGCGCCGCGACGATGAGCGCCACGTTCGGCTCGGACACGAGCAGCGCCACGACAAGGATTGTCACGCAGCTGATGGTCGACACGCCGACGGCCAGACCGTCGAGTCCGTCGATGAGGTTGACGGAGTTGGTGATGCCGACGATCCACAGCACGGTCAGCGGGATCGCGACCCAGCCGAGGACAATGGCCTCCTGATTGCTGAACACGTTTGGGTTCGACACGACGTTGATGACCACGCCGTGCAGCACGGCGATGACGGCGGCGAGGATCTGGATCAGAAACTTTGTCCACGCGCGCAGCGAGACGATGTCGTCGATCACACCGGTGATGACGATGATGATTGACCCGATGAGAATGCCGCGCACCTCCTGCGTGATGTCCGCAAACAGGAGCGTCGAGACGATGAAGCCCAGAAAAATGGCCAGACCGCCCATGCGGGGGATGGGATGGTCGTGCACGCGCCGCGCCTCGCCGGGCACGTCCACGGCGCCGACCTTCACGGCCAGCCGCTTGACGAACGGGGTCAGGGCAATGCTGACCACGAAGGCGACGAGGATCGCGAGCATGACTTTGATCCAGACAGCAGTGTTAAGAAACATGAGAATCGATCTCCAATAATGTAAAGATTATTTGGCGACGAAGCCGACCTTCTTGTAGACCTTGCGCAGCGTCTTGTTTGCGATGTAGGATGCCTTTTCCGCGCCGGCCTTGTACACGCTCTCAAGGTAGGCCTTGTCCTTGAGCAGACGTTCGGTCTCTTCGCGGATGGGGCGCAGCGTCTCGACGACGGCCTCACCGACTGCGGGCTTGAACGCGCCGTAGCCTTTGCCTTCAAACTCCGCCTCGATCTGCGCAAAGGTCTTGCCGGTGCAGGCAGAGTAGATGCTCATGAGGTTGGCCACGCCGGGCTTGCTCTCCACGTCGAAGCGCACGCAGCGCTCGGTGTCGGAGTCGGTGACGGCCTTTTTGAACTTGCGCATGATGTCTTCCGGACGGTCGAGCAGGTACACGGTGCCGTTGGGGTCCTTGTCGGACTTGGACATTTTGTTCTCCGGCGAGGAGAGGCTCATGACACGCGCGCCGACCGTCGGGATATACGGCTCGGGGATCTTGAACACGTCGCCGTAGATGTTGTTGAAGCGGGTGGCCACATCGCGGCAGAGCTCGACGTGCTGCTTCTGGTCGCTGCCGACGGGGATGTAGTCCGGCTGGTAGAGCAGGATGTCCGCCGCCATCAGTGCGGGGTAGGTGAACAGACCGCCGTTGATGTTCTCGGCGTTCTTGGCGCTCTTGTCCTTGAACTGCGTCATGCGCGAGAGCTCGCCGAACATGGTGTAGCAATTGAGCACCCAGCCGAGCTGCGTGTGCGCGGGGATATGGCTCTGGATAAAGAGCGTGTTCTTTTCCGGGTCAAGGCCGCAGGCAATGTACTGCGCGAGCTGCTCAACGGTGCGCCGGCGCAGGTCGGCGGGGTTCTGGCGCACGGTGATCGAGTGCAGGTCGGCCATGAAATAATAGCAGTCAAAGATCTCGGCGCGTTCGCTCCAGTTTTTGATCGCGCCCAGATAAGACCCGAGCGTCAGGTCGCCGGAGGGCTGAATGCCCGAGAGCATGACTTTCTTTGCAGTTTTTTCTTCCATAGTTGATTACTTCCTTAGTTATCTTGCTGAAAAATCGCATTTGTTTGAATATTGTACCACAACCTGTTGTGGAATACAACATCGAAAGTTCCCTTGACAATCCCTGTGATGTAAAATAAGATATAAATAATCTGAGCAAAGTGATCCGGAGGCTATCAAAATATGAAAGATCAAAAGTGGTTTGAAGACATGGAGCTGCGCATCCCGCACGGAGAGGTGCGCACGCGGTTCGCGCCGAGCCCGACGGGGTATATGCACGTCGGCAATCTGCGCACGGCGCTTTATACGTATCTGATCGCGCGGCACGCCGGCGGCAAGTTCATCCTGCGCATTGAGGACACCGATCAGGGGCGCTATGTGGAGGGCGCGGTCGATGTCATCTACAGCACCATGCGTGCCTGCGGCCTGACGCACGACGAGGGGCCGGATGTCGGCGGTCCGGTCGGCCCGTACGTCCAGACCGAGCGGCGCGGGCTCTATAAGGAATATGCCGAGCTGCTCATCGCACGCGGCCATGCCTACCGCTGCTTCTGCGATAAGGACGACGCTGCAGAAGAAAATGTTTCCGACGGCGCGGTCATCCACAAATATGACGGCCGCTGCTCGCGTCTGAGCGAGGAGGAGATCGCGGCAAATCTCGCGGCCGGCAAGCCCTATGTTATTCGCCAGAAGATCCCGCGCGAGGGCAAGACCACGTTCCATGATGAGATCTTCGGCGACATCACGGTCGACAACGACACGCTCGACGATCAGGTGCTCATCAAGCGCGACGGTCTGCCGACGTATAACTTCGCAAACGTCGTCGACGACCATCTCATGGGCATCACGCACGTCGTGCGCGGGTCGGAGTATCTGTCGTCGACACCGAAATATAACCTCCTCTACGAGGGCTTCGGCTGGGAGATCCCGAAGTATATCCACTGCTCGCCGGTCATGCGCGACCAGCACAACAAGATGTCCAAGCGCCACGGTGATCCGTCGTATGAGGATCTGATCGCGCAGGGATATCTGTCGCAGGCGGTGGTCAACTATGTGGCGCTGCTCGGCTGGGCGCCCGGCGGCGAGCGGGAGATCTATTCGCTGCCCGAGCTCGTGGAGACGTTTGATATCAAGGGCATCTCCAAGTCCCCGGCGATCTTCGATATCGACAAGCTCAGGTATTTCAACAGTGAGTATCTCCGCGCCATGACGCCGGAGCAGTTTGCAGCCGTGGCCGCGCCCTACATCCGCCAGACGGTGCACAATCCCGCCATCGACCCGGCGCAGATCGCGCCGCTGCTGCAGCAGCGCTGCGAGGTGCTCACGGATATCCCCGAAAAGGTCGATTTCTTCGACGCGCTGCCGGAGTATGATCTTGCGCTCTACACGAACAAGAAATCCAAGACCGATCCGGCCGTCTCGCTCGAGATGCTGCACGCGGTGCGTCCGCTGCTCGCGGCGCTCCCGACGTGGGACGATGAGACCCTGCTCGCATCCATGAAGGAGCTGGCTGAGCGGCTGGAAGTGAAAAACGCCAAGGTGATGTGGCCGGTGCGCATTGCGGTGTCCGGCCGTGCGGTGACGCCCGGCGGCGCGGTGGAGATCTGCCGCATCCTCGGCAGGGAAGAGACCCTGCGCCGGATCGACGCCGGCATCGCCAAGCTGGAAGGGTGAACGGTATGAAAAAACGCACGGGCGTGGAGCGAGCGGTCATCGTCATGGCCGTCGTGGTCGTGCTGCTCGCGATCGCGCTGATCGTGGTCAACGTGGCCGATATCCGCATTCGCCGGCCGGCTGCGGGGCCGGAAGCACCGGCCGAGACAACGCTGCCGCAGTTCCCGTTCGGCGATGAGCCGGAGCTCATCCTCGGCAGCGGCGAGACGCCTGCGCGCGATGCGGAGCAGGCCGTGCCGGTCGACGGGGAGGACAAGACCATGCAGCTGGTCACGGGCTCGTTTGCGCAGCGCGGCGGCCCGGACTTCTCGCTCTATCTTGACAAGGGCGTGTTTCTGAGCACGGAGCTCGACGGCAAGTGCTGTTTTGCCCGCGCGGACGATGCGAGCATGGACGCCTATCTCGAGATCGGCTATCACATGGGCGCGGACGCGCAGACGCTTGCGGGCACGCTCCTGAATGATTACGGAACCATTGCGAGCATGGAGACGCTCGGCGAGGTCAAGCTCGGCGGCTTGACTGCCTACGGTGCCAAGGGCGTCACGGTACAGCGCGAGCTCGAGGCGTACCTGATCCCGACGGCGAACGGCTGCATCTCGGTCGTGCTCTGCCATGCGGGTACCGCACCGGCGAGCTGGTATGACAGTCTGCTCGCCTCGGCGCAGACGCTGCAGATCACCGGCTGAGAAAAATTGCACATGAAAACCACCCCTTCCGGCAACAATAGTCCGGAAGGGGTGGTTTGCTATGAAAAAGAAAACGCGTGTGCTCGTCATTTCCTACACGGCCGCGCTCGTTGCGGCGCTGGCCGTCGGGCTCATCGCCTGCCGCACGGATGCCGATCGCCGCCAGACGGCGATGGATGCCAACTATCGCCACGCCTATGGCGAGGTGCTCAACGCCGTGCAGGAGCTCGACGCCGCCCTGCAAAAGAGCCTCTATGCGACGACACCGGCCATGGCGTGCACCGTCTGCACGGACATTTACAGCCATGCGCAGACGGCGCAGATGGCGCTCGGTGTACTGCCGGTGCAGTCGCACGCGCTCGCGCGCATCGCGCGCAACATTGCCCTCGCCGGGGACTATGCGCGCACACTCTCGCGCAGCGCGGCGGAGGGCAGAGCGTTTGCGGCCGAGGAGCTTGCGCAGCTGCGCGCGCTTTCTGAGACAACGACGCAGCTGAGCGTCGGGCTCGGCGCGCTCGGAGCGTCGCTCGCTGACGGCGCTGTCACGACAGCGGCGCGCGTGCGCAGCACACAGTCGCTGGCGAATCTCGACGCAGAGACGGAGCTGCCCGATACGCTCGAAGCAGAGCTTGCGGCGCTGGCAGATTCATTTGAGGATCTGCCGCTGCCGATCGCTGACGGCACGTATTGTGAGCGCACGGCGGCGGAGTACGCCGTGCTGGCGGGCCGTGATGACGTCACGGAGGGGCAGGCACAGACTGCGGCTGCGGTGTTTTTGGACATGGACGCATCGCGCCTGCGCGCGACCGGCCGCTCGGAAGGTGCTGTCCCGTGCTGGAATTTCGATATCGATGACGGGGACGACGCGTCTTATATCTCGCTCACGGTGAAGGGCGGGGAAGTGCTGCGCTACTACTCCTCGTGTAACGGCGGCGAGCCGGTGCTCTCCCCGGAGCAGGCGGCGGAGACAGCGGCAGATTTTTTGCGCGCGCGCGGCTACACGGATATGCGCCTGCTCGAAACGGAGGATGCGGGGCGGTCGGTCATCTGCACGTTTTGCTATGTGCAGGACGGCGTGCTGTGCACGGCGGACCGGCTGCGCGTGCGCATCCGGCTCGACAGCGGCGCGGTCTGCGGCTTTTCGTCGGCGGAGTACCTTGATACGCACCGGGTACGCGCGCTGCCGGAGGACGTGATCGGTGCGGAGGCGGGGCGCGCTGCCGTGCCCGGGTCGCTGCAGGTCCTGGATACGCGCACGGCGCTGCTGCGGCTCTACGGTGCGCGTGAAAGGCTGTGCTATGAATATCTGTGCGAGACGGACGACGGGCAGCGCTGCATCATCGCCGTCAATGCCCGCAGCGGTCAGCAGGAGCGCATCCGGCTTCTGGACGCACTCGACAGTGTGCAGCCGCAGTTTTGATCCGCTGTCAAGAGGGGGCGAGTGCTCCCTCTTGACGAAAAAAACCGAACAGTGTATGATAAGGCAGGAAAAACATATGGATTCTTTACTTACTGGAGGCTTTTTATGAGCGTCATTCCCAAGATCACATGCCGGCGCTGCGGCCGTGAATATTCCGGCCTGCGCAGCCGCTGTCCATACTGCGGCACGAGCCGCAAGAAATCTGCTGAGCGCATCCCGCTGCGCACATCGAGCGAAAATGCGGGCACGCCGGCGGCGGAGCATGCCGCCGTCAACACGAAGTGGCAGCTGCTGTTCGGCGGCATTTTGCTCATTGCGGTCGTCGCGGCTGTCATTGTGCTCATCACCGTGAGCCTGAATGCGGAGAAAAATTCGTCCGCTGCGGTCGATCCGACCCCGCCGGCGACCGTTTCGAGCGCCGCACCGGTCACGACGCCGACGCCGACCCCGACGCCGACGCCGACCCCGACGCCGACGCCCTCGGTCACGAGCGTCACGATCACGTTCCTCGGCAGCAAGCGCACGGAGTTTGCGGCTAAGGTCGGTGATGAGGTGCAGCTGAGCGCAACGGTTTATCCGACCGGCACCGACCAGACGGTCACATGGTCGAGCAAGGACGAGTCTGTCGCCAAGGTCAGCGACAAGGGCGTTGTGACCGGTGTCGGCAAGGGCACGACGACGATCACGGCCGAGTGCGGCGGCGTAAAGGCTGACTGCACGGTATATATTTCGGCAAAATAACGCACCCCGGTTCGACGGCTCTGAAAAATCAGAGCCGTCGAAAAAAAGGGGTTGACAAAGTGCTGCAGATGCGTTAGAATAAGCAAGCTGACACGGACGATTAGCTCAGCTGGTATGAGCATCCGCTTGACGTGCGGAGGGTCACAGGTTCAAGTCCTGTATCGTCCACCAAAGGTCCACCGTAAGAAATTGCGGTGGGCTTTTTTCTTTATCCGACTGCCCGGCGCAAAAATGCGCCCGGTTTTTCTTTCCAAATTTTGCACGGGCGATTGAGGCTTTTGCGGATCTGTGCTACAATGCTTCTGGAAATGCACCGTGCTGCGGTGCGCGATGGAGGTGCGGTGGATGGAATGGGACGAGTACTACAGAAAATTCGACGAGTGGGCAACGTCCACGCAGATCAGCCGCCTCAGCGCACTGACATCCTACGGCCCCTCAGATGAGGTGGCGGAGGTCGCGCAGGGGCTGATGGATGAGACTGCGGCCTCCCGCCTGATCCGCAGGGCGCTTGCAGCCGGCGTGCAGTTCACGGCGGAGGAGATCTGCGAGCTGGTGAATTGCTGCAATGCGGCGGTGATGAATGCACTTTTGGAAAATTCGACCTGCGCCTTCACGCGCGAGCAGCTTGAGGATCTCTGGGGCGCTGTCGACGATGCGCTGCTGGAGCAGACCGCGCGCAGGTGCCGCGTGAAGCTGTTTGATGACGACGAGGAAGAGGAAGAAGAGGAAGACGACGAGCCTGAACAAGCGGAGTTTCCGCCGCCGAAACGCAGATGCGAGCCGAGGCTCGGCTTCTGGACGCTGCTTGGCGCCGCCTTGCTCGGCGCACCGGGCGATGATGGGCACGGCGGGCGCTGCACCGGCGACTGTGCACACTGTCCGCCGCACTTCGGCTATCGCTACGGCCGCTGGTACTATGGTCACGGCCATGTCTACGGCTGCGAATTTGGCGGAAACCGCGGCGACGGCTATGACTGAATGAATCTGGGAGGTACTTATGAATCGGACGATCACCATCAAGGACGTCGGCGGACATGGCGATCGAACCGGACGATATCGATGTGAGCGACAGCGCAGTTTTTGTGTGGGAGATCCGATGAGCTCCGCAGCGTTTGACCATTAAAATAACCGATGCCGGAGCAACGGGCGTCGGAATGTATGCTTCAGGAGGAGACCTATGAAAGCACTGACCTATCTCGAGCGCGGCCGCTTTGCCGTGACGGAAAAGCCGAAGCCGGTCGTGACCGACCCGCGCGACGCTGTTGTGCGCGTGACGCTCGGTTCGATCTGCACCAGTGACCTGCACATCAAGCACGGCTCCGTGCCGCGCGCCGTGCCGGGCATCACCGTCGGCCATGAGATGGTCGGCGTCGTGGAGGCTGTCGGCGCGGAGGTAAAGACCGTCCGCCCCGGCGACCGGGTGACGGTGAACGTAGAGACCTTTTGCGGCGAGTGTTACTTCTGCCGTCACGGCTGGGTGAACAACTGCACCGACCCCGACGGCGGCTGGGCGCTCGGCTGCCGCATCGACGGCGGGCAGACGGAGTTTGTGCGCGTGCCTTACGCCGATCAGGGTCTGGATAAGATCCCGGACGGCGTTACCGATGAGCAGGCGCTGTTCGTCGGTGACATTCTGGCCACCGGCTTCTGGGCGGCGCGCATTTCGGAGATCACGCCGGAGGACACCGTGCTCATCATCGGTGCAGGACCGACCGGTGTGTGCACGCTGGCATGCGTCCTGCTCAAGCAGCCCAAGCGCGTCATTGTCTGTGAGAAAGACCCGACGCGCATTGCGCTCGTGCGCGAGCACTATCCGGACGTGCTGCTCTGCCAGCCGGAGGCGTGTGAGGACTTTGTGCGCGCACACAGCGACCACGGCGGCGCGGATGTGGTGCTCGAGGTCGCGGGCGCGAAGGATACCTTCGAGCTTGCGTGGCGCTGCGCGCGTCCCAACGCCATCGTGACCGTGGTCGCCCTCTATGACGAAGCGCAGACGCTGCCGCTGCCGGATATGTACGGCAAGAATCTCATCTTCAAGACCGGCGGCGTGGACGGCTGCGACTGCGCGGAGATCCTGCGCCTGATCGCGCAGGGGAAGATCGACACCACACCGCTCATCACGCACCGTTTCCCGCTCAGTGAGATCGAGGAGGCGTATCGTATCTTTGAAAACCGGCTTGACGGCGTCATCAAGGTGGCGATCACGGCGGAGTAACGCAGCGGGGAGGGCGCGCAATGACCAGAGACGAGCTGCAGCGGTATATATTCGATCATTACAGCACAGAGCCGGACTATCCGTGGGCCGATGCGCCGAACCATGCCGTGTTCCGGCACGGCGGCAACCGGAAATGGTTTGCGCTGGTTCTGGACGTGCCGCGCAATAAGCTCGGTCTGCCCGGTACGCAGATGATCGACGTGGTGAACCTCAAGTGTGATCCGATCCTCATCGGTTCGCTGCGGGGTGAGCCGGGGATTTTCCCGGCCTACCACATGAACAAGGACAGATGGCTCTCCGTGGCGCTGGACGGCAGGAAAAAAATGAAGTCTTTCAATCATCGAAGCGTGATGGAAATGGAATCGGAATTGAATCGGTCCGACGTATTTCTGAAAAAAATGGGGGATCAAGCAGCTTCCAATATAAAAATGGAATTTTCACAGCAAAGATTATACTTCGAACGAAATCTGCCTGAACTATTTTGCGATCAGTTTGTTGATTATTAGAGTCCTTTTCTCATTAACGCATTTTCAAACCTTTTTAATTTCATTTTCCCTTTCTTTTGTGTATACTATAAATAAGTGTAATTATAAAAAAGAAAGGGATGATAAATAATGATAGTTTCTATCGCACAGGGACTTTTGATCCCGTTTGCAGGAACATCGCTTGGCTCTGCCTGCGTGTTTTTCCTGCGTAAGACATTAAATAAACAGATACAGCGCGCGCTGACTGGGTTTGCGGCAGGTGTCATGGTAGCTGCTTCTATATGGAGTCTGCTGCTTCCGGCAATTGAGCAGTCAAAAAGCATGGGAAAGCTTTCTTTTATTCCGGCAGTTGTCGGCTTTTGGATCGGCATTTTCTTTTTGCTGTTTCTTGATCATGTCACACCGCATCTTCATCTAAACAGCAAAGAATCTGAAGGACCAAAGAAAAACTTCTCGCGCACGACAAAGATGCTTCTTGCCGTGACAATTCATAATATACCA
>OGZG01001749.1_pt1 | contig 15821 bp, 13 predicted proteins | sample 1576781 | NCBI WGS metagenome assembly OGZG01 (sample SAMEA3541502, study PRJEB24748) | human gut metagenome | biome: human gut; feature: human-associated habitat; material: faeces | place: China | collected 2012 | reverse complement strand
AACAGCGTCAACTACCATGGCATCGATACGGCCGGCGTCCATATCCATATAAACATACCGGCACTTTTGATTCTAATACTTCTTCCTTAAAGTTGTCTTTTGACAAATGTACAATTGCCATATCTATTTCCTCTCTTTCGTAATGACTATTATCATGTAACTACATGCTTATTATAACCGATTCCCCAAAGTTATCCATATAAATTCTATAAAATATTCTGAAAAAATTATTCAATAATAATTTTGTATGAAGCCTCAAATTCTCCGCCCGCTTCCAGAGCATTTTCCCAGTCTCTGTCTTTTAATTCTCCGTCAAATATCTCACTGTCACAGCGTCCATACCATGGTTCAATACATACAAACGGTGCCTGTTTTTTCGGCGGTGACCAGATTCCGACTAACGGTGCATCAAACTCCACTGCCAGATATTCCTTCTTCTGTGGATCCATAAGTACTACTTTCTGAATCTGGTGGTCTTCGATCACCAGTGCATCTCCGTCAAAGAGATGTTCATCCATCGGAAGGCATCCGTCTGTCAGCTTATATTCTTTTTTCTGTGTTGTAACAACTCCGTCTTCTCCGAATACCGTATTCGTCAGTGATTCCGGTGCATTTCCTTCTCCATCCTTAAACTTCAGGAAATATTCTGACTGCTTCTCGCCTTCTCTGACCGGGCAGAAGAATGCCGGATGCGCACCGATCGCAAAATACATATTTTTCTCATTTGTATTTTTTACTTTCCACATTACCCTGACAGCTGTTCCTTCCAGTCTGTATCCAATCTCCAAATGGAAATGAAACGGATAGACTTTACGGGTTTCATCGGTATCCTCCAACGCCAGCCATGCCTCATCTGTGCTCCGGCTTATCAATGTAAAGTCCATATCTCTTGCAAATCCATGAGAAGAAATATTGTATTCCTTTCCCTCATAGCGGTATTTTCCATTTACAGATTTGGCAATAAATGGAAAAAGGATAGGTGAATGACGGTTCCATACTGCCGGGTCTGCGCTCCACAGGATCTCCCTGTCTGCTTTTTTATCATAGATCCTGGAAAGCTGAGAACCATGACGCTCAACCATGATCAGAAGTTCTTCGTTTTCCAGTGTAAACACGCTGCCGTCACTTTTCATGTTTTTCTCCCCCCAATATCAAATTTTTACATCAGACCTGCTTTCTTACAAAAATTTCCGGTGTATAACACAGACTGAAATAAGTCTGTTCTTCTCCTTCTTCCACCATCTCCCATTCCTGGGATTTCCATAAATTTACAGGAAACTTTACATCTGCATCATATTCATAATCAATATGAGTCAGATAAACGGTATTGCAATAAGGCAGGAACTGTCGGAAAATGCTTTCTCCGCCGATCACATATATATCCTCAGAAGAAAACTGTTTTAAATATTCCAGTGCTTCATCAATATTGTGACATACAACAGCGCCTTTTATCTTATAGGCCGGATTTTCTGAAAGTACCACATTGACGCGGTTTCCAAGAGGCTGTCCACCGGGAAGTCCTTCCAGAGTCTTTCGTCCCATGACCACTACTTTGCCCTGAGTCTCTTTTAAGAAACTCTGCTGCATAGCCGGAATCGTCACTAAGGGCTGTGCTCCTCTGCCAATAGCCCCATTGTTATCAGCTGTTACAAGAAATTTCATCCATTCTGCCTTTCGTAGATCCTGAATTCATAGTCCATTGCAGGCTGTTCGCCTTCTGGTTCATTGGTATATCTGTCACTGACAGATGTTAACTTCCAGCCTGCCTGCTTTTCTAAATCCGGCAGATAGGTATCTGCCTCAAATGTATGGTAAACGTGGGTAATATACGCTTTTTCACACCATGGCAGGAAGGCTTTGTAGATCATGCCACCGCCAATGATGAAAACATCTTCTTTGGGATATTCCTTTAATTTTTCAAGTGTCTCTTCTACGCTGTGGCAGATGACCACACCTTCCGGCACAAAATCCTTATTTCCGGTAAGGACAATGTTCACACGGTTCTTTAATGGCTTTCCCCCTGGAAAACTTTCCAGAGTCTTTCGTCCCATGACTACTATTTTTCCTTTTGTAGTCTCACGGAAATATTTCATGTCACCGGAAATATGGGCTAAAAGTCCGCCATTTTTTCCAATTCCCCAGTTTTCATCTGCTGCTGCGATCAAATTCATGTCCAAACCCCTTGTTTATATTTTAACTACCAGAAGAATTATAACACGTAGTTTTTAAAATTGGAAGATACCAATACCTTTTAGATACCTTTTGCTGAAATTTGTTACAGTTTTGCTGTACTGCATATCTGAGATTTGCTATACTAGGTAATGGACCGTCTGCGTAAGCAGACAACAGAGCGCGCCCGCGCGTGTCCATAAGTCTATATTCTATGCCATCGCAAAAGGAGACACAAAACCACATGAGTTACGCAGATCAGCTTTTTATACAAAATTGCAAAGACATTCTTACAAACGGAGTCTGGGATACTGACCATGAAGTGCGCCCTGTATGGGAAGACGGCACTCCGGCTCACACCATTAAAAAATTCGGCATTGTAAACCGATACGACTTAAGAAAAGAGTTTCCGGTGATCACACTGCGCCGCACTTATTTTAAATCCGCAGTGGATGAGCTGCTGTGGATCTGGCAGAAAAAGTCCAACAATGTACATGACTTAAAGAGCCATATCTGGGACTCCTGGGCTGATGAGACCGGCAGTATCGGAAAAGCCTACGGATACCAGCTGGGCGTGAAGCATCATTATAAAGAAGGGGATTTCGACCAGGTAGACCGTATCCTTTATGATTTAAAGCACAATCCTTTAAGCCGCCGCATTATGTCCAATATCTACAATCACCATGATTTAAGCGAAATGCACCTGTATCCATGTGCCTACAGCATGACCTTTAATGTATCCGGCGATACCTTAAACGGTATCTTAAACCAGCGTTCCCAGGATATGCTTACTGCAAACAGCTGGAATGTATGCCAGTACGCAGTCCTGATGCACATGTTCGCTCAGGCAAGCGGCTTAAAAGTAGGAGAACTGGTCCATGTGATCGCAGACGCCCATATTTATGACCGCCACATTCCTATGGTAGAAGAACTTCTGAAAAAAGAGCCTTTGCCGGGACCAACTTTATGGGTCGATCCGGAGGTAAAAGATTTCTACCAGTTTACAACAGACAGCTTCAAGCTGGAAAATTACCAGTATCATCCGTTTGATCATAAAGTTCCTGTAGCGATCTGATCAGCAATTTAAAAATACGCCGTTAGGCTTACAGTCTAAAACCGCCCTGCCATCTTTTACATTCAGATGACAGGGCGGTTTTCTGGTTTTCTATTATCGTTACTGTTTAACCATTACATCTTACTATCCCAACTGGATTGCTTTTCTTAATCCAAAGGAATAGATCCATTTTTCTTTTACTTTCTTTCCTGTGAGCTGGGTCAGGGCTCTTCCATAGTAATCTAACTGCACCTGATACCGTTCTTTTAACAGTTCTTCTCCTTTTTGTGTATCTTCTTTGGGTACATAATCTGTTTTGTAGTCAATGAGGATAAATCCATCGGCTTCTTCTATATAAGCGTCGATCACTCCCTGGATCAGCACCAGTTCCTCAGACTGCAGCCCTTTTCCCATTTCACTGGCAGGGATACCTACCATAAACTGGCGCTCCCTGTAAAGTTTTCCTTCCTTTTCAGCCTGTTTCATCCGCTTACCCAGAGGACTTTCCAGAAATTTCCATATATCCCATGGAAAGATGGACTCATAGGCTTCTTCTGTAAGAAAGCCTCGCTGAAACAGGTCTAACAGATCCCCTTCCAGTTTTCTCTGGTCTGTAACAGCAAGCAGATCCAGACATTCTAAGGCACGGTGATAAGCCGTTCCTCTGAATGCACCTTTCTTTCCAGTTTCTGTCTGTTTTTTGCCATCTTCTGCTTCACTGCTTTCCGGTTCCATTTCATGTTCGTGGTCCAGTCTGACTTCGGACAGGTCCTTTCGTTCTGTTCCGATATTTTCTTCTTCACGCCCGATCTGACTCTGTTTTTTCAGTTCCGACACGGACATCTGTGTATACAGGCCTGTATCTTCCAGATAAGGATACTCATAACTTAGCGCCTGATCCAGCTGCTCTTTCATCTGTTCATCGTAAACCTGTTTTGTATCCAGTTTTAACAACTCTTCTTTTACATTTTTCTTTTCCAGCTGCCGCTGCAGTTCTCTGCCGATCAGATGGGTAAGCTGCACCTGTTTTACTTCCATATGTCCAGCGGGAACTGCTGCTTTTGCCATAAGCACCCAGTCTAAAAATGAATTTGCCCCGGACAGGACTGTATAGGGGATCTGTCCATCTGTTAAGGAGAGCTGATCCCATTTTTCCAGTTTATTTTCCAGGGAACGGTCTGTTCCTGTCATGACCAGCACTTCCTTTGCACGGGTCATGGCAACATAGAGAACTCTCAACTCTTCTCCCATAGACTCCAGTTCCATCCGCCGTCTGATGGCCATTTTTTTAAGAGTAGGCGCCTTGGTGCGCAGGTTCAGATCCATTTCATCTGCAGCTGCCCCCAGATCTGCATCTAAAAGCAGCTGGCCATAGGCATCCTGCTTGTTAAATTTCTTTCCCATTCCGGCTAAAAATACAACTGGAAATTCCAGACCCTTACTTTTGTGGATACTCATGATCCGCACAGAATTGCTTTCATCTCCTAAAGAGGCTTCTCCAAAGTCTGTATCATATTTTTTCAGCTTTTCAATGTATCTTACAAAATGAAATAAGCCTCTGTAGCTGGTGGAAGCATAGGCTGCCGCTTTTTCTGCCAGCATATCCAGATTGGCCTTTCTTGTCTCTCCTGCCGGCATGGAGGACACATAATCATAATATCCTGTTTTCCGGTAGATCTGATAAAGAAGCTCATGGACAGGCAGATACCGGCTGTCCTGGCGCAGTTCTTCTGTAAAAGCTGCAAAATATTCCAGTTTTTTCCAGATAGATTTAGCGGTTGCTTTCGGGATCTCTACCTGGCCGATCCGGATCTGCTCTGTTTCCGGATCTTTCTTTTCATCTTCATCCGGATTTTCATCAGAAACAGCCTGTGGATAGATCTCCTCCCACAATTTCCAGGCACCATATACCCCACGGTCCTGTTTTTTCTGGAGATACCGTTTATAGGCAGCGATCATCCATGCCATTTCATCATCCGTCATCCCGACCATAGGGGAGCGCAAAACAGCTGCCATAGGAATATCCTGCATAGGATTATCGATCACAGACAGAAGGCTGAGTACGGTTTCCACTTCCGCTGTTGCAAAATATCCGGTCCTTGTCTGGGCAGTTGCCGGTATTCCTTCATTCATCAGAACATTTACAAAGACCTCAGACCAGCCACTCATACTGCGCAGCAGGATCACCATATCCTTATAGCAGGCTTTTCTGTAACTCTGCCCGTCCTTATCCCACACATACAGACCGTTTTTTTCATCTGTAAAGCTTTTGATCTGTTCTGCGATCATTTTTGCTTCCAGTTCCCTGGCTGTATAATCTGCTGCCTCTTCGTCTAGCTGCTTAAAAGCTTCTGTTCCCGTATCTGCCACAAGAAACTGGACCGGGATCCCCGCTTTTTTCTCTGTCTCTTCAAACGCAGCTCCCGGATAAAGGGCCGTTTCTTCTGTATAACGGATGCCTCCCAGATTTTTCGTCATGATCTGATAGAAAATATCATTGATACAGGTAAGTACACTGGCACGGCTGCGGAAGTTCTGCTGCAGCTCGATCATCTGATGACTGCTTTCTTCCCTGCTGTAAGTATCATATTTTTCCATAAATAACTCCGGCCTTGCCAGACGGAAACGGTAGATACTCTGTTTTACATCACCGACCATAAATACATTTGGCTGGCCCAGCCGTTCCCTGGAAATACTCTGGATCAATGTCTCCTGTACCAGATTGCTGTCCTGATACTCATCTACCAGTATTTCTTCGTATTGTCCGCTTAACTCCCCGGCTGCCTGTGAAGGAACCCAGGTCCCATCTTCCTCTTCTACTGTAAGCACCTGCAGCGTAAGATGTTCCAGGTCATTAAAATCCAGCACATTCCGCTCTCTTTTTGCTTCTGTGTAGGCTGCGTCAAAACGCTTTACCATATCTAAAAGAACCTGGATCACAATTCTGGTATTTCTGATCCCCTCTATTGCTGCTTCCGGTGACTGGCTTCCATAGGTATCCCTGCATTTTTCTGCCGCTTTTTTCACCCTGATGCGCAGATCACTTACATAGGCCTTTTTCTCCGGATCGATCTCTTTGCTTCTGGCTGCTGCCAGACGGTCAAAGGTCAGTTCTGATACTGCATGATAAAAAGCCTCATAAGAGCCGGAAGCTGCTGCTTCCCTGATCTTTTTTAACCGGCTCACATCATTCATCAGCATCGGTTCATAGACAAAAGGACCATTTTCTTCCCTTGCCACCTCCAGGGCTTCTTCTGCCTGGGCAGCCAGTTCTCCCATCTGAAGGCTGATATCCCTTAAAAGAAATCTCATCCACTCACTGGAGTCCAGATCCCCCTCTGCTTCTTTTTCCATCTGCTGTCTGCACTGATCTAACCACTGGTCCGGCCAGGGATGGCTCTGGGAAAAGGTCCATGCCTGAAGGATCACATCTTCCATTGCCTTATCTGATTTTCCACTTCCAAACTGCTCCGAAAACTGTAAAAAGCCGTCATCTGCAGTTTCGTAACATTCTTCTAAGACCTGCTCCATTACATCCCCTTTTAAAAGAGTCAGTTCTCCTTCATCTCCAATGCGGAAAGCCGGGTCAATATCCAGTGCATTATAATGGTTCCGGATCAGATCCAGGCAGAAACTGTCAATGGTCATGATCTTTGCCTGGGGGATCAGGGCTGACTGAAGCCACAGGTGCTCATTTCCAGGATCTTCTTTCAGCTTTTTTTCCACAGCTGCCCCGATCCGCTCCCGCATCTCAGAAGCTGCCGCATTGGTAAAAGTCATAACAAGAAGCTGGTCAATATTTAAAGGATGGGTTCCTTCACTGATCATGGAAATGATCCTTTCAACCAGCACCGCTGTTTTTCCGCTTCCTGCTGCTGCAGATACCAGCAGGTTTCTGTTTCTGCTGTCTATAACCTGCTGCTGTTTTTCTGTCCATTTCATCTTTTATTCATCCCCTTCCCCGTTTTTATCTTCCTTCATGCCACCCTTTTCCTCGATTTCCTGCCATACTTCCTCCGGCTTCATAGAGTGAAGCCGCCTGAAACCATAGCCCGCCGTTTTCGTATCAAAACCGCAGACTGCATGGTACGGGCAGTAATCACAGGCCGTTCTGTCTCCGTCTTTATAAGGTGCCAGTCCATTTTCACCTTTTAAAATAGCCTGTCCGGACTGTTTTAACCGTTTTCCCACAAATCGGCGAAGAGCCTGGAAACGTGCTTCTCCTGCCACACTGGATTTTGCTTCCTGTACATAACCGTCTTTTACAGCAACGGGTATTACGTCTGACTCCTTCTGGATCTCACGATCCAGGTGATGGATCACCTCCAGATCGCTGTTTACCAGTCCGTTCATACGAAGCTGCTTTAAGATCTGTTTTTCGATCTCCTCCGGTGTCATTTCCCCTTCTTTTTTGATCATGGGGTCTTTGATATTGTAATAGAAAATTCCTGCCGGAACTGCGGTTTTTTCCGGATTTTTCCGTTCTTCCATTTCCAGGGCCGCATCCATATATACCACCAGCTGAAGCTGCAGGCCATAGTACAGTGCTGCCAGATCAAAGGAGGTATTTCCTGATTTATAGTCAATGATCTTTACATACACATGTTTTTCATCTTCACAGAGATCCAGACGGTCGATCCGGCCCTTTAACAGCAGTTCTTCATCCTCTGACAGGCGGATCTTCATTGCCTTTAAATTGTCAATAGCAGAAAAGGACACTTCAAAACCGGAGGGCACAAAATCCCCTTTCTTCACCTGCTCTGCCAGCGCCCAGATGGTACGGTCGGTAATCCGCTCCACACGCTTTGCCAGATAAGTATTTCTGGCAGAACTGGACATAATGGTATTTCCGTACTGGGATGTCACCTGGTCCACACATTTTTTCACCAGTTCTTTTCGTTCTTCTTCTGTAATATTGCTCCAGTCCATCCCATTTTCATGGATCACCTCAAAACACTGGTCTAAGGACTGGTGGAACAGATTTCCCATATCCACTGCCTCTAACTGGTACTCCTGACGTTCCATTAATTCCAGACCGTATTTCAAGAAATGAGCATAGGCGCAGGCAGCAAACTGCTCTAACCTGGTAACACTTCCCTGAAGTTTCTGTCCGTAAAGGGCTCTGGCTGCCGCACGGCCGATTCCCTTATCTTCATAAACAAAAAAGGCTGCATCTGTCAGTTTTTCTACCAGTTTCCTGTACTCTTCCTGTCCATAAAAACGACGGAACAATTCCAGAAAGGTTCCCTGGGCTTCTTTTAACTGTTCCAGATTTTTATCTCCTGCTTCCCGCAGTCCTGCCATCAGCTTTTTTAAACCATCTTCCGCTGTCCATACCGGCCATTCCTCTTCCCGCTTTTCCCTTGGCACCATTTCCGGGAACAGTCTGCGGATCTCCCCGATCAGACTGGAAGGATGGCAGCTTTTGCCCTGACCATTCATAGCCGCATAGGTGATCACCAGCTGCCTGGAAGGCTTGGAAAGCATGAGATACAGATAGAATTTCTGGATACAGCCCTCTTCCCTTGCAGTAGGTGCAAGTTCCATATGAAGGCTCTTAAACACTTCTCTGTCCCCGTCATTTAACAGGCTTCCTCCCGCCTTTCTCTGAGGAACAATGCCTTCGTTCACACCTGTGAAAAATAATACTTTTACAGACTCCAGACGGCTTCGGGTAATATCTCCGATCATCACCTGGTCTGCTGTTGCAGGAAGGACACCGATCTTGATCTCTTCAAAACCTGCATCCAGGATCTGGATATAATTTTTCATATCCGCCTTTTCGTCCCCTAAAAGGCCCTCTAACCGTTCTAACAGCTCCATGACCCGCTCATAGACCTGGCTGTATTCTCTGGCCCGGTTCTCATCTCCCGGTTCCTTCCGCTCCAGAAAATAGTTGCTGAAACTTTCCAGCTTTTCTTCCAGCTTCATGCTTTCAAGGACCTGGCGCAAAACCGTGGTAACAGAAGAAATGGTGGCATTTTCCTCTTTAAAAGCCTGGCGCAGGACCTTTAAAGGTTCTAACATCCACTGACGGTACTGGTTCAGTTCTTCCAGACTCAGCCGTTCCCCGCCTCTGCATGGCTTTTCCCAGATCATATCCCAGTTTTTCCAGCCTTTGATCCCCAGGGCTCTTGCATAGTTTTCCATCCGGTCTGTAAGAACCTGTGCTTCCTCCCTGGAATAGGTTTCATCATAGACAAAACCTGTTTTCAGATAACGGAAAATGCTTTCGTAAGAAGCATCTTTTACACCATCTAACGCAGCCCTTATAAGCTCGATAAAAGGATTTTCCAGAATACTCTTTTTATCATCCAGAAAATACGGGATCCCTGCCTCATCAAACCGGTGGGCGATCTCTTTTCCATAAGAAGCCAGATCTCCTGTGACTACTGCCAGATCCCGGTAGCGCATGCCTTCCTTCTGCACTTTTTCATTAATGCAGCTGCACACATATTCCGTCTCTTCTGCCGGATTTTTTCCCCGGAAGATCTGAATGTCCTGAGGATCATTTTTCCATATTTTCCCATTATAACGGTATAAATTCTGCTCCAAAAAATCCAGCTGGGGGCTTTCCTTAAAACGCCAGGCCGGGCGGTTATCACACCATACTTCCTTTAAAACAGGAATATGATGTTCCTCTGCCATTTTTCTCAACCTGCATACAGTATGCCGTCCCATGTAAAATAAATGCTGCATGGTACATTCTTTATAAAGCATTTCCCTTGGATCTGCAGTAACACAGCAGATCACCTCCCTGCTGTGGATCATAAACAGTTCTGCAAGACGGTACTGCACCGGCGTAAAACCGGTATAACCATCCAAAAGGATCACGCTGTTTTTTAAAGGTTCCCACTGTGGCAGTTTTCTGCACAGAATATCCAGGATCTCTTCTGCCGTAATATAATGAGACTCAATATAATCTTTAAATCCCCCATAAACGGTCTTCAGATCCCCCAGTTTATCTTTTAACAGTACACGGTCTGTTTCTTCCTCTACCATTGCCAGGTCTTCTACGCTTACCCCGTACTGACAAAGCTCCGAGATCTGGGATTTTAACTGGTTGATAAAGCCTGGCTGTTCCAGATGGCCTCCGTACAGTTTCAGTTCTTTTTTCAGTTTTCCCGCTACCTTTCGGATGACCATGGATTTTCCCATATCATCTAAAACCTGGGGCAGCTGTACTCCCAGATCTTCAAAAACCCTGTATGCAAGACGTTTAAAGCTTAAAACATCAATATTAAGAAGTCCATGTCTGGGGTGTAAGCGCACCAGTTCTTTCTGGGTCTGCATGGTATACTGTTCCGGCACAATAAAAAGATACTGTATGTCCGGATGTTCTTCGGACTCTTTTATCACCTTTTCGTAAAGATACCTTGTTTTTCCGGAGCCGCTGCCCCCTGCAATAAACTGCAATGACATATTTTCACCTTTCCTTTCATATGCTGTAACAAATTCTACCAGAGGTCCTGATCATGAGCTCCAAGACAAAAATCGTAGTGCTGCGGATGAAAGAAGTGATCTATACTGCCATTTTTGTAGGTCTGGCCATCCTTCTTCTCATCCTGTGCTTTATTATGTTCCGTCCTGAAAAAAAGGCCGTTCCTTCTGCCAGCACGTACATACCCGGCAAATACAGTGCCAGCCTCACTCTTGGAAATGAACATGTAAATGTGGAAGTCACTGTAGACGCTGACCAGATCCTGGATGTAAGCCTGGTCCATTTAAACGAAGCAGTTTCAACCATGTACCCTTTAATGCAGCCTTCTATGAATGAACTTGCGCCCCAGATCTTAAACACCCAGTCTACCAAAGACCTTACGTTCCCTGAGTCTTCCCGTTATACCTGTATGACACTTTTAAAAGCAGTAGACAATGCCCTTGAAAAAGCCAGGGAATAAGAAAAACCGGCACAAACCTATCCAAAATCTACAAAAAGGCCGCCGCAAAGATCTTCTTCCTCTTGCGGCAGCCTTTTTCTCATCATTCCTTTTCTTCCGATCCATCCCCATACAGTCCTGCAAACAGTTCTGCCGGCACATAGGCCGTTACTTTGATCCCCTCTTCTGTATATTCTTCTGAAAGCAGCTGTCCATATTTGCGGATGGTCTGCAGCTTTCCTGCCTGGGAATAAGAATAGGTCTTTTCCAGATAAACTCTCCTGCTGCGGATGATATTACCCAGTATCTCCTCTAATTCTTTTAAACCATCCCCGTTTTTAGCAGAGATACGCACCTGGTAATCTGCGGAGAAATCCCTTGGAATCGGCAGGCCGCTTTCTTCTAAACGGTCTGTTTTATTAAACACAGTAACGATGGTCTTATCTGTGATCCCCAATTCCCGCAAAGTTTCTTTTACAACATGCATATGCATATCCATCTGGGGATTGGAACAGTCCACTACATGAAGGACGATATCACTGTAGCGTGCCTCTTCCAGGGTACTTTTAAATGCTTCTACCAGATGGTGGGGCAGTTTGTTGATAAAACCAACGGTATCTGTAAGAAGGATCTGCTGTCCGTCTCCCAGTGTAAAACTGCGGGTCGTTGGGTCCAGCGTAGCAAAAAGTTTATCCTCTGCCAGGATCCCCGCTCCAGTAAGACGATTTAACAACGTGGACTTTCCTGCATTGGTATAGCCTACGATCGCAGCTGTCAACGCATGGTCTTTTCCACGTTGCTGTCTGGTCACTTCCCGGTGGCGTTTTACATCTTCCAGCTCTTTCTTTAACTGACCAATGCGCTGGTGAATAAGACGGCGGTCTGTTTCCAGTTTTTTCTCACCAGGTCCTCTTGTACCGATACCGCCTCCCAGTCTGGAAAGAGAGGAACGCATTCCCACCAGACGGATGGCACGGTATTTTAACTGGGCCAGTTCTACCTGGATCTTGCCTTCCCTTGTATTGGCTCTGGCTGCAAAGATATCCAGGATGACCATGGTACGGTCCATCACCTTTGTATCCAGTATATCTTCCAGATTTTTGAGCTGTGCAGGGGAAAGTTCATCGTCACAGATCACGCCTGTAGCCCCTGTTTCGTAAAGCATCTCCCGCAGTTCCTGCAGTTTTCCTTTTCCCAGATAGGTTCCCGGATGAACGCTTTCCCGGTTCTGGATCACACGGCCTACAGTCTTTGCCCCGGCTGTATCTGCCAGTTCTTTTAACTCATCTAAAGAGCGTTCTGCCATATCTGTTTCACTGGTACTTACTGCTGCCAGTATTACCCGTTCTTCCAGTTCCTTTAAATCAATCACCGGTGTATTATTCCTCCTGTCTGGTCTTTAAAAAGTCGATCTCATGCCGGGCGTCTTCATCATCCCCAAATACCTTGATATAAGTCTCAAATTCTGCCTGTGCCTGACGGTACTGCTGTCTGTATTCCAGGCAGACTGCCTTGTTATAAGCCAGTTCTTTTAAAAGTGTAAGTCCCTGGGTATCTTCTTTCGGGATCGCAGCAGCTGCCTGATCCAGTTCTGCCCCGGTTCCTGCTTTATATCCGGTGATCAGGGCATTATATCCCTTGTCAAACGTATCAGCAGCTGTTTCATAATCCTCTTCAGCCATCTGGCATAGACCCAGCTGATTATAAATCCTGCTTTCCAGTTTTTCTCCCGTTTTTCCACTGTTTAATGCCTCTTCATAAAGACTTTTTGCTGTTTCAGAGTCCTGTGCCTTTACGCAGGCAGAACCTGCAGCGATCAGTGCCTCTTCATATCCCGGTGAACGGACGCCTTCTTTTTCCATTCCCAGTGCTTCTCTGTAATAAGAAACTGCCTGATCCTTGTCCTCTAACTTTCCTGCGCAGACCGCCTTCATATACAGGCTGGAGATCTTATCTCCGCCCTGCTCTGCTACCAGGTCATAGGTGTGGGAAGCTGCCTCATAGTCTGCCAGAAGCATTTCCGCTTCTGCCCGGTACCACAACACATCTGCATTAAATGCAGAGGCTTTATTTGACTTGTTTCCTGCCTTTTCAAGAGCCTGGTCAAAATCAGCCACAGCGCCTTCTAAGTCACCGGAATTTAATTTTTCAATTCCCTCTTTTCTCAGCTGTGTCTTTCCGGGACCGGCAAATCTTTCCACCAGTTTTCCAACGCCAAATACCAGAAGGACCACTAAAAGGATACAGCAAAGTCCAATAAGAACATTTTTCAGGCGCCTGTTCCTTCTGCGCCTTCTAAGGATACTGGATCTGCTCCTTCCACTGGAATATCTTCCTCTCCCTGCGCTTCTCCTGCTTCTGTTTACAGGTCTGTTTCCCATATTACTAACCTCTTTTACTGTCTGTACTGCCAAAACCGCCGTTTCTCTGTTCGCTGCAGTCATCATCTTCTGTAATTCCAAATGGGAAGAAAATTCCCTGGGCAAATCCTGCACCTTCTGACAGTTCTACGGTCTTGTCTTCCTTTGTATCATTGGTCAGTTTGATAAAAATATGACCCTCATTATCAGAGAAGAAATAGTCACTGTCAATGATGCCAACTGTATTATTTAACTGCAGACGGTACTTAAATCCAAGGCTGCTTCTTGGGAATACAGCAAGTACCCAGCCCTCATTCATCTCTGCACGGATGCCTGTAGGGATCTTAACGATCTCACCCGGACGGATGGTCACAGCTACCGGTGTATAAAAATCATAACCTGCGGATCCTGCAGTTGCCCTTGCAGGCAGACGGATCCCTTCATAAATTCTTTTGATCTCTTCTGTTTCAATGGGACCGAAGGTATCTTTCCAGTCACCTTCAAACTGTTCATAACTTACTTTATGAAATTTTGCAATTCTTTCCATGTGTGTGTTTACTCCTGTCTTTCTATGCTGCTTTTCTTCTTTTCATTACTCCTGGTAAAGACGGACCTCTCCTGCGCGAAGGGATGCTTTTACATCGATCACACGCTGGTTGGCACTGCCTTTCCAGTGAAGATTATTGTCTTTTTCTTCGATCTTAAATTTCCCGTCTACGATCACATCTATATTGGAAAGAAATGACAGATGGCAGATCTCTTCCCATTCATAACCGGTATACAGCCAGATGGTCTTATCTGGAAATTTTTCCCGGATCTCTTTTGCAAGTGCCCCGATCTCTTCCCTGTTTTCCAGATGAAAGGGATCGCCGCCGCTGAAAGTCACACCGGAAACATAGTCTTTTTTCAGTTCTTCAAATAATTCTTCTTTTGCCTGCTCATCAAAAACCAGTCCGCCATTAATATCCCATGTAACAGGATTATGGCACTGAGGACAATGATGGCTGCAGCCTGCCACCCAAAGCACAGTCCGCAGCCCTTCTCCATTGAGCATATCGTCTTTCGTTATGTTATGGTAACGCATATCTTACTTCTCCAGTTCTGAGGTACAATGTGGACACCGAACTGCCTTAATAGGAATCATGCTCTTGCAATATGGGCATTCTTTCTCTGTAGGCGCTTTTGGTGCTTCCGAAGCCTTTCCAATTTTTTCCAGTTTATTGATCGCCTTGATGACCATAAATACAACAAAAGCCATCAGCAAGAAATTGATCGCCTGGGTGATAAAAGAACCATAATTAATGGTAGCTGTCACTTCATTGGCTGCTGCCAGTGTTGGATATTTGTTGCCGTCTAAGGCAATAAACATGTTGGAAAAATCGATCTTTCCAGTGAAAATACTTAATACCGGCATAAAAATATCATTTACAAGGGAATTAACGATTGATGTAAATGCACTGCCAATGATCATACCTACGGCCAGATCGATCATGTTGCCCTTTAATGCAAACGCTTTGAATTCTTCCAAAAACTTTTTCATCTGTCCCGCCTCCATTTTCATTTACAGTAATGCTGTTGGTATCAGTCTATCATAATCCAGGGGATTTTTCCACTTGATTTTCCTGTATGTGCTCTGTATGCACTATTTAATGCATAATTTATACACTCTTTTTCAAGCTAATGTTTTTTGTGTTACTGGGATAAAATACTAATATAATCGTACTTGACAGAAGGAGAAGCTATGAGTTTTGAACTGGACCGCATAGAGGAGCTGTGTAATGACCGTGGTTGGAGCCATTACCGCCTTGCAAAGGAAATGGATATTTCCCCAAACAGCATAGGAAATCTTTTCCGCCGCACCACTGTGCCCAGTATTCCTACACTCCGCCATATATGCCAGGTATTCGGTATCTCCATGGGAGAGTTTTACAGTACAGACGGCAGCCAGACGATCTTAAACAAGCAACAGAAATATGTACTTGACCTTTATAACCAGCTTGGTCCGTCTAATAAGATCCGGGCAGAATCTTATCTGGAAGGATTGGCTGACGGGTCTTATCGGAAGAAAAGGAATAAAAAAGAGAAAGAAAAAGACAGCCGATGATTTTGTCGGGCTGTCTTTTTCTTGTGTACTTTTGTTCGTGTACGGTCCACTCGCAAACACGCGCTAGCGTGCTCTACTGTCTGCTATCGCAGACGGATCGTTCGTTAGACTCGCAAACACGCGCTACCGCGCTCCACCGCCTGCTATCGCAGGCAGTTTGCTCGTTGATGACGCAAGAAAAACAAATGCCGCCTTTTCGGCGGCGCTTGTTTTTCTTCTGCGTTCATCACATGCTTACTCTCTCTGCGATCTCG
>OGZG01001747.1_pt1 | contig 15833 bp, 18 predicted proteins | sample 1576781 | NCBI WGS metagenome assembly OGZG01 (sample SAMEA3541502, study PRJEB24748) | human gut metagenome | biome: human gut; feature: human-associated habitat; material: faeces | place: China | collected 2012 | reverse complement strand
GTATAACTTAAAAATAACAGCTCCAGGATTTGAGCCAGTGGAAATTGCAGGAAGTCAGATGCTTTCCGGGCAGCTTGCTTTGCAGAATCTTTCTTTGGAACCGACAATTACAGAAACGGCTTCGTATGAAGTTCTTGCAATCGGCCCGCATACATTATATGGAGATTATCCACCCAAAATCGCAGAGAGTGAGGTTAAGGATATTCGGGCAACAGGCGAGGTTGTACTGAGCAGAGTGGTAATCCCGGAGTATGTTATAGTACATGATGGAGCTGTTTCTGATAATACGGCAAAGAATTATTATGTACTATATAAAGATTATATTAAAAATGTAGCTTCCAGTGAAATTTATGCAACGTGGCCTGAAAGTGCTCTTGTGTCAAATATCCTGGCAATCATGTCTTTCACGCTCAACCGTGTATATACAGAATGGTACCGCAATCAAGGCTATGATTTTACAATAACATCATCAACTGCATATGATCATAAATGGATTTATGGGCGCAATATTTTTGATTCTATTTCGATTATCGTTGATGAGATTTTTGACCAGTATCTTTCACGTCCTGACGTGCGACAGCCCATTTTGACTCAGTACTGCGATGGAAAGCGCGTTTCATGCCCTAACTGGATGAGCCAGTGGGGATCGGCATCGCTTGGCGAGCAGGGCTATTCACCTATCGAAATTCTTCGCTATTATTATGGCGATGATCTCTATATTAATACTGCACAGCAGATCGCAGGTATCCCGGCATCATGGCCGCGCTATGATTTGACAGTAGGAAGCTCTGGTCCAAAGGTACAGCAGCTTCAGGAGCAATTACTTGAAATATCGAAGGTCTACACTACTATTCCTCCCCTCACGCCAACTGGCTACTATGATGAGGCAACTGCTGAGGCAGTTCGCGCCTTTCAGAATATTTTCGGGCTGCCACAGACAGGCGTGGTAGACTTTGCCACCTGGCTCCTACAGTTCTCTTAATCTTATTCAGCGTCAAATATTCACCATAAGTATCGTAGTTAGATTCACGGCAAATTTCCAACATACCAGCTGTATGAGGAATAGGTTTACCATTATCACGGTCTTTAAGAGTAATAGTTCCGTCCGGCATACGATTGTATTGAGAAATCCAAAGAGCTTCTTCTCCCATAACTCTCATGTGGATATTGAACTGACGCATCTCTTCATTAATCCACAAACGACTCTTACCACCATCTGCACCTTCAAACTCATATTCAGTGATAACATTAGCCAAGTTACCAGCTATTTCTTTACTATGACGATAAATTTCAAGCTGACTTGTCATCTTACCAGGTCCCATAGTATTAGAACGATTACCTTTAGAATATGATTCAGAAACTGTAGGACGAGTCATTGACCAATACTTACCTTTACTCAACAGTTCAGGGTCAACATAAGCCTCAGGATTAACTCCATCAAGTTTCAGAATATAAGCATATCCATAAGCTGATTCTCCTAAGTCTTTCTGAATACGAACAGAAGTCTTACCATCGGGAGCAATCAAACCATGTTGTTCAATAAACCAATGAGTAGAGAAATGAACTTCAAATTCAGTTCCTCCAAGTCCCGGTTTAGTAACCGCAGTATTGAAGTATGTTACAAAGTCTGTAAACTTCATACGTCCCATTGTTTTCCAAGTCCACTGAATAGTATCAATATCTTTGACACCAAGAGAACCTTGACCTTCTGTCATAAAAGTCAATGGAAAACGGTCATCGTCCATTCCATAATTATATGTAAGAAAACTGTTAATTTCAACAGGTTTCGTCAACTGCAAATTAGCGATAGATTCTTCATTAGAATAACCTCTATCATCATAATTTCCAGTACTAATTACACGCATTTTATACATACACGCAACAAAATTTAGTTATTGATTAATAGCCAAAATCTGTATTACCTCCTTTTGGCTTATTAGAGGTTGGCGGAACTATGCGAGCTGTACGTCTGCTATTATCTTTAGCTACAAGTCGAAGTTTTTTAACTTCTTGGTCTTTAATTGCTAAATTAACTAAGTCAGCATAACTACCACCGGTGAATCGAAGATATGCACGAAGTAGTGAATCGTCTCGTCTTTGTTCGGGAGTCATAGCAGCTAAGTCATTATTATAACGACTATTACCATTTTCATCTACTTGATAAACGTAATTAAAAAAGTCATTAGGAGTAGCAGCTATTTTCTTTCCATCTTTATTAATAATAATAGTTTCCGGAATCTCATAACCAGCAATCTTACGACTTTTAATTGTTTCTTGAACTCCTGTCCAATAAGCAGTTTCTTCTTGTTGTTGACGAATAGCAGCTTCTTTAGCTTCTTGTGCTATTTGTTCTTTATAAGCATTATCTGCATCTACCAAACCTTGTAGTTCTTCTTGTGCAGTAGCGAACAAAATTCCTTTATCTTTAAGATATTGAATATATTCATCTACATTACCACGTCTATCAAACTCTCTGAAACTTTCACGAATAATAGCTTCTTGTTGTGCTATATTCTTCTCATCAATAGTTATATTACTTCTATCTTTTACTTCTCCAAATCCTTCAAGAGAATTACCATTAGCAACATAATAGTTAAGAACATCTTGTATAATAGGATAAGTTTCAATAAGTCTGTTTACACCAGCTTCTGCAAGCTCATCTTCTCTTTGTTCTATAACCGAATCAATATAAGCAGCAACACCTTCAGGAGTATTGTCAAATTCAACAGGATTACCATCTTCTCCAACAATATCTATACCAAGATGTTCTTTAATAGTATTAATACTCAGTTCTGTATTGTCGTTATTGTCGACATCAAAACCTTTAATAAATTCTTGTACATCCTTAGCTTCTTTAAAGATATTACCATCTTTATCAATTAAGTTACCATCTTTATCAACGGTATAACTATCATCTCCTACTTCAATAACCGAACCTTCAACAAGTTCAACATCTCCGTCTTGAGAACCAGTATCTTTATTACCGTCTCCATTACCACCATTATTATCTACAGTAGCATTACCTCCATTGTTATTATTATCATCAATGTCTGTAATATTACCATCACCTGTACCAGCAATATCTTGTTTGCCGGTATCCAAATCTGTTACTGTATCACTAGCACCACTATTTGCAGTAGTTTGACCACTAGTACTTCCATATCCAAAGTCAGGCATATATCTTTATGTTTATTGGTTAATACATGGCAAATATAATTTCTATTTGTTCCACAACTAATACTTGATTCTCTAGTTCGTCCTATACCTATTTAATTTTTATATCTATTTAATTGCTGCTATCGGTCTAATTCTGATTTGATTTGGTACTCGACACGCATATAGACCTACAATAGCTGACCGCCAAAGGACAAAAAATCTTATCATGAACAATTCATCGAATCTAATCAAAAAGCCCGTATAGCTCAATTCTGCGCCCCGTAGAGGCTATGATGAAATGTAAATATAAATGAAAAAGCCTGCTACCACCTTCACAGGCAATAACAGGCATAATAACAACCGAATTGCAATCTAATTAAACAACTATATTATTTCTTAGTCTTTAGTTTATCGAATCTATTCTTATTTTCTTTTGCAACTTTAAGTTTAATATCACTATCATACATTTTAGCAGCAATTTCTTTATCTTTAGTTTGAGCTTCAAGATACATTCTTTCACGTTCCATACCTATCTTTTGTTGTTCAAGATTATTAGAAGCTTCTTGCATACGTTGTTCAGCAGCAGCTTTAGTAGCATCACTAAGACCATTATCAAAACTCATAATGTTAGCATTAGCTTTAATCATTTCTATTTCACTATCTAGATATTTCTCTAATTCGAGAGTTTGTCTATCTTGTTCACCTTTAGCTGCAATTTTATCAAGTTCATATTGTTGTAACATTTGCGCATTTTGTGCATCAAGTTGTTTCATTTGTTCTTCATGTTCTTGATTTAATTCAGCTAGTTCATCAAGTTGCTTTTTAATTTCCGCAGAGTTTTCTCCTTCAATAACAGCAGCAGCCATTCTCATATCTCCATTCTGAACAGCACTAAAAGCCAATTCTCTATATTGTTCAAGTTTCTCTTTTTCTCTTCCAGAGAGTTTACATTTAACAACATAGTCTGCAAGTATATGAGTATTTACATTAAGAGACATATAACGAATTTGATTATTATCATCTCGATAAGAAGTATTAAGTCCGTCTATCCAAGCTAATTTAGAATAATCAATATCTCTATTATAATCATGTTCTCGCATAATATCAAACATAAACTCAACAATAACACTACCCATAGACCCACGAGCAATAGCTTCTTCGGTAGTACCTTTACCGGCAGATGTAGCAATCTCTCCATAACGTTGAGGAGTCATATCTACTTGATACATTGCTTTCTGTTCATTAGCTGTAATAAGATTTGTTAGTTGAGTAATATAATCTCTTGTATCAGCATTCAACATACGAATTTGTTGAGCTCTCAACATACCAGCGTCATCAGTATCATCAATATAAAGTATTCCATCAGCAGCCATTTTATATATAGTATCTTCCGGATATTTGCCAAGAAGAGAACGGGCAATAAGAAGTACATTAAGTTTGTTTTTAGCTATTGCCATCTCTCTATGATAAGCAACTATATTACCAAATACTTGATAAGGTAATAAAGTGCTTATAATACTAAATCTACCATAACCTGGAATAAGTTCCATTAAACCGTTATATGGAAGTTTACCATTACGATTATAAGCGATAGGTCTATATTTATAAGGATAAATAGCTGTATTACGAGTACCTATACGAACTGATTCATATACTTGTGGTTCCCATACCCATTCAATACTAATATCTCCAAGTTCAGGATTTAATACATATTTCTCATCAACTATAGTTTCAGTGATAAAACCATTAACTTGAGTTTTAAGAATACCTCGTTTTGCTTCTCCTCTCCACACAACGTGCCATACATCATAAAGACCTTTATTCATATCTCTAGTCATAGGACGGTCATCTTGATATTTCTTACGTTCATCTGCTGTAAACTTACCACAAACATCTTTATTATAAGAATAGTATTTATCAAAATTAAGAAGAGCACGTTCTCCAACAGTACCTACTGTATCTCTAGCATAGAAAGTATTAAGAAATTCAATTTGGTCTTTATCTAGATAATCAGCAAATTCATCCATTATTTGTTGATAACTAAGTTTACGACGTTCAGCAAACATATCATAATCTTCTACAAGTAGATTATCATTAGGTACAGGATAAGCATCACGAACACTTACTACACGTTTTATAAGTTTGTTGCCAGCAATTTCAGTATATGTATAAGCTCTACCAAACGATACAAATTCAAAATAAGCTCTAATATAAAGTGCTAAATCATCAGTTAAATCACGAATTACATTAAGAAGTCTTTGTCCTTGAATAGTAATATCGTCAATATAATCTTCATTAAACTTCTTAACAAATTCTTCTATATTAATAGCAGTAGAAGGATTAAATTGTTCAGGTTCGTTACCTTCATTAATAAATTGTTGATAAGCTCTTTCTATTTCTCCCGCTATTGCTTCTTCCGCAAGACCCATAAGTTCTTGATTAAGTTTGGCATCTTTAGCTAAAACAACTTCAGGATTATTAGCACCTACTACAAAATCATGAGGAGCTTTAAGATATTCTCCAACGAATCTTCTAATAACTCCATTCATCATATCATAATTACGCATTGTAGCAGGAAAACGTTTATATTTATCTTTAGTAGCATTATAAGGATTAAGAGCTTTACGATAATATTCTTCCGGTATATTACCATGAAGAATATCAAACAATTCATCTACATCTCCATCTTCTTGAGAGTCTCTAATAGATTGACCTAGAGCTATAACTCCGTCGCAACAATTAGCATACCATTCAGCCTGTTGGCGTTCTTCATAACTAACCCTTTGAGAAGGGAAGTAATTTCTAGGAAAAGGATAATCCATAACTTCTTATTTAATTTAAAACCATTCACGTTCCATTATACTTTGTTGGTCTTCCATATCTTCAACTTTCTTACGAGAAGCCAATTCAATCTTACCTTTAATATCAATACTTTTCCAATATATCCCAATTAATAACATTTCAGATACTCGGTCAAAGTTTCCCATAGAGTTCCATTTCTTAATCTCTAGTATAGCTTGATAATCATATATACGATGAAACATATATACAGGTTCACCATTTTCATCTTTACCAATCTCTGTCCAAAGAAACTCTTTAAACAATCGTATAGCATCAAGTTTTCTAGTACCTTCTGTTATAATATAACCATAAGTACTACTTGTCTTTTCTTTTATAGTAGCGTCCCAAACATAAAGAGGTTCATGTGCTAAATATCTAAGCATTTTCCATTTCTTAAAGTTAGATACAGTTTCACCTCTATTGACTTCCGGTATTCCAGTTCCAACAGCATTATACCATATACATAACATAAGAAATATATAATCAGCCTTTTCTAGTTTCTCAGGACGACCATAATAAGCAGCACACATTTTAAGTTTATAGCCATTTCGGTCATTAGGCATTTCCCAAACATGAATACTATTATGAGAATGTTTATCACTAATTTCATTTTTATCTTTATCAATACCAACAGGGTCATAAGTTACAACATAAGTTCCAGGTTTAATCTCACGAATACGTTTATCATTAACATAATATTCGTCATATTCGGGAGCAAACCAAACTCTTACACAACCGTGAGGGTCTTCATTACCTTTACGAGGAACACCTTGAATCCAATCATAAATTTTAGCAGTAGGGTCTTCAGCTTTTATACGAGCATTACTTTTAAATACTACATTACCAGCTTCATTTCTAAACAATTGTCCATCTACATAAAACTTATAACTATTATCTACACGAAGTTTCTCTTCCCACATATTAAGTTTCTCTCCAACAAATATGTTTTCACTTGCACTACTAAATGATTCAGCAGGAAATAAAGCTCTTTGTCCAACATAACCAAGATAATCAGAAAAAGATTTAGCATCTTTTTTCTTCTTAGCTCGTCCACGAGCGGCAATTTTAAGACCTATTTCTATATTACTATTACCCCATTTATCAACTCCTGACGTTCCATCTATAACACCTTCTATACCCCAAGCAAATGATTTAAAGAATCCGCAAATTTCATTACGAGCATCTTTATCCCATACATTTTCAAAAGGCATAAAATTATAAGCAAGAGGATTATAAAAGTTCTGTTCAAATACTTGCATATTAGTAGCAGTAGCAGTTCCCCAAGCAACTAGCATACCAGTAGTAATATCACCAACAGTCATCGCAGGCTCAGTAACTTTCATAAATTCGTCAAAGTTCTGCATGGTAGACAACTCTTCCACATTAACTCCGACAGCATCTTTACCAATAGCACAGTCAGGGTCATTATTTGCAGACACGCTAATAAGAGAACTTTGCCAACTATCTTCTGCTTCAACTCCATTAGGTAATCTATATCCAAGACGAAAGTCTTCAACAGTAGGACTAAATATTCCTCTTCTGAACGGAGTCTTTTCTTCATAGAACTTTAAGTTAGATACAGCAAAGTCTGTAAGTCCTCCTTTCTTAGTAAGATATTTCTTATCAGCAGCTACATTAATAAATACTTTATGTTTTCTAAGATTAACAGCATTACTAGCCCTAGCCGCCATCATATAAGAAAAACCACCACGACGAGTCTTAACAATAATAATATGAAAACCATTATCTTTAGCAAATTGAAGCACATTATGTGTCCAATATTGAGCATCAATAAATTTAGGAAAAGCATACTTCTTTTCAGCAGTAGATACATTCTTACCAACAACTAGAGTACTGTCATCAGTAAGTTCCATACGAGTATAATTAAGATAATTATAATAATCTCCTGTAATATGAATATCTTCTATATGTCCGTATTCATTAAGCCAGCATGGCGCATCAAAACCATTTTTACGTCTATCACATTCTCTTCTACGAAGTTGTCTATGTGGAATACTATCTGGTTTATAATTAGTGTACTTACCTTCTCGTAGATAAGTATCAGCCATCGCTGTAAATAGATTAGTATTAACGAAACGTCCACGTCTAATATTCATAAGAAATCCACCGCTATCTCCTATAAGAAAATTATTATAAGGGTCATAATATCCTGCCTCAGTAGCAGTTTTATATCGACTCTTATCTTCTTCTAAAAATTCACGAAATGGATAAACTTCTTTATTAGCCATATCTTATTTTATCAATAGAGTTAAAACAAGAACGGCGATACTACCAATAGCAGTACCGCCTAATATCTTGTTTCTACGTTTAGTAGAATTAATCTGTTTCTGTAATACCTGAACATTATTATAATATTTGCTAAGTTCTACTTTATATAAACTATCAAGAGTATTATATTTAAGTCTCTCTAGTTTAATAATTGTATCTTTAGCATTAATAATGTCAGAGCAATGTTTATGTTCAATCAACTTAACATTAGCTTTGCGAATTAAGTCGATTCTGACATTTACTATCGTGTCGTTTCCCCGTAGGGGATGTGGAGATTCAGTTTGACACCAGCCGTTCAAACAACTCCAAACTAGCACTGTCATTAAGACTATTAGCTTCTTTAACTTCATCCTCAATAGTATTTTTAATATTAACAATTGTACTATCTTTTTGAGTAATAACTAATTCGATAGAATCAATTCGGACTCTATTAATAACACTATCTACATTTGTTAACCGAGTAAGTTCACTAATACTACTACTTATTTTATTAATTAATCCCACTTCATAAACAGTAATCAACGCTATGATTACTTGTATTATTAATATCTTCTTCATATCTTTATCGAATTAGTTATTGATTATTAGAAACCCGTATTTTAGCATATTACTTAATATCAGCAAGAATGTTCTCAAGTTCTTTTGTCCATTTACCGTCTTGCGGAATATTAACAATTCTTTGAGCACATTTTATAGCAGTACGTTGTCCAGCATTAACATTCATATCGAATAACTGTTCTGCAACTTCTTGACTTTTAAAATTGTCAAGATTAAAGCAGTTCCAATAGTTCTTTTTATATAAGTCTTGAACAGCTTTTTCAAGCTGTGGAGTTTTCTTAGCAATAGTTGCAAAAGTTTTAGGATGATGTTTCTTTAAGTCGTCTAATATAATCCAACCTATCCAATTAGGATTAGCTTTACGAGAAACTCCTTTATAAGTTTCCCCGCCAGCATCATCTCTATCCATTACATATCCACCTTCCGCTACTTCTAATTTCTTATAAGCTTTAATAAATTCAGCCATAACCTATCATTTAATAGCATAAAAAGCTACAAAACAAAGACCAAATATAATACCAATAATGTCACAAATTAAATCTTTAGCAGAAAACTCTGTCTTCTTTGTAAACTTGTCATATAGTTCTTTTCCAATACCAAAGCATAATACAATTAGTATAGCTAACCATAAGTCCATCAAAGGAGCTAATACCATAATCAACATCATACACACTAATAAATGAGCCAATCCATCAGCTCCTAAAACGGCAATAGAGTTACTGATTAGCAACTCTATCTTCATAAGGAATTTCTTCATAATTTAATCTCCCCAAATAAAATAATAACCTCGTCTTTGAAATTGTGGTCGTTTAAGACCTTCATTTCTATCGCATACAACTCGTATATCAGTACTAGTAGTTACGATAGATTCAGCAGCCCAATACGCACTGGCATATTCTTTCTTTTCGCCAGATTCAATATGAATACGAATAACTTTTCTAGGACGACGATAATCATCTTTGAAAAATAGTTTCCGTTTGCCATTCATATTTTTGTCGTCTTTAACATTACCATTAAAATCCATAATATCTTATTCATTAAGAACTCTATTAATCCATCCTCTTAAAAATTTTATATTGTTGCCTTTACCTGCTATATCATTATAATAACGAATACGTTCAAGTTTATACTTAGCAACAAATAATTCAGAACTCATTGTACTATCAGTACGAATAATCCTAAGACTATCTTGACATCTACGAAGTTCTTCTTTAAGATAAACAACTTCTTGAATAGTCATAGAATCAGGAGTAGGAACATATACAATTTCTTTTATAGGTAAAGTAGTTTTATCATTAGTACATTCATTAAATACAGCACCAAATATAAATATAATACTAATACCTGCAAATACTTTATAAAATAAATCCTTCATTATAAATCAAGTTTAAATTGTGTATTAACAGCACCAGCTTCAAGCTGCATACGTCTATCATTAAGTATTAGTTCAATTTCTTGTTTTCGATAAGGCATAACATGGAATGTTGTTTTCTCTTTAGGATTCTCTTTAATATGATAAAGACCGTCAGGAAAACGTTTAGGTTGTCCATACTCATTCAATTCAAAATCAGAATCAATATGACAAAGCCACATTCCAACACAAGGAATACCTAGAATAAATTCTACAGCATAAGCATACATACTAAGTTGTAGATTGTATATAGAACCATTACAATTTGGAAGGTTATTAACAGGTGCAAGAAGAGTTTCATCTTTAGTTACCCAATCGCTTGTAAGTTGAGCAGGTTTTTGTCTTTTATCTTTTTTGAAATATCCAGACTCAAATTTAAGTCCTCCACGATTAGTTTTCCAATCTCCTATAACCATTCTATCTTCTCTAAGAAGAAGAACATCAATAGTTCCACTGACTAACCAATCTAAAAGAAACATTCCAATTTCAGCATAAATCTGATAACCAGCATTTGTATATTGTCTGAATACATCATATATTTCGGGATACTTATGTTCGGTTAATTCTTCAAACTCTTCAACATCTAATATCTTATAGTTACCAAGTATTGTAGGAATATCTGCAACGGTAATCATTTGTCCATCTGAACGTTCATCTAAATATTGAATAGCTTTCTTAAATTGACTTCCTCCTTTTATACCATCTTCCAAACCATTATGAGTATTAGAACCACGTTCACAAGCTTCATCACGAATAGTATCCCATTGTTGTTCTAACTTCTTCTCCGATATTCCCAACTCTTTGGCTTTCTTCTTCAACCAATAAGTCTTATCGAACTTTGGTTGATATTGGTGTAAGATGGTAGTAGTACTAATATAGCTATTCCCTAATGTATCGGTATATTTATGTTGAGGCTCATCAAAAACTAATCGAACATCATTATATCGTCTATCTCGTAGTTCTAACATAATTTTTTATATTTATTCTTCGGTCATAGAACTTAATATCGTAACACCTCCACGAGCAGTTTGTTGTTCTTCTTCGTAAAGAAGATTTTCTTTTGCAGTATTAAGTGCTTTCATAATATTAGGTAATTCAGCAGTTTTCTTATTAAGATTATCCATAATACCTATTACAGTATTACTATCTTCAATACTTAATTCTCCATTAAGTTTATCAGTAAGCATTTCATTCATTTTATTAGCAGCTAATACAACATTATGAATACTTCTAAGAAGTGTTTCAACGGCAGCTCCAGCAACAGTTATTTCTGCTTCATAATAACGTTTAGCAAGTTTCCATACTAATAAATCTGGTTTATAATTAGCAGGTAAATCGAAATTTTCAATAGCTTTTTTAATAGCTTCATTATCGCTAAGTCCTTCTTGTTTACAAGGTCCTTTTGGGTCTGCAAGATAATAAATAACTCCAACTTCTTTAATATATTGAGATTTATCTTTAGTTTTATCTCTAAGCCAAAGTAATTGAACATCCTTATCTAAAATCTGTCTAATATCCGGCGCTTTAGGCATTCCTGTATCATCAACAGTCAATAGTTTATCTACTCTAATTTTGTTAGCCATTTCCTACATTTTCTTGATAAGCAAGTTCTACATTCCAATCAAAATCAACTGCCGTCCAATGTCTTAATACATAAAGATAAACATTAGCATAAGCATCTCCGAATGCTTTTTTCTTCTCCATCCATATCTTTAAATTCTTCTTTCTAAACGCATTCATCTTTCGCTTATGTATTTCAGCATTCTGTAAGTCTATCTTCTCTTGTCTCATCACCTTCTTACAGTAAGCTACATAATCTTCACGAGATAGTTGAGAACGTTTCTCTTTAAAATCCTTATAATGTTTTATAAGAGCCATCTTAATAGGACTTCTACGAATATTCCCAATATAAGGCAATTGAACACATTTACCAGCGAGTAGTTGAGCGGCAGCTTCTTTTTCTAAAGAATCAATAATAGTTTTACATAATATTCTATCATCATCAACAACAAAATCAATATCATCAAGAATATTATCAGCATCTTTATATATTAAAACATAATCATCATCTAGTTCAGAACTCAAAGGTTGTCTCTTAGGTTTTGGTACTTTAAATTCCATATCATTACTTGTAAATTAAGAAGCAATAGAAAGTTTATGACGTTTAGGATGTGCCGTTCGATTTCGTTCCCCCGTAGAGGATGTGGATAAAAGCATTATCATAACTTCTATTGCTCCATCTTTAAAACTAATAGCAGATAATTTTAATTCGCAAGTCCAGATTGTTCTCCATTAGCAACCATAGGTGCTTTTGGAACTCTAAACGGACATTTGGGAGTAATATCTTTTTTATAACCTCCTGCAATATCATTAACAGGAATCATACGAAAGTCTACAAAGTAACAATCCGGAGCAAGGTCTTTAGCTTTGAAATCAGAACAACTACCATCGTTGAAATAAGCTCCTGTAATAATAGCTCTAGAAAGTTCTTCATCAGAATTGCAATAACGACCAACAGTAGTAGGGTCTAGAACGTTTTGCGGAATATTGATAAGAACAGAGCGTTCAAGATTTGCTGCCGGAACAATAAGTCTATCCATAACTTCGCAACCGTTAGCGTTAGTATCTCCTTCATGAAGTTTTGCAAGAACAGGTATGCACTTAACCATACTTGTTTTATTGTTCTTTACATTGCTAACTACTCCATATAAACGCTCTTTATAAATAAGAGCAACAACAGCGTAATATTGAGGAACTACAATACCTTCAAGAAGTTTCTCCAAATCTTCCTGTTTAATCTCTTCAAATTCGGTCGGTACTAGAATGTCATACGACATTTTGTCACTTTCAATTCTAATCATGTTAGTTATTTATTTGGTTTAACAATAGCATCAAGTCCTAAAGCTCCAATTTTAAGCTTACTAGGTTTAATATCTTGTTTCTGTTTAGTTCGTTGTCCCGAACAATAAACGTAATCAATTTCTTGTGGTTTATTTGGTTCTTGTTTCATATCAAAAATTCGTTTTGCACAACAGTACGCATTACGTGCGAGACTACCAAGATAACGCCTGTATTTAACAGTTTTTTAACATTCGCCTATATGAGTAAGGTACACACGCCCGCCCGCACGTATATAAGGTACACCCGCGCACGCCCGTACACCTATATCGCGCACCCGTACATACGCACGTATAAGATGTTCATATACGCCTGTACCTGCACGTGCACGCCTGTTATTATTTATACGCCCATGTACACGTGCGCCTGTTATTATATACACGTGTGCACCTATACGTGCACGCAGGTTATTATTTTAATAATATATTACGTAGTAATGTATTATTATAGATAATTATATATAAGTTCTGATAGATACTGATTCACATTCTATATTACTACGTAATATAGAATGTCTAGGGGGTTTTTGGGTAGTATATATATCTACAAGATATATATAATATAATATATAAATATATTATATTATATATATATCTTGTATCTATATACACTACTGTAAGCTTACTGTTCCAGATTTTGATATAGGACTTTATACAGAACTTACTACCCTTACACTTTGGAATTATAGACCAGTTTGTCGTGGAGATGGAAATTGGGGAGATAGATTCAGATTTTACTTGCAGTTCCTGACGGGATTCGTCATGGAGATTTTTGCTTAAGATTTTGCTTAAGGAGTTATTATAAGACGAGCTTACAGAGATAATGGAGATGATTCTATAGATTCTGATGAAACTGTTGGGCTGTTCCCCCGTAGAGGATGAGAACATATAATACCTACGACCATTAGACCAGTTCTTACTTGACAAGTTATTATGACCATTAGACCAGGAGATTATGCAGAACTTAATACTGGCGATTCTACAGATTCTGTTGATTCTGACGATACTGCGCCCCGTAGAGGATGGACAAGTATATAGCCTTAGACCTGACGATACTGATATTGTTCTATGAGGAATTATAAGACATGAATATGATATTATATTGATTATTAGATATAGACATTGAACGAGCGGTTATTGGTAATATTCATATCCATCCTCTACGGGGGAACAGCCAGAGCTTAATCGTTTTAATCGTCTTAATCGTCGATATAGATGATATTGCAACTCATAGAACCTTATATTACATGAGATATTATAGCAGATATTGTCATTAGTTGACATAATCTATCATGATGTGGCTGATACTGATATTGTTTAGGCTAAAGAAAGCTATCTTTATTATTGTTAAATATCGTTAGATATGGAAAATACTATAAGTCTTTATGAGAAAGGTACTGGATATAATAGACGGGGATGAATATTATGGAGTTCAATACCCCCCGTAGTAGTAATGGAGATTTATATGGAGTTGGAGATAATGATTTGGATTTTTGATGTATGCGGAGATTAAGGAGATGATGGAGATTTTGCTATATGAGATACGATGATTGTTTGTAGTAATATTTATTTAAGAGAAGACGGGGAATAATTTGGAGATTTTTATTTTATTTATGAATGGAGAGATTTTGGAGAAGAATGCGCGAATAAGGATATAAGAGATTGTATGGATTTTTATTTTATTGGAGTATAAGAGTTAAACTAGTTAAGGAGGTAGACGTTTATTGGAAAGTTTATGTAGATGAAGAAACAGGAATATATGATATATAGGGTTTATATGTGGATTGGGGAGAATTTGGGTATTAGGAAGCTGGAGATATTGATGATTTTTATATAAATGGAGGTGGAGGAGATTGAACGGAAGATGGTGTAGATGAGGGTATGGATATATAGAATTTATAGTATAAATGTAGATTGGGGAGGTTAGTACTGATAACCCCCGCCCTTATAATCCGGAATCCAATACCCCCGTCATGTAGTTCTAACAAACAGAACTTCGAGCGGTTATCTCTACTCATTCACAAACAAAACAAATTCTGGCTTGTCACATTGACGAAGCTGGTCATGTTGTACTACGCAGACATGGTCATTATTAATTAAGTCGTAGCAGTCATAGGAGGACTGTGTTATGAAAACAACAATTAAGTCAATCAGAATGGAGAAGTTCGAAGGACAGTTTACTGGCAAAGTTATCGTCACTATTGCTGATGATATTCTTGGCTTTGTTCGCACTGTTGATGCTGATGGAGTCATCGAGTTCAAGCAGGACAACGTGAAGCAGATGAGGATGCAGCTGACTGCATTGTCTGCACAAGTTCGTCAAGCTGTTGGTGACAAGTTTACTACTGCCTTTGGTTATCGTCTTGATTCTGCCAAAGCTGGTGGTGTTGAGGAGCTTGTTAATGTTCTCAATGTCATACTGACTGATGCTACTATTGAAGTTGAGGCTGCTGTTCAGAAGGCTGCTGTTCAGAAGGCTGATGAAGCTGATGCTGACAGTCATGATGCTATATTCTACAAGATTAGTGAGGTCAAGTTGGACGAGATGATGTCATACTTGGTGGCACAACATTTCGTTGAGAACTTCATGAAAGTTACTGACATGACAAGACAACAGGTGTTCATCACAAAGTTATTTGGTGTTAAATTGTAGTATTAATTGGGAGTGGTGATGACACTGC
>OGZG01001744.1_pt1 | contig 15846 bp, 14 predicted proteins | sample 1576781 | NCBI WGS metagenome assembly OGZG01 (sample SAMEA3541502, study PRJEB24748) | human gut metagenome | biome: human gut; feature: human-associated habitat; material: faeces | place: China | collected 2012 | reverse complement strand
CTCTTCCTTGTATCCCCAATATCATGTGCTATAATTTTCCTGAGATTAGTTGCAACTAACTTAGATATCAAAAATGGCTGTTGCCAAATATGTTTTTTGAAAAAGGGGAGACTATGTCAGAGGAAGAGAAAAAATTTTTGGAGATCGTTGACCTGAAAAAAGGTTTTGGAAGTGGAGAAACACGTCAGGAAGTATTGCGCGGAATGAACTTTTCCGTGGCAAAAGGAGAATTCTGCGTTCTGCTTGGACCGTCCGGTTCCGGAAAATCAACTTTATTAAATATTATCGGAGGAATCGACAGTGCAGATTCCGGTTACATCTCGATCAACGGCGATAAGCTCGAAGATATGAGTGAGAAGAAACTAACCCAATACCGCAGAAAACATCTCGGCTATGTATTTCAGATGTACAATCTGATTGCCAATCTGAACGTGAAGGAAAACATTGAGGTCGGAGCGTATCTTTCCGACAATGCGCTGGATATCGATGAGCTGTTACAGACACTTGGACTTTACGAACACCGGTACAAGCTGCCGAACCAGTTGTCCGGCGGACAGCAGCAGCGTGTTTCCATCGGTCGTGCGATCGTGAAAAACCCGGATATCCTGCTCTGCGATGAACCGACCGGTGCTTTGGATTATAACACCTCCAAAGAGATTTTAAAACTGATCGAAGATGTAAACAAAAAATATGGAAATACGATCATCATGGTAACGCACAACGAGGCGATCAGAAACATGGCAGATCATGTCATCAAACTTCGTGATGGAGCCGTGCGCCACAACGAGAGGAACGAGCACAAGATTTCAGCAGCAGATCTTGAGTGGTAAGGAGTGTGGCAGTTATGAAAAAGAAAAAAATTAAAAATCCGCTCATCAAGCGCATTCCGCGTGAATTGCTCGGTGACTGGAAAAAATATCTTGTGGTGGCATTATTCCTCATTCTTACAATTGGTTTTGTTTCCGGTATGTATGTTGCAAATGAGAGTATGCTTATTGCAGCAAATGAGGGTGTGACAAAATACAAGTTAGAGGATGGACATTTTGAGCTGAACAAAAAGGCAGATGAGACGCTACTCGCTGCTATCGAGACAGGAACAAAAGCGGATGTCAAAAAGTATTATCTTGACAAAGCAAAAAAAGAGCTGGACGAAAAGCTTGATGAGAAGGATTACCCGAAAGCCTACGACAAGGCATGGGATAAAATCGTAGAGGAAATCGATGATAAATATGCTGATGCAGAAGAAAAATATGAGTTAAACGATCCTGATTTTACAGAAGTTCCGGTACAGGTTTATGAGAACTTCTTCCGAAATGAGGAGGAAGATTACAACAACGACGGCGAGGCGGAAGGAAATATCCGTGTCTATGCAAAAAATGATAACGTGGATCTTGCCTGCCTGCTTGACGGAGCATTTCCGGAAAAAGCGGATGAGATCGCAATTGACCGTATGCATGCAGACAATGTCGGGGTCAAAGTGGGAGATGAGATTTCTGTCAGTGGGCAGAGGTTCAAAGTTGTCGGACTGATCGCCTATGTCAATTATGCAACACTGCATGAGAAGTCAACGGATATAATGTTTGATGCAATCAAATTCGATGTGGCTATGGTCACACAGGAAGGATTTGATAGTTTACATAAAACTGTTCATTATTCTTACACATGGAATTATGTGGATACTCCTGCAGATGAAGTGGAGCAGAAAGCAAAATCCGATGATTTCATGAAAGCACTGCTCACACAGGTAGTGTGTGATGACAAAGAGTTAGAGGACTATATGCCACGCTATGCAAATCCGGCTATTAATTTTGCAACGGATGATATGGGTTCAGACAAAGCTATGGGTGGTGTTTTACTGGATATTTTGATCGTGATCATTGCATTTATTTTTGCAGTGACCATCAGCAACACAATCGTGAAGGAGGCTTCTACGATCGGAACATTGAGAGCTTCCGGTTATACGAGAGGTGAACTGGTCAGACATTATATTTCCATGCCGGTGATCGTGACACTTCTCGCAGCGTGCGTTGGAAATATCCTCGGCTATACCGTATTTAAAAATGTAGTTGTCGGCATGTATTATAACAGCTACAGTCTTCCAACTTATCAGACAGTCTGGAACCCGGATGCCTTTTTCAAGACAACGATCATTCCGGTTGTTTTAATGCTTGTGGTCAATCTCATCGTCATTATAAAAATGATGCGGCATACACCATTACAGTTTTTACGCCATGATCTGAAAAAAACAAAACGTAAAAAAGCGATGCGCCTGCCAAAATGGAGCTTTTTAAGCCGTTTCCGCCTGCGTATCATGTTCCAGAACGTGACGAATTACCTGATTTTATTTGTGGGGATCTGGTTTATCGGCATTATGCTTGCAATGGCGGTTGGTATGCCGGAGACGCTCGACTATTACAAGTCCAATGTTTCAGATATGATGTTTACGAACTACCAGTATGTGTTAAAGTCTTATGAGAATGAGGATGGAGACATTATCACAACGGATAATAAAGATGCAGAGAAATTCAATATGACATCTTTGCAGCACAAGAGTGATACGTTAGATGAGGAGATTTCGGTCTACGGAATCGAGGATGACAGCCGGTATGTGAAAATCAGTGACCTGTCTGCCCTGAAAGGAAACGAGGCATATATTTCTGCTTCCTATGCAGATAAATACAGCCTGAGCGTGGGCGAAACAGTGGTTCTTGACGAAAAATATGAGAACAAACAGTATGAGTTTGAGGTTGCAGGAATCTATGATCACAGCCAGACGCTGGCAGTATTTCTGTCGAATGAACAATATTGTGAAATCTTTGACATGGACAGTGATGCATTTACAGGCTATCTCTCGGATTCAGAGATCACGGATATTGATGAGGATGAGATCGCAACCGTCATCACAGAACACGACATTACGAAAATGTGTGACCAGCTGGATCATTCCATGGGCTCATATATGACCTATTTCCAGTATCTGTGCATCCTGTTATCCGCAGTACTGATTTATCTGCTCACGAAGCTGATCATCGAGAAGAACGAAAATGCAATTTCCATGACAAAAATCCTGGGCTATGAGAACCGGGAGATTGCAAGTTTATATCTGTTGTCCACGACCATCGTTCTTGTGGTGATTGATGTTGCCAGCGTGATTTTAGGTGTCGTCATCATGAAGGCTGTCTGGAGGATCATGCTCTTTTCCTACAGTGGATGGTACGCTTTCCGCATAAGCACGATGGGCTATGTGAAAATGTTCCTGTTTATCCTGATCGGATATCTGCTTGTCATGGTATTGGATTTCAGAAGGATCAAGCGTATTCCGATGGATCAGGCACTGAAAAATGTGGAATAACAGGAAAAATATAACCTGACAGGAGAGCGTAGAAATCACATAAAAATTAAAGCACACATGGCAATTGTACCATAAAGCAGCAGCCGGAAATGGGAGCATCCACAACCTGGATGTTCCCATTTTGCTTTTCGGTGAGCTCTTTCGCAATGCAGAGTCCAAGTCCAAAGTGTTCTCTGTCGGTATGGGCATCGTCGGCGCGGTAAAATCGTTCGAAAATATGGGATTTCTTTTCCTCTGAAATTCCACATCCGGTATCTTCGAATAGAAAACAAAGCATTTCATTTTCAGCATGGCAGGAGAGTGTCACTTTTCCACCGGATGGTGTGTAACAGAGTGCATTATCCACGATAATGGAAAAAATCTGTTCTGTGCGGTGGATATCACAGAAGCAGTCCGGGAGAATTTCTTCCGGCAGAGTGAGGATAAGGTGAAGCCCGTTTTTCTTTGCCAGTGTTTCGAACTTTTCATAAGTGTCTAAGAGCAGCAAATCCGGCTGACAGGCTTCCGGTTTGATGGTGAGCGTGTCAGCATCCGAATTTGCGAGCAGTAGCATATCGTCGATCAGACGTTTCATGTGGACGGTCTCCTCGGACATCAGATGGAGAAAGTGGTTTCGTTCCTCTTCATTTGAACATTTTTCAACGGATTCCAAGCCGGAGCGGACAACCGCTAATGGGGTGCGTAGCTCGTGGGAGGCGGAGGCGATGAATTGTGTCTGCTTTTTCTGTGCAGTTTCGACTGGTTCTAACATTTTTCGGATGAAGAAGTGGAAAAAGAGAAACAGCAGTAAAAATGCGGCAATATTTGCAATGATCACGATAATTCTTAACGACAGCATCTGGTGAGACTGTTCGGCGAGCGAGCGCAGGATCAGAAAGTTTAAGTAGCTGTCGCCTTTTGGGATACTGCCGACGGATGCAATGTAGGGAATGTTATCGCCGGAGTTGAACTGATATTCCGTATGCGAGGAAAGCCTTTTATTTTTCGTGAAAAAAGGAGGGTTCCCGGTAAGCTCTTCTGCGGCGAGAAGTGCATTTTCACATAATTGCTCGTCTGCAGTTGTCTGATGATACTGGTCATAAAAGAGTGGAGTCCCATTCTCAAAAAGATAAATCTGGATAGAACTGTTTTCCTGTAACTGGTTTAACCACTGGTGTGAGATGACATCCTGCTCCTGCAAATGGGAAATGACGGAACTTGTTTCTGTGAGAAAAGCGGTTTCGTTTCCCTGCTTTATATTTTTTTCTGCAACAAAAACACACAGAGTACTTAAGGCAAGGAGAATGATCTGTGTGACGCAGGTACAAAATAAGGTGAGTTTGCGATGTAAAGCCTGATAGGTTGTGCCGGAAAAGGTGAAGTGTGGAAACATGAGAAACCTCCTGATAATGTACATAAAGCAGATGGTGAAAAAAGGTATCTGTAAATTGCAATAAGGATAAAATAATTGAAAAGTAACGGCAGCTATACAGAAGCTTCATGATCTTATATGGAAAATCAGGGATCAGGAGGAAGCCAGCGTATATCCGACACCGCGGATGGTTTTTAAGGCAAGCGTGCTTCCAACGTAGGAGAGCCGCTTGCGCAGATAATGGATGTAAGTATCGAGGTTACAATCCTCCACTTCGGCATCCACGCCCCAGACACGGACAAGAAGAACTTCACGGCGGATGACGAGCTCAAAACTCCGCAGAAGAACTTCCAGCAATCTGCCCTCACGGCCGGAGAGCCGGATGGAGCCAGTAGGTCCACTTAGCAGTCTCGCGTTGCAGTCATAACTGATGTCGCAGATGGTAAGTAAATTGTCATCTTCCCATTTGCCGCTGCGTCTGCCGAGGGAGCGGATGCGGGCGGTCAGTTCTTCGAAGGCGAATGGTTTTACAATGTAATCGTCTGCACCGGCATCCAACCCTTCAATCCGGTCGTAAAGTTCGCCGAGGGCGGTGATCAGTATGACAGGCGTGGAAATTCCGGCCTGTCTAGCTTTTTGCAGCACGAGCAGACCATTCATAGTCGGGAGCATGCGGTCGAGCAGGACAATGTCGTGCGCGTCCTGTAAGAAGAGGTCAAGACCGTCTCTTCCATCGTGGCATACATCCACCTCATAAGCCTCCTGCTCTAATTGAAAACGCAGGGTTTCACAAAAATTCAGATCATCTTCGATCAATAAAATACGCATGATAATGTCTCCTGAGATTTATAAGGATGAGTATAGCATAGAAATCTTAGAAAAATCTTTAAATTATAGATTATTTTGAAATGTAACAGTTAAATTATTACTTAGCAGGAGTCTGTATAAATTCAAGTTTTAATTGCATACCAAGTCCCCATGCAAGTTTTTTGACCATACTTAAGCTTGGATTTCGTGTACCATTTTCGATGCGGCTGATATCAGCCTGCGTAATGCCGGTTCTGGCAGATAAATCTTTTTGAGTGAGGTTTTGTTGTAATCGGGCATCAATCATTGCCTGAATAATATCATATTCCGGTTGCAAAGCGTCATATTCTGATTTGATTTCAGGATTTTGCAGGACTTTCTTTTTGTAATCTTTATAATTGCTCATTACGGTGCCTCCATTCATAATCGGTTTTATATTTTTTGGCGAGATCAATAGCGGATTTAGGAGTTTTGGCTGTCTTTTTTATAATCCCATTTGTCAGAATGATTTTTTGACCTATAATAAAAAAATAAAATACTCTGTTAATATCAGAACCATGTTTGGTGCGAAGTTCAAATATTCCATTTTCAAGAGGTTTAGAATAAGGTTCTCTTAATAATGGACCATTTGTTTCTAATAAATCAATTGTCCGTAATGTTTTTGCAAGGAATTTAGGTTCCAGAGAGTCTAAAAAATCCTGAACGGGACATTTACCATCCGCCGTATCATAAAAAATGATTTCGTACAATAGTATTCCTCTTTCCGTTAATATTATAGTATGTTGTAAACAACATATTGTCAAGATATCAATTTTTTTCCTCTGCAAGTTTTTCCATTTTAGCTTTATAAGCCATCAGCCGTAACAGATAATCCGGCATTTTGCGGTTTCCAAGTTCCCAGTCCTGAAGTGTCCGGTAAGGAATCTCAAAATATTCGCAAAATTCTCTGCGTGTCATGCCGGTACTCGTTCTTAATTCAATTAAATATTCTCTGTTATCCATAAAACCTCCTGATATAATATGACATTTGTTTTTGATCCCAAAATATTTGCAATTTCAGCGTAGCATGCACCTGTGGAGGAAGTAACAATCATACACAAAATACACACATTGCGTATAATTTTATGTATTATAACACACGCAAAGCGTACATACAATGCAAAAAATAAAATGAAAGACAACAATTAAAGCCAAATTTAAAGATTTTTCTAAGGTTTCTTCTGTAAGATAAAACCAGAAACGCAAAATGCTACATGTAGAATGCCAAAGCAGAGGAACAGCTGCCTGTTCTGGCTATGGTTGCGAAGCTGCAATCGTAAAAGCAAAAGAAAGATATAATAAAAAAAGAAAAACATAATAAAAAGAAAGGTCATAAAAACAAAATGAAAAATGCAAAGATAAAAAACAGACAAAAACTAAGCATGTTCATTGTCATAATAGTTTTACTTCTTCTGATGACATTGACAGCAGGAATATTCACCGGCTGTGGAAAAAATGCAGGCGGAGGCGTAGATGGAACAGAAAGCAGTGGCACGAATGCTGATGGCAGCGCAGGAGGCGGCAAAGGAAGATTTATTGAATCAAAAGTAGCACTTCCGGAAGAAATCAACAGTATTTTACAATTCAAAGCACTGTCAGATGGAACACTTGAAGTTGTAGGGCAGGATGCAGATTATAGCATCTATGTGGCAAAAAGCAGTGATGGAGGCGGCAGCTGGGAGACAACACCGCTTGAAGATATCTCTTATGGCGATGTCGCAGTCGCAGAGGATGGAACAGTTGCGTTTCTTGATTACACAGAAAACGGATTATGTCCGGTTACAATTGTGGACGCGGACGGAAGCACACATACATTTTCGATTGAAATGCCTGCAGAAGATGCCTTTGTATCAGTTGCAGCATTTGACAGTAACAAACAGCTGATCGTGCGCGATACAGTGGGCGGTTTGTATGGAATTGACTGTACAGATGGAAGCAAAACAGTGACATTTGAAATCGATGAGGATACCTATATTCCTTATTTTGATGTGGTTGGAACGAATTGCTATATCGTCACAAGTGACAAGGTGCTTTGCTATGACACGACAACCGGAAAAGAGACGGACGAGCTGACCGCATTGACGGAGCAGATCTGTTCAGATGATAACCTCGTTTATCGAAATACCGATATCGGACTTCCGGTGACGTTTGCAAAAGCGGAGAATGATAACAGTATTATTTTTGCAGATTATAAAGGAATTTTCCACTATACAACAGGTGGAGCAGTTGTGGAGGAGCTGGTACAGGGCGAGCAGACTGCATTGAGCAACAGCGGTGCGATTTTTTACGGAGTGTATATGCAGGATGAGACGCATCTTTTTGTGGCAGGAAATAACGGAATGGAGGGTGCGCTCTACAGCTACACCTACGATGCAGACGCGTCTGCCAACCTGAATCAGGAACTCAATATTTATGCATTGCAGGATTCCGATACGCTGCGTCAGGCGGTCATTATTTTCCGTCAGGAGTATGCAGATATTTATGTAAACCTTGAAATTGGCATGACGGATGATAATGGAGTGACGTTAGAGGACGCATTGAAGACGTTGAGCACGGATATCCTGGCAGGAAATGGACCGGATGTGCTTATCTTAGATGGAATGCCGGTGGACAGCTATGTGGAAAAAGGAATTTTAACAGATATCAGTGATGTTGTGGATGAGGTAAAGGCTTCGGATGGACTTGTGGATTCCATTGTGAAAGACAGCACAAAGGATGGAAAGATATATGCGATTCCGACACGTTTCTTAGTATCATTTATCACGTCAGATCAGCAGACGGTAGATGCAGGAAAGTCCACGCAGGCACTTGCAGACCGCATCGAAACTCTGGCAAAAGACAAAAGTACGACTTATGTGGTACAGCAGAAGATGGCGGAAGAGTTACTGCTTGATTTTTACAATGTAGATTCCCAAAACTGGGTAAAAGAGGACGGAAGTCTGGATGAAACGAAAGTTTCCGATTATCTGACACAGGTGAAACGTATTTATGATGTGGATGATCACAGAGATATCGAATCTTATGGCAATTTTTCTGAGAGCGGAATGTTCGATGGATACCGTTATGGAACATTAGACAGCATGGATTTATTTGCAGAGACATGTAAAGTAGAATTTGGAACCATTGCAGATGTCGAGGATTTCCAGTTGATGTTGAGCGCCGGTACGACGGACGGAGCGATTTATGGGGTGTTGTCGAATGGTGGAATTTCTACCTATGTCCCATTTTTACAGGCGGGTGTGGTATCCGGCGGCAATGAGGATGTAGGGAAAGCGTTTGTGAAAATACTGCTCGGCAAAGAGGCAGGAGCCTCCAGCAACGGAATTCCGGTGAATGAGGCAGCTTTAAAGGATCAGATCAACGCACTGATGGGACCGACGGAAACAGTCATGTCATTTAACAGGGACGGAAGCGACAAAATCTATGCGATCGAATACCGTTCTATGACACAGGAGGAGGCAGATGCGATTTTAGCACAGCTTGAAGGGGTGGAACAGTCAGCACTTACTGACCGCACAATTCAGAATCTTGTGATCGAACAGGGAACAAGCTATGTAAAAGGAGAGCAGAACCTCGAAGAAACGGTAAATGAGATCACGAAGAAAGTGAATCTGTATCTTGCAGAGCAGCAGTAAAAAAGGAAGAGGATGGGAGATTGCAGCAGGCTATGAGAAAGGCATGAGGATGAAAAGACATAAAATCAGAAAAAAGCGAAATCCCGGCTGGTATTTTCTGTTGCCCGAATTTCTGGGAGTATCGGTGTTTGGACTAATCCCATTTGCAGATGTGGTGCGGCGCTCTTTTTTCCAGACCGTGGATGGCAGTTTCGTCGGGATCAGTAACTACGTGCAGGTGATAAAAAATGATGCGTTTGATCTTGCAGCGAAAAATACACTGCGTTTTGTGGTCACCTGTATTCCATGCCTGTTGCTATTATCGCTGATCCTGGCAATGCTGTTGCAGCAGGTTTTGATTTTGGCAGAGAAAAAGAAAAAACACCGGGATGTGACGATGGAACAGTTTTACCGGGGCAGTGCAGCGGCACTTAAAAGTATGTATCTGCTTCCGATGGCAATCCCGGCGGCAAGTGTGGTCGTACTGTGGAAGATTCTTTTTGACAGCCACGGATTTGTGAACAGTGCGATCCATGCGCTGTCAGGGATGAATGGAATCGGGAAGATTTTAAGCGTTTTGTCGGTGCGGGAGGTAGACTGGATGAACACCGATGCCGCATTTGGAATCCTCGTATTCAGCTATGTCTGGAAATATTTAGGATACGATATTGTGCTCTGGATGGCGGGGCTTTCTGCAATCCCGCAGGGGATTTATGAGGCGGCAGAGATGGACGGAGCCGGAAAATGGAAAACGTGTTTCTATATCACACTTCCGAATCTCCGCCCGGTGGCATTTACCGTTGTCATTTTGTCGGTTTTAAATTCATTTAAGGCGTTCCGGGAGGTTTACATGGTAGCGGGCAGCTATCCGCAGGAAAATATTTATCTGTTGCAGCATGTGTTTAGCAACTGGTTTCAGACGCTCTCGGTGGATAAGATGGCGGCGGCATCTGTGATGCTTGCGTTTGTGATCGCAGTGTTTGTGCTGTTACTTGAGCGAAGCTGGGAGAGGGAGGAATAATGTATTATGAAGAGAATAATCATAACAGGTATCCTGATTCTGACTGCGGGCTTGTGTCTTGCCCCGGTTCTTTTTCTGCTTGTCGGCACTTTTATGGGAAATTATGAAATCTATACGTGCATCGCGCCTGCACTCGGAAAGGGAAATGGGTTTGCAATCTGGCATTTGCTGCCACAGTATCCGACGTTACAGAATGTTGTGGAACTTCTTTTCGATTCGCCAGAATATTTTCGGATGTTCTGGAACTCGATTTTTTACACGGGTGTGATTCTGGCAGGACAGATGCTTTTCGGCATGCCGGCAGCGTGGGGGTTGGCGCGGTATTCTTTTCGCGGAAGAAAAACGGTTTACCGGCTGTTCATTCTTGTGATGATGATGCCGTTTCAGGTCACGATGCTGTCGCAATATCTGGTGTTAAATCGTCTTGGGATGTTGGATGAACCGCAGGCAGTGATTCTGCCGGGAATTTTTGCAACGTTTTCCGTCTTTATTATGTACCGCTTTTTCCGTGGAATACCGGAAAATGTCATGGAGGCGGCACGTATGGACGGGGCGGGAGAATTCCAGATTTTTTTGAGGATCGGCATACCGCTTGGAAGTCCAGGCATCTTGTCGGCACTGGTATTTTCGTTTTTGGACTGTTTTAGTATGTTAGAGCAGCCGATGACGTTTCTGAAAACAAAAAGTCTCTGGCCACTGTCTTTGTTTCTGCCGGAGATCACGAGCCAGAACGCAGGATTTTCCCTCTGTGCATCGCTGGTGACAATTTTGCCTGCGATGTTTGTATTTCTGGCAGGGCAGGATTATCTTGAGCAGGGAATCGCGATGGCAGGAGCAAAAGAATAATTATGAAAAGTATAAGAAAAAACGAGAATTCAAAAAATGAAATAGTAATAACCAGAAAATCAGGAATTTTCTGGTTAAAAGGGCTGGCTGGTTTACTTGCGGTCATGCTGGTTTTCACGGTGGCATCGAGAGTAGCGGCATCCATCACCGTTCCGCAGGTGACGGCAGTGGCTCCGACATCTGGAAAGATTGAGCATACAGTTATCGCATCGGGGACTGTGGAGGCAGGCGGAGAGAAAGCGATTGTCACAGAGGAAGGGATTCTGGTTGCACAGGTCAATGTGCATACGGGAGAGCACATTGAGGAGGGAAGTGTTCTTTTTACATTTGCCACGGACAGTCTGGAAGATCAGATTTATGAACTGCAGAACCAGATCAAAAAGCTTCAGCTTGAAAATGATTCCCTGAGGAAAAATAAAACGCAGGCAGAGGCAAAGCAGCAGCTGGAGTTAAAGCGTGCGCAGGAAGATTATGAGGAAACGATAGCGAAGAATACAGTTTCCAATGAGAAGGCAAATGAGGCATTGCAGAAAGCAACGGATGCAAAAAGTCAGGCAGAGAAGGAATTAAACAGTGCCAGGGATGCGCTTGCGCAGGCGGAGAAGGAGCTGAATGCAGCCAAACAGGAACTGCAAAATGCGAAGGATGCAGCTACGGCAGAGCAAAAGAAAGATACCGCAGAACCGGTAGATAAAACAGGAAATTCAGTAACAGATCAGCCGAAAGATGCAGATGACGCAGATGCTTCTGGCAAGAATGAACAGGATAATACTACAAATTCAACTATAACACAGCAACTCCAGCTGTTCGAAGAAGCTGTGCAGGAAAAGCAGAACACATATGATACAATTCAGGCAAAAGTTACCGAAAAGCAGGCAGCACTTGACTCTGCCAGCACCGCATTGGAGGAAAAGCAGGAACAGTTGGAATCTGATATGAGCGCGGCATCGGACGCAAAGAAAGCCGCAGAGCGCGCAGTGGAGGATGCAGGTCTGTCCGCAGACACCGACCACACGCAGGAAATCAATGCTATTTCTTTGGAACAGTACCAGAAACAATTAGAAAAGTTGAAAACCATAAAGCAGCAGAACGGAGAGATAACCGCACCATCCTCTGGAATTATTACAAAAGTATGTGTGGAAACCGGACAGAAAACAACGGACACGGCGGCAATCGTCATGAGCGACGAGCAGAGTGGACTTCTTTTTACGACGACAACGGACAGTAAAAACAGGGAATATCTTTCAGTGGGAGATAACGCAACGATTACCGGTGTCGGTAAGGAAACGTCTGATTGCAGCATTGTTTCCCTGGAAACATCAGAAGACGGAAGCAGCATCAAAGTGTCGATCGCCATGCAGGGGGATGATTTCTCGCCGGGCGAGAGCGCACAGATGACTGTCACGAGAAAATCGGAAAGCTATGATTACCTTGTACCGGTCACAGCCGTATGGCAGGAAAATAACAAGGCGTATGTGTTACTCTTAGAGACGGAAAATACAGTACTTGGAGAGCAGTATATCGCACGAAAAGCGGAAGTGGAAATCTTAGATAAAAACAGCAGTTATGCTGCGGTAAACGGGAACTCACTCAGTACCGATTGTAAAATTATCACGGATTCTGACCGTACAGTTGGAAACGGGGATGTCGTGCGGATGACGGAGTAAGGACAGAACAATGAAAAAAATAAGTTACGGAAAAGGGATTGCAAGTCTGGCTTTTGGATTATTTGGAGCTGTATTTTTTGCACTTGCATGTGTTTATCATAATAAAACGGAGGATTTCTCCAATATCATCACAATCCAATCTGCGGAAGGCAGCTTCACCCGGAGCGAAATAGAGTCAATCCGGCAGGATACAGCATCCGCAGACACATTCACAGCGTGGACAGAGCGGAAAAATCAGGTAGTGAAAGCCGTTATAAACGAACGAAGCAGTAACGTGGATATCCTGTTACTTTGTGGAGATTCCCATTCCGTTCTTCCGTGGGGAAAAAATCTGCCGGAAAGCGATACAGCGGGCTGCATCATAGGTGCATCCTTAGCGGAGCAGTTGTTTGGCGGAACAGAGGTGGAAGGACAGCAGATCCTATACAACGGAAGAGAACTTGCCGTGCGAGGTGTCGTAAAAGAACCACAAAATATAATGCTATGCCAGAGCATTACAAACGATGAGACAGTTCCCAAGACACAAACTGGAAACAGCGGAAACCAGCAGACAGGCTCTTCAGAAAATAATCAACAGGAAATCTATTATGACAAAATCAGTCTGCTCTATACAGACAAGTCGAGAGCGATTAACAGGACTGCGGCAGAATTTATCAGCAGATACGGATTAGACGGTCAGATCCTTCATTACGAATACAAGCGGAACCTGAGCTGGTTTACAGACCTGATCCCGGGAAAATGGTCCGATTTTTCCGGCTGGAAGGAGAACATGAAAACACTGCAAAGTGATGAAAAAATATTAAAGCAGTGCGAGAAGAGCACGGTCGAAAGCCTTTATTTGGAATGGATCTGGAAAAGAAATATTTGTTTCGTGTTATGTGTGGTTATGGTTGCATTTTCATGTAGAATTGTAAGAAATAAAGCTGCTTTTTCGTGCAAAAATAAAGAAAATGAGATTGCCCTTTCGTGTGAACAGAGGTAATGATTCATTTGCCGTTATATATGGCAGAGATGTTATAATATCTCCAGAGGTGGTACACAAGTGAGAGCAGCACTGAAACTTGTAATTTGAAATACGTTATGTTAGTATAAATTACGTCAGTGAACATTTCTCATTGATACAGTTTTTAAATAACAGTATATTTTAAAAGTAAGACTCCGGAGGTTATCAAATACATGAGACATTGATTTTTTTCTAATTCAATGATGGAAAAACTGGCTGAGATCAAAGACGGCACAGTTTTTAGATCAGGTTACAGATAGGTGTAATCTTTTTTGGGTTACAAAAAAGAAGATCGGTCAACTGATTACGAATTAGAAAAAAAAGGAGATATCTCATGAAAAAATTAAAATTTGATAGTTATGATGGAGTCTGTTTTTTGAATGGACTTGTCTTTTTTGCACCGATTGCGTTGCTGGTAAGAACGCAGGCTGGTGTGTCGGAACATGTATTTTTCCTCCTTCAGGCATTATTGTCTGGCGTGATTTTTCTGGGGGAAATTCCAACAGGATTTATAACCGATAAAATTGGATACCGGAAATCACTGATTTTGGCGCAGGTGCTATTGCTTGGTGCGAGAAGTTTATTGCTCGCAGCCTTTGTGAGCCGGTCGCTTGTACTGTTTGTCGTGGAGGCAGTTGTAGAGGGAATTGCGGCGTGCTTTACCTCCGGGACGGGAAGCGCGTATTTGTACGCTCTGTATGGAGAAAACGGATATCTTGTAAAAACAGCACATGCAGAAAAGGTTTTATCATCAGTACAGTTGCGTATGCCGGGATTTATAAAATAAGCGGTATGGAAGGTTTGTTGATTACAACTGTAGTCATGGATATTATAGCGGTTGTATGCTCGTTCTTCCTGAGAAGTGAAAGCAGTAAAGCGGTAATTGCAGACAGGAAGGAAGTGCAGATTTTAGCGATATTTAAAAACAAAAAAGCATTTCTGTTTGTGATTTCGCTGGCGATTTTCAGTATCGCATGGCTTCTGATCAACTTCTTTTATGTGGTAAAACTTGAAAACTGCGGTTTGCCGGTAGAATGCATGTCATTGATCATTTTGAGCTATTCAGCCGTACAGATGCTGGCAGAACCCATTTTAGGAAAATTGTCTGACGGAAAAAACGGAAAGTCCGGCAGGAAAAAACTGCCCGCAGTTACAGCCGTTACAGCAGGGGTGGCTTTTCTTCTTTTTGGCGTGATAAAATTCAGGGCAGCCGTGCTGCTTCTAATGCTGATATTGCCGTTGCTTTTAAACCTCCCGGAATATCTGCTGATGGATCTGGAAAATCAGTTTGTGGACGAGACTGAGTGTGGCAGCCAGCGCGCGGCAACGCTGTCTGTGATTAATATGGGCGTGAATCTGGTGGAGATTCTGACGCTGTCAGCCTCAGCATTTTTGACGAAAATCGGAATCCAGTGGTGCTTTGTGTTTGTGGGATGCTTTCTGATGGCGATAGCGCTTCTATTTGCCAGAATACAAAAATAGAAGGAGCGAAAACCGCTTCCTCCTATCAAAATGATCCGTAATTTTACCACAGACCTAATACGTGTTGCATCAGCAAACTCATACAGGTAATACCAATCCAGCAGCTGAATCCAAGAAGCAAAGGTTTGGCTCCTGTTTTCACTAATTTCACAATATTGGTATTCAGACCAATTGCACTCATGGCAAGAACGATGAAAAACTTGCTCAAAGTTTTTAGCGGATTGAAAACAGCTGCTGGAACACCGAAGTTCACTGCTATTGTTGTAATAATGGATGCAATGATAAAATAGAGAATGAACATTGGAAAAATCTTTTTAAAATCCACTTTATTATGATCCGTTTGTTCCCTTCTGGTTCGAAGAAAAGCAAGGACAAGCGTGATTGGAATAATTGCCAGTGTTCTTGTAAGTTTTACGGTGACAGCTTTATCCAAAGTCGCCGAACCAAGGTTGTACATGGAATCCCATGTGGAGGCAGCAGCGGTAACGGAAGAGGTGTCATTCACAGCAGTTCCGGCAAAAATACCGAAAGCTTCTCCGCTTGTCTGGGAAAAACCGAGAACGGTGCCGAGCATAGGAAAAAATAAAGCGGCAAGCATATTGAAAAAGAAAATGACAGAAATTGATTGTGCAACTTCCTCATCATCAGCGTCAATGACAGGAGC
>OGZG01001726.1_pt1 | contig 15942 bp, 17 predicted proteins | sample 1576781 | NCBI WGS metagenome assembly OGZG01 (sample SAMEA3541502, study PRJEB24748) | human gut metagenome | biome: human gut; feature: human-associated habitat; material: faeces | place: China | collected 2012 | reverse complement strand
GGGGTCAGCGCCCTGAGCAAACGTGATGGTGTCGGCTACGCCGGAAGCGCTCGAGGAACTGGAGCCCGCCTCGCTGGCACGCTGGCTGCCGCAACCAGCCAGGCCCATGACGCCCAGCGCGCTCACAGCGCCCATAGCTTCGACAAAACGCCTTCTCGAAATCTCAGCATTGAAGGACATGTCCATCACCTTTTTCTTATCCATCCTCTTTAATACAATCGCGCAGCACGCAATGCATCACGATAAAGTAAAGCGCGACAAGGACAATTATTGGCTTCATTGCCATATATAGAGTTGAAGGCTTTTTTGTTTACTTTACTTTATTAAAGTGTTTAATCAATGGAAACATAGCTATGTTGACAAATGAGCACATTTAGACATCAAATGCATAAAAATCGCGTTCATCGTATATTTTAGACCGTTCGCCCTGACGCGGAAAATACAAAAAGCGGGCAGATTGAAACAATCTACCCGCTTGCAATGTGTGGTGGAGGCGCGGAGAATCGAACTCCGGTCCACGAAAGCCCCCTGATCGGCATCTCCAGGCTCAGTCACCGATTTAGATTCGGAGCCTTTGCGCGCGGTGACGCGCTCGCGGGTTCCTAGTCGGTTCGATCTTAGTTCGCGCCATACCGACTACGTGCGCAAACGCATTCCCCTAAAATGACATCTCGCTGGAGGCGGGGAACTCTCCAGTTCGACGCGCCGCTAATTAATTAGACGGAGATTGTGACAGCCGTGGAGGACTGCGGCTTTTTTGAAAGCATTCCCCTATGGGCGGTGACGCTCATCGGCGGGCTGTTCATCACAGTGCTGTCGTTCATTATGATAATGTCGGTGTACGGCAGGTTTTTCAAGCTGTACCTTTATACCGCAATCGCTCCCGTCCCTCTTTCTTCTTTGCGGGAGAGCCGAGCCAGAATGTCGGCAGGAGCTTTATCAAGAGTTATTGTGCCGTGTGCCTTGAGGGTGCAATCATCGTGCTTGCCTGCATTATCTTTTCGGTGTTTGCGGCTTCCCCGCCCGTGGTCAATCCCGATGCGGCTACGGTCACGATGGTGTGGAGCTATATCGGGGAACTGGTATTCAATATGCTCGTCCTTGTCGGTGCGGTCAAGATGGCAGACCGTGTCGTGCGTGAAATGATGGGCTTGTAAGGGAGAAAGCGGATGAAACGTGTATATATATTTAAGGACGGGGTACAAAATGCTTCGTTGTCGATAGATTTGGATTACAACCTTGAGATTGTAAGATGTGAAGATTTTGAGGATCGCATAAATCTAAAAGAATGTGCGAGGAAATCCTTTAATAAGGCGTTAAACGAGCGTGATTTAGGAGATTGTGAGGATTCAACATCTTCTCTGACTACGGGGGAAATTCATTTTGTTAGAGGAAATCCTACTGAGTTTTCAATGGATGTCTGCATTGTATGCAGAGATACAGAGGAAGATTTTTACAGACTTATTCACAAAAAAACAGGGTTCACTTATCGGGATGAATACTATTGGAACAAAGCCCCTCATTCCGCAGGAATACAGAAAAAGGCTAAGTATATTAAGAAAAGGGGAAAATGGCAGCTTGTCAGAACGCAGTATTTGAATATCAAAAACAGATACCTGCGGCAGAACGACCACGACCATCCCTCTTTCATATGCTATATTGAAGCTGTAAACAATGTATATAACGCAAGAATGAGTTGGAAGTAAACGGAGTAAAACTTGAAGAATCGTCATTTTTCCAAAGATGGCAATTTTTTTGTGCTAAAAAGGAGGTGTTTATGGATTGGAAGTAAAGATAAATAAAGAAATCCGCAATTACACGGAATCCATGTTTTTCGGGCTGTCTATGCGGCAGTTCCTTTTTTCCGCCCTTGCCTGCGGCATACTTCTATGCCCAGAAAGCAGGGCAAAATTAAGAAAACACCCTGCGGGTATCCCTTTATGCCCAAGATGCAGGGCGAGTAATTGACTTTGACCATCGCCCCTTTAAAAATGTGGAAGTCATGGATGAGGCAATGATATCCTTATGGAATCAAAGAGTAAATCATGATGACAATGTGTATATTTTGGGGGATTTCTGCTATAGAAACGAAAAAAGTGCGGAATGGTATCTGAGTCAACTAAAGGGACATAAGCATCTGGTTCTTGGGTCTGTACCATTATCCGATGTCGGAATGGAATGGCTCTTACAGAGGTCACTTGCACTTTTATGGTCATATTCACGATAAGAGGGATGAAACATGGGAATATATGAATCAGGGGGAGAACGCTTATAATGTGGGCTGCATGTTATATGGATACGGACCGGTACGCCTGAATGAGATTGTGAAGGCGAACAGGACTATGTGATTGTCTGCGGAGACTTTGGGCTTTGCGTAAGCGGCGGATGTTCGAAGAATATAGTGCCCAAAAAGGAAGTTCTATGTTATAATTCAAATAACATCAAGGACTTCGCAACACACAGAGCAGATGTAAGGTGGCATGATGAGTAAAAATATATGCAGATTAGATGGAAATCAAATTTTTTTATCCGTACTGAGGGATGATGAGGAGGCAGTCGGCTTATACGCGAAGTGGATGTCGGATGAAACCACCTGTGTCTTTATAGAGCATGCGCATTCTGTGGTGGACATCACCCGGATGCCCGGTTGGGTAAGAGACCATTCTGTCATGCGGATGGGAATTGTCCTGAAAGAGACAGACACATTGATTGGATATTGTCATATTGACCATCGAACTGAGGATATGTCAGCCTGGTTATCCATTAACATCGGAGAAAAGTCGGTGCGTGGAAAAGGCATTGGAACCGAAGTCGTGCAGATACTCTTGCGGTACTGCTTTATGGCGCTGGGAGTGTATAGTGTCCATCTGGATGTACTGGAAACGAACACCCCTGCCATTAAGTGTTACGAGAAGGCAGGATTCAGAATAAGTGGCAGATACCGGGGGCATTGTTACTATATGCGGAACCACTATGACTGGCTGCACATGGATATCTTATATGATGAATACCTGAAAATACATGTTTAGTGGAACATATCCTATTTCTTTCAACAATTAGATGATGAAATATGTGAAAATGTGAGTATTTGTGTGGTGCCTTCCCATACCAAAGGAGAGACGAATGAGTCTGGAATTGCTGAATTAGCACGCAGATTGGCACAGAACAATCGTATAGATAAAGTTAATTATCTGATCAGAAACAAAACGATTGATAAACTGGCATATGGCGGAAGTCGTGATATTAGAGTGCAAATCGGAAGCATAGGGGTTAATCCTGATATGACGGTAGAGGGAGATAGACAAGCATAAGGCAAGAGGAGTGAGAGATACAAAAGAACTTATGGAATTTGTAGGACAACCGGAGTATGAATAAAGCAAAAAAGTCCGTCGGTGCGTTAAAGCATCGACGGACTTTTGCTTTGCTATTTTACAAAAGTAAAAATCAAAAAATTACAGAGTCTGATGCACCTCGCGGATCACAGCGTCAGTAAGCTCCGGAGCTTTAGCGGGATCGATGTCATCGGGAAATTCCGCATCAATGGTGGAAGCAACCGGCCGGTAGTTCAGACGCAGTGCGTTTTTCTGAATATAATCGGTAGCCTGATTGTAAGTTTCCTCTGTAACGCCATTTAAAGTGATCGTATATAATTTTGCCATAATCTATCATCCTTTCTGTTGGTTTATGAGTTTGTGGAAACATTTCCTTGTTTCTGTATATAGTATATCTCTTTTTATAAAAAAAAGAAATGCGCAAAAATTATAAATATAATAATAGGAATCATTACTATATTTGTTGAATATATACAATATATCAAATAGAAAAGAACTTACAATGATTGACAGAAAGTGTAAATTTCAATATAGTGGAAGAAATGGAAATAAATGTATGGAGGCATCTTACGATTGACTATTGCAAAGGATAAATGGATGAAATACAAAGGAACTTCGGGTAGAGCGGTTCTGACTCTGTGCGGTGTCTACGGGGTGGCATATCTGTTCAGCTTACAGCCGGTGAACCGGATCTATTACAGTGTTCTGAATGTGCTGCTGGCTGTAGGAATCTATTCTATGTTGCAGCAGACGGAGCAAAATCTCCGGAAAATAGAGGAGAAAAGGGACAGGAAGCGCAGAATCTGTTATGTGGCAGTGATCAGCTTCCTGTTTGCCTTGTCCATGGTCATGGGATATCAGCTGCAGAATCTGGGAATGACGGATTGCGGAGTCCGGGGCAAGGGGATGATCCTGATCCGTGCGCTGTGCTTAAGTGTTGCCGCATTTCCTTTTGCAAATCTGTTGCTTGACGGGATAGACCGACTCTCTGCGAGAGGAGAAGCAACGATGTCGGGGAGATATTGGAAGTCCGACATTGTATTCGCAGTAACGGCAGTCGTTATTTTCCTGTGTCTGATTCCGGTATGGCTGGCTTATTACCCGATCATCATGTCTTACGATTTTCACAGACAGGTCAACGAAGCGTATAAGGGCCTGGAATGGTTTTATCCCTTGCAGCCCATTGCACATACATGGCTGATCCGGCTGTTTTTACAGATTGGAACGGCCATCGGATCCTACGAGGCGGGAATGGCCTGTATGGCGGTATTCCAGATGGTGCTGTATGCTCTGGTCATGGGTTATGCAACGTCCATGATCTGGCGGATGACTGCTAAAAAATGGCCGGTGGTGGTAACAACACTATTTCTGGCGCTTTTCCCATACAACACGGTTTTAGTGGTGTGTACCACAAAGGATACCTTGTTTACCATATTGTTTACGTTGTTCTTTTTACTTTTTCTGGAGAGAAATTATTTCAGCAACGGAAAAAAGAAAATCCTCATGAACATTCTTCTGGTGGCTGAGGGCTGTCTGATGATGCAGTTTCGTAATAATGCAGTATATGCGGTGGCGGTATTTATGCTGCTGTTATTGATCCTGCGGCCGAAAAAGGAAAAACTGGGTATTCTGATTCTGGGGATTTGTCTGGTACTGGGAGAGACCGGAATGCGAAATGTGATCCAGACAGCCATAGGGACCCGGCTGGAGGCTCCGAAGATCGAGGCTTACAGCGTTCCCATCCAGCAGTTTGCCAGAGTGGCATATTATCATGGAGAGGAACTGGAGGCACAGGATCCGGAGCTGGCGGCATTGCTGGAAAAATATGTGCCGAGAGATCATTGGGATGCTTATTATGCGCCGCTGGCGGATACCATCAAGGGCGCGGTAAATGCTTCGGCATATACGGAGAATTCCAGGCAGTTTTTGAGAGACTGGCTACGAGTGGGCAAACGTTATCCGAACGAGTTCCTGGATGCTTTTCTGGAACTGACCAGAGGATACTGGTTCTGGGATGATTTCTCCTGGGCGGAAAATCTGGGCTATGGCACAGACACAAGGTATGGTGTGCTCTTTACCTATACTTCCTCGGAAATCGAAGGCTACGGCAGTATTGAACATCGGTCGAAATTCCCGGCACTGGAAAAAGTGCTGGAAAAGATCGTCAGTGGTAACTACTTTAATGAATGGCCGGTGCTTTCCGTTATTTTTCATGGATCTCTATACAGCTGGAGCCTGTTCTTTTTGATGGTGTTGTGCCTGTATCGAAGAAAATACTGGTGTTTCCAGATGAGCTTACTGCCGTTTTTATACTTTGGGACTATGTTGCTGGGGCCGGTAGTGCAGGTACGTTATTTATTCCCCATTATGGTAATGCTGCCGGTACTTGCGGCATTTTTCTCGAGTGACAGGATGAAGAGCCAAAGCAATGAAAACAGGGAACAAAAGGTTGTTTTTCTGGGCCGGAAAATCTATAATAAGGCTATTGGATAATAATATAAACGGAAAGAGGACCCAATGGAGAATCAGGAGAAGAACGAAACAACTGTGCTTCCGGAGATCACAGTGAAGAATCCTCGGATTGGAAAAGTACGGAAACTGGAAGAGGAAGTCAGACGCCAGAATGAGTTGGAGCAGCTTAGAACCAAACGGATCCGCAAGGAACAGGAATACATTGAGCAGATGAGCAAGGCGGTGGGAGACCATCTGCGCAATACCAGAGAGGAACAGCGGTATAACGAAGAATTTGAACGGCTGATCCGCAAGGATGTCTATCGGATGCACGGCATCAGTGAGGACAAGCTGCAGGGAATGACGGAGTATCGCAATGCCTGGTATCAGGGAACGGCGTTCGGCATGTTTTTTCTGTCGCTGATTCTGACCGGAATCTGCGGATATCTTCATGGCTTCGGTTCGGAATTGTGTATTTTTATGGCATTTTATACCGCTATTGAGGGAACACTTCTGACCAATGGGAAAAGACAGCATGCATTGTTGGATATGGTGACAAGAATTCTGTATCTGCTGTTGTTTCCGGCCATGCTGATCGTATTTGTCTGTTTTGAACTGGGATTTACGGAGTATGGGATCGTCGTACCGGTACTGACGATTGCCGGTGTGGTGATTCTGGTGCTGGGAGCGGTATCGTACTTTGTGTATGACCCATACCGCCTGGACCGTAAGAACCACAAAAAGGCGGACCGCTATATCCGGGATATAGAAAAAGCCGCTGTCAAGGAAGTGGAACTGGAAGAAAAGGCACTGGCAAAACAGGCCAGAAAACAGGAAAAACTGGAACTTAAGGAAGAGGCCAGACAGGAACGGGCAGCAAAGCGAAGGGAACGGAAGAACCGGAGGGATGAGAAGCTCACCGGCTGGAAAGAAAGCATTCGCGAAAAGCTTCCGGCGAAGAAAGCCACAGAGGAGAGCAGAACGGAGACAGGCATCCCAAAAGAGCCGGAAGCCGTGACGGAGGAAAAGCCGCAGGCAGGTGCAGAGGAGTCCGGGACGCCGGAGACAACCGGACCGGTAGAAAACACAGAGCCTGTAGAGACTGTGGAACAGAAGGATGCACCTGCGGAACCGGAGCAGGGGACACCGGAAGAGACTGGTAAAGCGGAAGAAATTGATACAACAAATGGGGAGGAGAAATAATGGCCTATTATCTGATTGATTTTGAAAATGTAAAGAGCCGAGGCATGGAGGGAGTGGAACTGCTGGCGGAGGAGGATACCGTCTGCATTTTCTACAGTGACAATGCGGACAGCATGACTTTTGACCTGCATCGGAAGTTGAATGAGACGAAAGCACAGATCGTTTACCACAAGGTAGCAGTGGGTACCAAGAATGCACTGGATTTCCAGCTGGCAACGTATCTCGGTTACCTGATCTGTGAGCAGCAGAGGGAAGGGATACACCCGGATTACTTTATCGTGACCAAGGACAATGGATTCACCAGTCTGATGGTATACTGGAAAGCACAGGGAGTTCCAGTGCGCATTATCCGTAATCTCTTGTGGGGAAAGAATCCAATGGCGGAACAAAATCTCCTGACCGAAGAAAATGCAATGGAAGTAACGGGAAGTACGGAACAGGAGAGCGTGCAGGCTCTGTCGGTGGAAGCTGCAGAGCCGATGGCAGTGGAAATCACAGAACAGGAGACAGAGAACGCAACAGCGGTAATGACGGAGGAACCGGAGGCGGAAGTGGATGCAGAGGAGATTGCAGAGCCAGCATTTGTGAGCGTGCAGATCCTGGAAGAACCGTTGCCTGAGATACTGGAACCTGTGCCTGTGGAACCCGTGAAAAAAACGGTAAGGAAAAAGAGCGGAAATACCCGGAAGAAGAATACTGCAAATATGGCAGAAAAGAAAACGACGGAGAAAACTGTTGATAAGAAGGCTTCAGAGAAGAAGGCAGCAGAAGAACCGGATGAACTGGCCCAGGCAGTGGAAAAGGTGCTTTCCGACCAGACCATCGTCCCTCAGGTGGTAAAATTCATCCGCCAGTACAAGACCAAACAGGGAATCAACAATGCCCTGAACAAAGAGTTCAAGGACAGCAAACGTACCAGCGAGATTTATTCCGCTATCAAACCTCTGATCGCGGATAAAAAGGGGAAATGATAAAATAGATCAACAAAAAATTAAAAGAAAACTATTGACATTATAAAATCAGAGTGGTATCTTTGCTATCGAACAGAAAGTGAAATTCGATGAACAGAACAAGATCTGCATACGGAAGCATTTCAGAGAGCCGCCGGTTGGTGTGAGACGGCATGTGAGTATGACAGACTATCCTCTGTGAGAAGTACACTGAAGCAGTTAAGTAGGTGTCACCGGTATTCTACCGTTATTTAGAAGCCTGTTGGAAATGAGATATTTGTATTTCATGGAGATGGGAACAAGAGGTCATGTGATAAAACATGGCAAGCAAAGTGGTAACGCGGAGAGCTTAGAGCTTTTCGTCTTTGGGTGCTTAAGGGCACCGGAGACGGAAAGCTTTTTTGTTTTACGGGCAATCAGAATTTTTCTTTCTGTCACGACAAAACAACAAGACACAAGAAAGAAGGAAACAAAAATGAACAGTTTGGTAATCATTCTGATCGCAATGGTAGTGCTGGTAGCAGGCTATGTCTTCTACGGAAGATGGCTTGCAAAAAAGTGGGGAATCGATGAGAAGGCGAAGACGCCTGCGTTTACCCATGAAGACGGAGAGGACTTCGTGCCTTCCTCCAAATTCACTGTATTTTCTCATCAGTTTTCCTCTATCGCCGGAGCAGGTCCTGTGACGGGTCCCATCCTCGCATCGGTATTCGGATGGGTTCCCGTGCTCCTGTGGCTTCTGATCGGCGGTCTGTTCTTCGGTGCCGTACAGGATTTCGGTGCGCTGTATGCCTCCGTGAAGAACGAAGGAAAATCCATGGGAATGATCATTGAAAAATACATTGGTAAGACCGGCAGAAAGTTGTTCATGCTGTTCTGCTGGCTGTTCACTCTGTTAGTCATTGCAGCATTTACCGATATGGTGGCAGGTACCTTCGTAGGTACCGGACTGGAAGATGCCAGTGTGGCATATGCCAACGGCAGTGCGGCATCCATTTCCATGTTGTTCATCGTTGTAGCAGTGATCTTCGGTCTGATCCAGAAAAAGGTCGGCAAGATGAACGAGTGGGTCAAGGCAGTCGTAGCCATCGGTCTGTTGGTAGTAATGTTCGCTGTAGGTATGCATCTTCCCATCTATGCTTCCAAGACTGCATGGATCTACATCATCATGGCATACCTGTTCCTTGCATCCGTAATGCCCATGTGGCTTCTGATGCAGCCCAGAGATTACATGACCACCTTTATGCTGCTGGGTATGATCATCGGTGCCGTACTTGGTGTGGTTGTGGCTCATCCCGATATGGAGCTGAATGCATTTAACGGCTTTCAGGTAGGTAACAGCAGCCTGTTCCCGACTCTGTTCGTCACCATCGCCTGCGGTGCGGTATCCGGCTTCCACAGCCTGGTATCCTCCGGTACTTCATCCAAGACCATCAGCAATGAAAAAGATATGCCCATGGTAGGTTATGGTGCCATGATCGTAGAGAGTCTGCTGGGTGTGGTTGCACTGGTAGTTGTCGGTGCAGTTGCAGTCAATGGCACGAAGCCCAATGGTACACCGTTCTCCATTTTCTCCTCCGGTGTCGCAGGATTCCTGGAGAAGATGGGGGTTCCCGTAACCGTAGCAACTGTATTCATGACCATGTGTGTATCTGCATTGGCACTGACTTCTCTGGATTCCGTAGCAAGAATCGGGCGTATGTCCTTCCAGGAGCTGTTCCTGGGAGACACCACAGATACCGCAAAGATGACTCCCGTGCAGAGAGTTCTGACCAATAAGTATTTTGCAACTGTGATCACCCTGTTCTTCGGTTATCTGCTGACTCTTGGCGGATACAACAATGTATGGCCGCTGTTCGGTTCTGCGAACCAGCTGCTGGCAGCACTGGTATTGATCGCCCTGTCAGTATTCTTAAAGACTACCGGTCGTACCGGCTGGACACTGTACTTCCCTATGGGAATGATGCTGGTCGTAACCTTTACTGCATTGATCCAGAAGACAGTTGCCCTGGTGAAAAATGTGGCATCCGGACAGGCAACCTTCCTGGTAGACGGCTTACAGCTGATCGTAGCCATACTGCTTATGGTACTGGGAGTTATGGTTGCTTACAGCTGCATCCGCAAGCTGTTCGGTGCCGGGAAAAATTCAGAAAAAGAGGCAGCATAAGTTGTCAAAAAAATGATTTTCCGGTAGAAAAGAAAGATAAGATATGCTAGAATAAGGAACGGTCAAGGAGCAAAAAACTCTTTGACCGTTCTTTTCGTCAGAGTGGATGCTGATGGGAAGAGTAATAACAGAGATACAAATATGGGAAGAAGATAAAAGGATAGGATTGAAAATGAAACAGAATATGCAGGATCTGACGGAAGGACCCTTAGGAAAGAAAATACTGATCTTCAGCGTGCCGTTAATGCTGTCCAATCTGTTACAGGTGCTTTTCAATATGGCGGATATTGCGGTGATCGGTCAGTTCGCCGGTTCCCTGTCGCTGGGAGCGGTAGGGTCCACAGCCACACTGGTCACCATGTTTACCGGATTCCTCATTGGTCTGTCCGGCGGTATCAATGTACTGACGGCACTGTATTACGGGGCAAAGGATAGGGAAAGCCTGTCGAAGACGATTCATTCCGCCGCACTGGTCAGCCTGATCATGGGAGTGCTGTTACTGGTACTGGGAGTCGGCTTATCCGAGTGGATGCTGACAATGCTGAAGACCAGAGAGGAACTTTTGGACAAAGCAGTATTGTACCTGCGGATCTATTATCTGGGAATGCCGGCGCTGGCCATTTACAACTTTGGTAATGCGGTGTACAGCGCAGTGGGGAATACGAAGAAGCCTCTGTATTATCTTGGTTTTTCCGGAGTGCTGAATATTATTCTGAACCTGTTTTTTGTGATCGTCTGTCATATGGATGTGGCAGGAGTGGCATTGGCCAGTATCATTTCCCAGTATGTATCTGCAGCATTAATCCTGCAGGCACTGCGTCGCTGCAAAGACATTTATGCCCTGCATCCGGGAAAGCTGCGGTTGGATCCGGAACTTACGAAGGATATCCTGAAGCTGGGAATGCCCTCCGGATTGCAGAACGTAATTTTCCAGTTTGCCAACAGCTTTGTGCAGATGGGTGTGAATTCCTTTGATGCCACCATGGTGGCAGGCAATTCCGCAGCCACCAATGCAGATGCCATGGTATACGATGTCATGGCAGCATTCTATACCGCCTGCGGCAGCTTTATGGGACAGAATTACGGTGCGGGCAAGAAGAAAAGGGTGCGGAACAGTTACCTCATCAGCCTGGCATATTCCTTCGGCATCGGTCTGATCCTGGGAGTGTCACTGGTATTTTTCGGAAGAGCGTTTTTGTCCCTGTTTACCAGAGATGCGGCAGTTATGAATGCCGGTATGTACCGTCTGACAATCATGGGATTTTCGTATTGTATTTCGGCATTTATGGACTGTACCATTGCGGCGGCCAGAGCCATGGGCAAGAGCATTATACCTATGTTCATTGTCATCATGGGCTCCTGCGTGTTCCGTGTAATCTGGGTTTACACCATATTTGCCTATTTCCATACGATACCGTCCCTGTATCTGCTATATGTCTTTTCATGGAGTATCACCGCAGTGGCGGAAATCCTCTATTTCATACGGATCTACAGACAAAAAATGGCTCTCCTGTCGTAAGACAGAAGAGCCATTTTGCTGTGATGCGATGAGCCGGTCGGCTCGAGGGTGTATGGATTTATGCAGCTTCGGTCTCTGCGGCAGCAGAAACAGCAGCGTAACGAACCGGCAGGAGATGCGCACGTTCCAATGCCACATAAATGGTAGGAAGTAAAATCAGCTGAAGGATGATGCCGGGGAGGCAGGATACGAAATATCCGGCAGCCCAGGCAGACCAGCTGTAGGAGCCGCCTGCGAAGATCAAGGCACGCAGGATTCCGGTGATCACACGGCCGCCCAGCATGGCGATGATTAAAGCCGCATACAGATCAATGACCAGCTTACCGCTGCGGAGAAACTGCATGACCAGACCGCTGATCAGGCCATAGAGTCCCAGCTCGATCATCATAACAGGCATATATCCGAAAACGGGCATACCGGTAAGCAGACTGGATACCAGAGGTCCGAGAATGCCGCAGACCAGACCGAAAGGTGCTCCGCAGACCAGACCGCATAGCAGCACGGGCAGATGCATGGGAGAGAACAGAACCCCTCCCTTAGGGATCGCATGCAGAGTCATGGGCAGAACCACGCATAAGGCAACGCTCAGAGCAGTGAGGATGCTCTTGTTTAAAACAGTTAATTTTTTCATGGAAAACCTCCTGATAAGATATAACTGTTCAGAGTCTCCATTCGCAAAAAGCCTCTCCGAGACGGAGAAACCTGAACAGTAACAAAAAAGCCAGAACGGCACACCTTTCCCTTCTGGGATAAATATGCCTTCTGGCGTTAAGCTCCTTCCTGAAGCATAATACATAATAAAGGGTGGGCATTTTTTTGTCAAGATAAATTGCAAAAAAGCATTTGCCATGCTATCATGGAACATGTATGTATTATTTTTGGCAGGAGTAAAGTTATGCGTATTATGGTAATGGACGGCCAGGGCGGAGGCGTAGGCAGAAGCCTGCTGGAGGCTCTGAAGGAACGGTTTCCGGAGGCGGAACTGATCGCAGTGGGAACCAACGCCACAGCTACGGCGAATATGATGAAGAGCGGCGTGATAAGCGGTGCCACCGGGGAGAATGCCGTGGTATATAACAGTAAGAGAGCAGACGTGATCGTAGGACCGGTGGGAATCGTCATGGCGGATGCCATGTTAGGTGAGATCACCCCCACCATGGCAGCAGCGGTAGCTTCGAATGATGCAAAACTGATCCTGATCCCCATGAGTAAATGCCATGCCACTATCGTGGGAGTCGAGAGCAGACGCCTGGGAGAATACATTGCGGAGGCTGTGGATGAGATCGCTGAGAACTGTTTCTGAGCTGACAGAGGAATTGCGTGTGCTTCCCACCGGAATGCGCATTATTGCCATTGACGGCAGATGCGCCGCCGGGAAGACAACACTGGCTGCCAGACTTGCAAAAGAACTGGGCGGAGATGTGATCCATATGGATGATTTTTTTCTGCCGCCTGCACTTCGGACGCAGGAGCGCAGAAGCGAGCCCGGCGGAAATGTGCACTATGAACGATTTTTGACGGAAGTCATACCGAAGCTTGCATCGGGACAAGCATTTTCCTATCAGAGATTTGACTGTTCCCGCATGGCACCGGGAGACTGGCTCCCGGTACAAAATAACGGTTTTGTATTCGTGGAAGGCGCTTACAGCTGCCATCCGGTACTGGGAGAATACATGGACCGGAAAGTATTTCTGGATATAGACCATGAGACGCAGACGGAGCGGATCCGCACGAGGAACGGAGAGGACATACTACAGGACTTCCTGCAGCTGTGGATTCCGTTGGAAGAAGCATATTTTCAGGCATTTTCCCTAGAGGAGAATACTGATTACATTATAAAACAGACGAAAGGCGAGACAGATGTTGCATCAGTTTTACCCGGATTATGAGGCGGATTCCGCCTATGGCATAGATTACAGAACATTATATGAACAGGGGTATCGCGGAATCATTTTTGATATTGACAATACACTCGTACCGCACGGGGCACCGGCAACACCGCAGGCAACAGAGTTCTTCGGCAGATTGCGGGAACTGGGATTTCAGACACTGCTGTTATCGAACAACAAGGAGCCCCGCGTAAAAAGTTTTGCGGATGCAGTAGGTGCTTCCTATATCTATAAGGCCGGGAAACCCGGAAGAGAAGGTTATCTGCGGGCTATGGAACAGATGCATACCGGGGCGGATACCACACTTTTTGTGGGGGATCAGCTGTTCACCGATGTGTGGGGGGCTAAGAAATGCGGGATCATGACTTATCTGACGAAACCCATTCATCCGAAAGAAGAGATTCAGATCGTACTCAAGAGATATCTGGAAAAGATCGTACTGTTTTTCTACCATAGAGAAAAGCGTCGGAAAGGAAATCAAAATGCTGAATGATATCAATGGCTATACCAGAACCTGCGGACTGATCGGAAACCCGGTGGAGCACACCCTGTCTCCGGTGATCCACAATACCCTGTCCATGGTGCTTGGGAAAAATCTGGCCTATGTCCCGTTCCATGTGGAGACCGGAAGACTGGAGGATGCCGTGAAGGGTGCTTTTGCACTGAATCTGCTGGGAATAAATGTAACGGTTCCCTATAAAAGCGATGTGATCCCGTACCTGGATGACATAGATCCGCTGGCATCAAATATCGGTGCTGTAAATACGCTGGTCCGCACGGAAAAGGGCTATAAAGGCTACAATACCGATATGCCGGGATTGTACCGGGCCATGTGCGAGGACGGCGTCAAAGTCAAGGGACAGAAAGTGCTGATCCTGGGAGCCGGAGGAGTAGCCAGAGCGGTAGCCATGATGCTGTTGGATAAGGGGGCGAAAGAGGCCATTATCCTGAACCGTACGGTGGAAAAGGCACAGAGCATAGCGGACGAGGTGAATCACCTCACCGGAAAAAAACGGAAATTTGCAAAAGCCCTGTCTATAGATGCGTATGATACGCTGCCGGAAGGAGAACGCTATCTGGCAATACAGGCCACCAGTGTGGGTATGTATCCGGACTGTGATGCGGCGGTGATCGAGGATCCCACATTTTATAAGAGAGTACACACCGGATATGATCTGATCTTCAATCCACCGAAGACCCGGTTTATGGAACTGGTGGAGGCACAGGGCGGTGAAGCCTATAATGGTGCGAAGATGCTTCTCTATCAGGGAATCATTGCTTTTGAATTGTGGACAGGCTGCCAGGTGGAACCCTGGCTTGCAGACAAAGTCTATGAACGGATGCAGAAAGCAAAAAAGACAGAGGACGGGAAATAAAAAAATGAAACACAAACGAAGGAATATCGTCCTGATCGGCTTTATGGGATCGGGGAAGACAACACTGGGACTGAAACTGTCCTATCTGCTACGGATGCCGGTAGAAGACACGGACAAGCTGATCGAGAGACAGGAGGGCAGGAGCATCACACAGATCTTTGCGGATGACGGTGAATCCTATTTCCGGGAACTGGAGACGGAACTGCTGCGAAAATGCGGGGAACAGAAATACGAACGTATCCTGTCTGTGGGAGGAGGCACTCCGGTCAATCCGGTGAACCGGCCCCTGCTGCATCAGTGCGGAACAGTGGTATATCTGCGAGTGTCGCCGGAAGTGGTCTACGAGCGGCTGAAAAATGACACTACAAGGCCCCTGCTGCAGTGTGAGGATCCTCTGACAAGGATCCGGGAACTGCTGGAGATCCGGGACAAAATCTATGCGGAATGTGCGGACATTATACTGGATGTGGATAACAGGCATTCCGATGAACTGGCGGAAGAGTTACAGCTGCAGTTACGGAAGCAGAAAGACATACAGAGAAAAAAGGAGAGAAAAAAGATGAAAATTCTGGTGATCAACGGACCGAATCTGAATTTTCTGGGAATTCGTGAGAAAAAGATCTACGGAACACAGGACTATCAGTATTTACTGGATCTGATCGACAAAAAAGCAAAAGAAACCGGAACATTACTGGAAGTAAATAATTCATCACTGCGTCCGGAAGGATTTCGAGAGAATACAAAAGAGAACTGTCTGGAGATGGTAAAGGAATGTAAAGCACAGGGAGTGATGTGAGATGGCAACATGGAACTCGAGAGGACTTAGAGGTTCGACACTGGAGGAATTTATCAATCATTCGAATGAAAGATACAGTGAGATGGGACTTGCACTGATGCAGAAAATCCCGACACCGATCACTCCGGTACGTATGGATAAAGACCACAGACAGATCACACTTGCGTATTTCGACAAAGCAAGTACGGTAGACTATATCGGAGCAGTGCAGGGAATCCCGGTCTGTTTTGATGCAAAAGAATGTAATACCGACACGTTT
>OGZG01001724.1_pt1 | contig 15947 bp, 9 predicted proteins | sample 1576781 | NCBI WGS metagenome assembly OGZG01 (sample SAMEA3541502, study PRJEB24748) | human gut metagenome | biome: human gut; feature: human-associated habitat; material: faeces | place: China | collected 2012 | reverse complement strand
GAGGAAATCCGTGGGACAGAGAATACCGGAAAAAGAAATCGCTAACTTCCAGTTTTACGAACTAAATTGTAACAAAATAAAAAGTCGTTTAAAGCTGCCGATTAGCACACAACAGCTTTTTGGGATGATGGTTGTGTTTGCGGCTTACCAGCGATAAACCGTCAACGTATTGATTTCACTTTAACGGCTGACGCAAACGCAAAGAGCACCTCTATACTCAATTGAGTGCAGAGGTGCTCTTGTTATTTATCATATTCGAAAAGCTAATACAGAGCTTTTGTCGGGCATACCTGGTATTAGTACGCATTTTCTTCAAAGTAGGTGTAGATTTTTCTCGAAACATAGCTTACCAGATAAGCAATAAAAGGCATCAATGAATCCCATCATGTATGTAAGGCGTTCTTTTGACGTTAGGTAGAAGTTCTCCGTCTTTAGGTACTTTGTACGGGGAGACTGTCCAAACGCCTTGTAAAGCCCCTTATCGCTTTCTAAGAGTATTCTAAGACCATCATGGTACTGCTCATAGTTTTCAAACGGTCGAGGGATTCTCAAAGTATTCGACCAAGTTCGCAGCACCCGACCGGATGCAAAGAGACGAGCGGTTTTCCATGTTACCAAGACGGAAAAAGAAATCGAAGCAAAGACGGACAGAATCTATGTAGCGCCGGAAGTCATTTTCATGCTCCGTGATTACAAGCTTGTTCAAAATCAGCATAAACAGCTTGCAGGAAACAGCTACATTGATGATGATTTGATATTTGATCATGAGGATGGTACGCATATCAGTTCACAATACGCCGATGATATGTTCCGTTCATTCTATGAGCCTTTAGGACTTCCAAAAGTAGACCTGTATAGCCTAAGGCATTTCTCAATCACAAAAAAACTTGATTATAACAGGCATGACTATGTGAGCTTGGCTAAGGATATCGCCCATCGTCAGTTGAGTACGATACAGGACTATTACGAAACGCCGGAGGACAGCGTAAGAATTGATACAGCGAAAGCGATTGGAAAGTTCCTTAGTCGCTCTGGCAAATCGGATTCTGAATCTAAAGTGACAATCTCTCTGGCAGATGAAGATTTTGCAAAAAAGCTTGAGGAAGTGGCTTCTGATTCAGCCGGAAAACAGATGCTTGAGTTTGCCATCGCCATGTACGAAAAGAATAATTCGGGCAAATAAAGGTCATCCGACACCAACCGTATTTAACGCCGCTAATCACCTAAAAATTCGGCTACTGTACAAAACCACTGAATTTACTGTATAATATAAGCGATACGAAACACCCGAACCATGATTCCCTTGCAGCAATAAAAGAGAAAATCCTCTCCAAGCGAAGCTTGATTATTTTTTCTTTTACTGCTCAATAAAAAAGCCGAAAACCCTTGAAAACAAAGGTTTTCGGCGTTATTATCTGGCGCGCCAAAAGGGATTCGAACCCCCGGCCTTCCCCTTAGGAGGGGGACGCTCTATCCAACTGAGCTATTGGCGCGTATATCAAATGAAATTGTAAATAGTGAGGATTGAACAACCGCTTAGGGAGTGTGTGCTCTATCCAACTGAGCAGAAGGACAGCATGGTCGGAGAGTTCTCCGACCTATATTCCAATCTATATTGTAACGGGAAAGGAATTTTCTGTCAATCCTCAGAAATCACTGCAAACGTTCTTCGATGAGCGCAGCAAGCTTTCTTGCCTCTGCATCCATTTTTTTAATATCTGTCCCTTCAATCATCACGCGTACCAGTGGCTCTGTGCCGGAGGTACGAATCAGCACGCGTCCGTCCTGTGCGAATTTTTCCTCCAGCTCCGCAATCCCTCTGCGTACCACATCATCCTCCATGTAGCTGTTTTTCTTTGCATTATTTACGCGCGCATTGACCAGAACCTGTGGCATGGTCTGCATAATGCCTGCCAGCTCGGATGCCTTCTTGCCGCTGCGTTTCAGTACGGAAAGCAATTGAATGGCGGTCAGCGTACCGTCGCCCGTAGTGTTATGGTCAAGGAAGATAACATGACCGCTCTGCTCGCCGCCGATGTTGTAGCCATCCGCAAGCATCCGTTCCAAAACGTATCTGTCCCCGACGGAGGTCTGCAAAATATGGATATCCTTTTCCTTGCCCATCATCGTCAGCCCAAGGTTGGACATCACCGTTCCGACAATCGTATCCTTCGCCAATGCGCCTCTTTCCTTCATATCCAGACCGCAAATGGCAAGAATCTTATCCCCATCAATCAGGTTGCCCTTTTCATCCACAGCCAGACAGCGGTCAGCGTCCCCGTCAAAGGCGAACCCGATATCCGCCCCGTTCTGCACAACCATTTCTTTGAGATCATCCATGTGGGTGGAGCCGCATTTATCATTGATATTTGTGCCGTCAGGCTCATTATGGATGATGCACAGGCTTGCGCCCAAATCAAGCATGGCAATGGGAGCCGCTTTGTAGGCTGCCCCGTTTGCGCAGTCCAATGCAACCTTGATGCCGTCAAATTTTTCGGTGGTTGTCCGTGTCAGAAATGCAATATAATCATCTAATGCATCCTCGGCATATTCCTTCGTGCCAAGCCCGATGCCGGTAGGACTGGGCAGAATTTCCGGATGACTCATGATAATGTTTTCGATTTCATCCTCCAGTGCATCACTCAGCTTATAGCCCTGATTGTTGAAGAATTTAATCCCGTTATATTCCACAGGGTTATGGGATGCGGAAATCATAACACCTGCATCCAGTCTGTATTTTCTTACCAGATACGCAACCGCAGGCGTGGGGATCACCCCTGCCACAACTGCGTGCGCGCCGACAGAGCAGATGCCGGAAACCAGTGCGCTTTCCAGCATATCCCCACTGATACGGGTATCCATAGCAACCAGAATACGGGGGGCGTGCTTTGTTTCCTTTGTCAGCACATACGCACCGGCTCTGCCTAAGCGGAACGCCAGCTCGCCTGTCAATTCTGTGTTTGCAACACCTCTTACGCCGTCTGTACCAAATAATCTAGCCATTTTTCTTCCTCCAAAACCTTATTCGTTCGCCGATGCACTGCCGTCACCGGAAACGGTTACATCAATATAAACAGGGCTTGCGTTCAAGCCGTTGGGCAAATCCAGATGCACCAGAACTCGATGCGTCCCTTCGGACATGCCGTTTACATGCACACTGCCATTCAGATCCTCTGCGCGCAGTCCGTTCAGGCTGCTGCTGTCGCCTGTAACGGTGACATGTGCCGTCCCGAAAGAGTAGGTCTTGCCGTCCTCCTGCCCCAGAATGGTTAAACGGGATTCATCCAGTGTGAACTGCTTTCCTTTCTGCGCCGTCTCGATGGCAACCGTTACCTGTACGCTGCTGCGGTTGTCATCATTTAAGGAAATGCCGTCCGGCAGATAATTTTCCAGATTGAATGTCTTTGTCACTGCGGCAGTGCGCCCCGAAACGTCAATGCTGTCCAGATGAATGGAAAGCAGGGCATCCAAATCCTCTTTAGAGCCTGTCACCTCTGCATATTTCGGCGAGCAGGAAACCGTGCCGACCTGATAGCCGTTTGCAGGCGTGCCTGCGATATCCACCTGAATCGGCACCTGCTTTGCATCATGTACCGCATAGGAAACCGTTACCTCGCGGATGTTCAGCGAAACGCCCGTTACCTCTGCGCCATGGTAATCATAGCAGGCAAGCTTTGCGTGAATATCTGTATTTTCTTCCAGCTCCTCCGCGTTGATGATTGCCTTTACCTTCGCAACCTGCCGCACCAGAGATACGGGACCGGAAACGGTTACGGTCTCTGCGCTCAGAACAGGGTCGGAAAGGGTAATGTCACTGTCGGGCTTGCCGTTTAATTCTACCTCAATGGGAAATTCCTTTGTTCGCAGGGTTTCCACCTGTGCCTCCACAACGGCAGGTGCCTTGCTGCTGATGGCATAGGCCGTACCGCCCTGATCAATGGAAACATTGACGGGCAGCGCAACGGAATCCCCGTTCACTGCATAAGCCAGCTCGGATAAATCCACCGAGGCGGTAATCCAGTCGGGGTTCTGGCTCAGTCTGTCCAGTGCGGTTCGCTGTGCCTTCACCTTTACGGTAATTTTTGTGCTTTTCAGCTCCTCCGCGTTGCCGACGGTCAGCCCGCGGGAGGTCAGTGTATCCATATTTTCCAAGGTTAAAGGTCTGCTGTAGCTGCGCGTATCCACAGGCTGCGTGATGTTGATTACCATAAACCACATGGTCGCGGCAATGGCAATGGAAAGCAGCTTCCAGCCAAGATCCTTCGTCAGTAATTCCTGAAATTTTTTCATTCTTTCTCCTGCCGTCCTTTCCAAATGGTTGCAAATGTTTTCTTGCTGCCTTCCTTGCGCGGCTGAGAAATCATATTTTTCAGCTGCTCAGGGGAGAGGTCACGGTAAAGCACGCCGCCCCTTGCCAGAGAGATGGCGCCGGTTTCCTCGGAAACCACAATAACATACGCATCGGAAACCTCGCTTGCGCCGATAGCGGCTCTGTGCCTTGTGCCAAGCTCCATGCTGACCTCGTTGCTGTCCGTCAGGGGCAGAAAGCATGTAGCGGCGGCTACGCGGTTGCGCCGCACAATCACTGCGCCGTCATGCAGTGGTGTATTGTGTTCAAAAATATTGATGAGCAGCTGACTGGAAACGATGGCATCCACAGGAATCCCCGTGCGTTCAAAGTCTCCAAGAGGAACCTTCTGCTCAATCAGGATTAAGGCACCTGTTTTCACAGAACCCATTTTTTCAGCAGCCTTCACAATTTCATCCACGGTTCGTTGTGCAGCTTTATCATCGGTTTCTTCAGAGCTTCTGGCGAAGGCGGTGAAGAATTTTCCTTTGCCCAGCTGCTCCAGTGCCTTTCGCAGCTCCGGCTGGAATACAACGATAACCGCAATGATGCCGACGGAAATGGTGTTGGAAAGAATCCAAAGAATCGTATTCAGCTTTAAGAGCATGGCAACCGCCGCAAGGGCGAAAATAACCAGAATCCCCTTGAACAGCACCCACGCGCGTGTTTCCTTGATCCAGAATATGATTTTATAAATAATATAGGCAACAATGAGGATATCCAGAATATCGGAAATGCCGAGGGATGGCCTTGCGAATTCTGTGATTCCGAGGTTGTCGAAAATGTTTTTGAAAACTTCCATCGTTCACACCCTGTCTATGCTTGTTTTCTCTGTCATGAAATGGTAAGATGTACTTCGTTCGGTACATCAATATGGGCGCAGAAGCCCAATATTTTTCATTATAGCATAAACTATGACAAAGTAACATGAAAAGATGCGGAAAAAATGAAACTTCTTTTCCTATTTTTCCTATGAAAATAGAATGTATATGATTTTTCTATCGGTTTGCTAAAAATATCGAATTGATGTAAAATTCCTGAAAATCATTTCCATGTTTTGGTTGTTTTTGTTTTTGTACAAAAGGCAGAAGGGATTGACTTTGTTTATTTTTTGTGTTTTAATAACGGTATGAAGGAATATTTTTGATATTTTGCCAAAATAAAAGAAAATTCCTTTATTGTTGTCTGACACTAATGCACGTATTCATTTTATATTCTTAAGGAGGAAGATCCAATGGCAGTTAAATTTGCAAACAGAATGAATCTGTTAAAAGGTTCCGAAATCAGAGCTTTGTTGGCACTGACAGCAAAACCCGAAGTTATCTCTTTCGCAGGTGGTATGCCCGCACCCGAGCTGTTCCCTACAGAAGGCGTTAAGGAAGCGGCTTGTAAGGTAATGGATAATATGGGTAGAGTTGCGCTGCAGTACACAGGTACAGACGGTTTTGCATCCCTGCGTGAAAAAATCGTTGCAAGAATGGCAGCGAAAAACGATATCCATGTAAGCATCGATGATATCCTGATTACAAGCGGTTCTCAGCAGGGTCTGGATTTCTCCGCTCGTGTATTCCTGAACCCCGGCGATGTTGTTCTGGTAGAAAGCCCCTCTTATCTGGGTGCAATCAATGCATTCAAGGCTTGTGAACCTACTTTCGTAGAAGTTCCTACAGATGATGCAGGTATGATTCCCGAAGAGCTGGATAAGATTCTGGCTACAACAGAAAACGTAAAAATGATTTACGTTATCCCCGATTTCCAGAACCCTACAGGCAAAACATGGACTCTGGAAAGAAGACAGAAATTCATGGAACTGATTAACAAATATGAAATCCCCGTTATCGAAGATAACCCTTACGGCGAACTGCGTTTTGAAGGCGAATTCCTGCCCTCCTTGAAATCCATGGATACAAAGGATCTGGTAATCTTCCTGGGCACAATGTCCAAGATTTTCGCACCCGGTCTGCGTATCGGTTGGGTTTGCTCCACAAACGCAGAGGTTCTGGGCAAATACAACTTCATCAAACAGGGTGCTGACCTGCAGTCCTCCACAATCGACCAGCTGATTACAAATCAGTTCTTGGAGGATAACGATCTGGATGCACACGTTGAAAAAATCAAAGCTGTTTATGTCAAGAGACGTGACGCAATGCTGAAAACAATGGAAGAAACCTTCCCGAAGGAAGTAAAATTCACACATCCCGAAGGTGGTCTGTTCACATGGTGCGTACTGCCCGAATACATGGACGCAAAGGTTATCGCGCCTCAGTGTCTGGAAAAGAACGTTGCTTACGTTCCCGGCGGCAGCTTCTTCCCTAACGGCGGTAAGGAAAACCACTTCCGTCTGAACTACTCCTGCATGCCCGAAGACAAGATTGTTGAAGGTATCACAAAGATTGCAGAGGTTCTGAAAGCAAACCTGAAATAATTTCTGCTTACACAGAGAATCAAGCCCTCCTTTTTGGAGGGCTTTTTTATGCCGAAATTGACAGTCTGTTTCAAGGAGAATATAATGGATACAGTATGAAAAAGGGTGGACAGAGGATAGACAAAGTGGACAGAGTGGACAGGTAAAAAACACGAAAAAATTGCGAAAGCGGACAGGCAAAGGTTGGACGGAAGAAAGGAAAATTCCAATGGCAAAAGAGAATTTGTCCATACAGATAGAATACGAAAAAAAAGAGGGCGGCGTGGTGCTGAAAAAGCTGCATGGCCGCTGTGCGGAGCTGCATGTTCCTGCCAAGATTGACGGACTGCCCGTCATTGCGGTTGCCGAAAGGGCATTTGCGGCAGAAAAGGAGGCACCCCCTGCGGAAATCGGCGAGGAGAAGGAGGCGAGCCTTTCCTTTGTGACGGAGCCGCCTGCCGAAACCGCGGAGGGGCAGGCATTGCGAAGGGTTTTCCTGCCGGATACGATTACGGAAATTGGGGCGTTTGCCTTTTCGGGCTGTGCCGCACTGGAGCGGGTACATCTGCCGGAGAGATTGACGGCGGTTTCCAAGCGGATGTTCGATGGCTGCGGGACGCTGCAGGAAATTTCCCTGCCGAGGGCGGTCAGAAGCATCGGGGATTATGCCTTTTACGGCTGTGAACGGCTGAAGGAGCTTCGCCTGCCGGAGGGCGTGGAAAGCATCGGGCGGTATGCCTTTTATAACTGCCGCAGGATGGAGAAAATCAATATCCCGCTGGCGGCAAGGGAATTAAATACGGGACTGTTTCTGAACTGCGACAGTCTGAAACACCTTTCCTTCGGGCGTTGCAGACATATCTCCGATTTGATTTCGGGGCTGAACCATGAATTGCAGCTGTCGATTGATTTCCCCATCGAGGGCGGCGAAACGAAGCACGCAGAGCTGGTACTGCCCGATTTTCAGTATGAATATATCGAGGATACGCCGGCAAGGCTGTTCCATCAGGTGAATTATGGCACGGGGCATATTTTCCGCCAGTGCATCGGGAATTCCGAGATTGACTTCCGCCGCTATGATGAGATTTTCTATCTGACGAAGCGCGAGGATGCCGCGGAAACGGTGCTCTTGCTTGCCATGAGCCGCCTGCGGTATCCGTATCGCTTGCAGGAGAAGCACAGGGAGGTCTACCTTGATTATCTGCGGGAGCATTTGCTCTGGGCGGCGGCGTATTTCATGGAGCAGAAGGAGGGGGAAACCCTGCGGCTGTTCGCGGATTGGGGACTGCTGACGGCGGAAACCACACCCGAATTGATTGCCCTTGCGCAGAAAAAGGGGCAGACCGCAGTGCTGAGCTTTTTAATGGATTATCAGCATAGGCATTTTGCCACAACAAGGAAAAAGAAAACATTCGAGTTATGATTTTTTATGGGGTTCCACCCCAAACCCCGGCAGGGGAATGATTCCCCTGCACCCCCATTTGCAGAACCATGAATATGGTTCTGCGGTATCGGGTCGAGGGGGTGCCCCCCTCGTGGGAGTTTGAGGGTGAAACCCTCAAGGTTTTAAGGTTTTAGAAAGAAGGTGAGAAGGCATGAACGAAACACATCAAAACCTCATCCGTATCGGTACGGATATTTTAAGCGCATCGCGTAACGAGCTTTACCTTTCCATGCGCTTTCTTGATTTGGCACTCAGCGGTCTTAGGTACGAAATGAACCTTTCCTCATTGTACGTCGGGACAGACGGCGAAAAGATATTGTTTAACCCGCGCTACCTCGTACAGCGCTATCTGAGCGACCGCGTGCTTGTCAATCGCGCCTATCTGCACATGGTTCTGCATTGCCTGTTCCGCCATCCCTTCCATCTGAACCATCGGGATGAGGAGCTCTGGCACCTCGCCTGCGATATCGCGGTGGAATCTATCGTGGATTCGCTGTCGGTGAAGGCGGTGCGGCTCGTTGTCTCCGATAAACGAAACGAAATGTACGATATGCTCCGCAGAGAATTGAAGGTGCTTTCCGCCGAGGGTATTTATCGCGTGCTGGAAGAAAAAAAGCTTTCCTTGCAGGAATTCGGTAAGCTACAGCTGGAATTTTGGGTAGACGACCATGTTTTCTGGGAGCATCAGAAGGATGACGAGGACGAGAATAACAAGGACGAGGATAACCAAGATAACAGCAATGACCAACAGCAGGAGCAGGAGGAACAGGACGAAAAACAGCAGCAGCTGGAGGAAAAATGGACAGAAATCGGGGAAAAGACCGAAACTAACCTTGAAACCTTCTCCAAGGATATGGGCGCAGAGGCAGGGGAACTTCTGCAATATCTGAAGGTCGAGAACAGGGAACGCTACGATTATCGGCAGTTTTTGCAGAAATTCGTGACGCTCAAGGAGGATATGCGTGTGGATGATGATGCCTTCGATTTTATCTTCTATACCTATGGCTTGCAGATGTACGGCAATCTGCCGTTGATTGAAGCACTGGAATATAAGGAAGTGAAGAAGGTGGAGGAGCTGGTGATTGCCATTGATACCTCCGAATCCTGCGAGGGGGAAACGGTGAAGCGGTTCTTAGAGGAAACCTACGCGATTCTTTCGAGCAGTGAAAGCTTTTTCCATAAAATGAACGTGCATATCATACAGTGCGATGCGGCGGTGCAGATGGATAAAAGGATCACCTCCAAGGAAGAACTGGCGCAGTTTATGGAGGACTTTGAGCTGAGAGGGAGCGGCGGTACGGATTTCCGCCCTGTGTTCCAATACGTTGATAAATTGATTGCCGAAAGGGCGTTTCAGAACCTAAAGGGTCTGATTTATTTCACAGACGGCTATGGCACCTTCCCCAAGCGCAGACCGCCTTATGATGCCGCCTTTGTGTTCTATCATGAGGATTATACGGATGTCGGTGTGCCGCCATGGGCGATGAAGCTGATACTGGGGAAAGAGGATTTGTCCTTGGGACTGCCGTCTCATGGGCGTTAGGAGGATAGCATGAATATTAAAAAAGCGAAGGAAGAAATCAAATATGCCATTCAGGCGTATCTGGCGAAGGACGAGTTTGGGGAATACCGTATTCCTGCGGTCAGACAAAGACCCGTTCTGCTGATGGGCGCGCCCGGTATCGGAAAAACCGCCGTGATGGAGCAGGTGGCGAGGGAGTGCGGCGTGGCACTGGTATCCTACAGCATTACGCACCATACGCGTCAGTCTGCCATCGGGCTGCCCTTTATCAGCAAGAAGGAATACGGCGGGAAGGAATATACCGTAACGGAATACACCATGAGCGAAATTATCGCATCGGTTTATGATAAAATGGAGGAAACCGGTTTACAGGAGGGGATTTTGTTTATTGATGAAATCAACTGTGCCTCCGAAACGCTTGCGCCTGCCATGCTCCAATTTTTGCAGTGCAAGACCTTTGGGGCGCATAAGGTGCCGGAGGGGTGGCTGATTGCCGCGGCAGGCAATCCTCCCGAATACAACAAAAGCGTGCGTGAATTTGACGTGGTAACGCTTGACCGTGTGAAGAAAATCGACGTAGAGCCTGATTTTTCCGTCTGGAAGGAATATGCCTATCAGCAGGGCATCCATGGGGCGATTCTGTCCTATCTGGAAATTCGCAAGGATCATTTTTATGCCATGGAGACAACGGTGGATGGCAAGCGGTTTGTGACGGCGAGAGGATGGGAGGATCTTTCTACCATCCTGAAGGTGTATGAGGATATGAATCTGCCGGTAGAGGAGGGGCTGATTTATCAGTACTTGCAGCACCGCAGGATTGCGAAGGATTTTGCGAATTATCTGGATTTGTACCGCAAATATCGCACCGATTACCGCGTGGACGACATTTTGCAGGGGAAATATACCAAGCAGGCGGTGACAAAGCTGCAGGATGCACCGTTTGACGAGCGACTGAGCGTGATGGGACTTTTGCTGAGCAGGCTTTCCGAGGGCTTCCGTGGGGCATACGAGGCGGATTTGACCGTAACGGGACTGCATGGGGCATTGCTGGAGCTGAAGGAGAGGTTCAACAGCCCCTATTGCAAGGAAACGCCATGGGAGAACCTCTTTACGGGACTGGTGGAGGAAAGAGAAGCCGCCTTTGCGAAGGAACGGAAGGCGGGACTTCTGGAGAAAACGGCGGAGCATGCCTGCTTGAAGGAACTGGAGCGGCTGCAGTTCTTCCTTGCGGAGGGCAAGCGGAACGGCTGTCGGGAAAAGGAGGAGGCGTTTGCGCTGGTGAAGGGACTTTTCGCAAAAGAGGCGGAAGGACGGGAAAACGCCATTGCGGATGCGTCTGCGATGCTGGACAATGCCTTTGCATTTCTGGAGGAGGCCTTCGGCGCAGGGCAGGAAATGGTTATCTTTATTACGGAGCTGACCACGAACTTCTATAGCGTGAAATTCATCAGCGAGAATGGTTCGGAGAAATATTATCGGTATAACGCGGAGCTGCTGTTTGATGAAAAGCAAAAGACGATTTTGCAGGATATTGAGAAGGCGAAAACGGAATTAAATCTTCTGTTTTAAAGAAAAGAAAAAGGCTGTCATCCCTTTTACTGGAATGACAGCCTTTTTGATTGCTTTCGTTTAATATTTGCTCCAATCCGGCTCTGCGGTCAGTGCTGTCCATGTTTCATACTTGGAATCCTTCTGCTCATAGGTATGGCTGTTGGTTGCCTCCTGCACAGCCAGATAATACCATGCGCCGGGCTGATTATCGGGCCATTTGGTCATGCTGTCCAAAAGGTCGGCCTTTGTTTCGGGCATACGGCAAAGCACACGGTTAATCAGTGTCATTGCCTCTGCTCTTGTAATCGGGGCATCGGGGTGGAAGCTGCCGTCCGTATAGCCGCTTACCCAGCCAAGGGTGGCGGCACGCTCAATTTCCTTTTCCGCCCAATGACCGGAAATATCCGTAAAGCCGCTGTTTTCCTCTGCCTTACCGCTGTCAAAACGGGCGCAGATGGCGGCAAATTCCGCACGGGTAATGGGGGCCTGCGGTACAAAGCTGTTTGCTGTGCGGCTCTTGAGAATATTCATGCCTGCCATGGTGGAAACTGCTGTGTTGTACCAGCTGTCCTCTGTTACATCGGCAAAATCGTTGTGCTTGCTGAGGTTTTCGCTGCGCACCTCCTCCTTCAGCAGGCGGAAGAAGATAGCGGCGGTTTCCGCACGGGTGATGTTGCCCTGCGGCCTTACGTTGCCGTCTTTATAGCCTACAACATAAGCAAAATGATTGCTGCCGTTGAGCAAAGCGGGAACCTTTGTCGGCGTGGTTTCGCCGGTATTGTTGTCTTTGTTATTTTCTTTGTTGTTATCCTTGTCCTTGTTTTCGTCTTTGCTGCTGCTGCTGTGGTGCTTTTTGCCAAAGATATAGGTGTAGGTGACATCACCGCTGATGCCGTTTTTTTCGGTATTCGGTATCACGTCCCAATGACCGGGGGTGTTTTCATAGCCTGCGGCAGGAATCATGATGGTGGGAACGTGGCTTGCATCCAATGTGCCGCTTGCAGAACCATTTGCCTGCGGATGCAGTACAACGGTAACCGTTTTATCCTCTGCGGTATTGCCCGACCAATAGCCGTTTACGATTTTGAAGGTGACGGTGGCATTTTTTGCCCAGTGTGCATAAACGGTTGCCGCACGATCGAAGGTTTGGGTTTTAAAATCAATGGGTTTTCCGGAGGAATTATCTGGACTGTCATACCATCCAAGGAAGGTGTAGCCTTCCTTTACGGGCGGACGCAGGTCATCAATATGGTTGCTGTTTGCAGGTACGGGGACATAGCGTTCGGTAGGTTTGCCTTCCTCAAGCTCCCACTTGCCGCCGTTGGCATCAAAGGTAACAATGGGCCACCATTGCGCTACAAAATTCAAATCGGATTTTATCGTCATCTCCTGAATTGCCTTACTGGTGTAGAAGGTGCCTGCTGTGGAGAGAGAATCATCAGAATGGGTGACGGGTTCCTCCGTATCTTCTGCATCTTCTGTATCCTCTGTACCCTCTGTATCCTCCTGCTCTTCCTCTGTATCCTCCTGCTCTCCCTCTGTATCGAGGAGAGATGGTTCAAATTTATCCCTCCAACCATCGAAGTAGTCGGTGTGTGCAAGCTCTGTGACGGGTGTGGGAACCTCGGCAAGTGTAGAGCCGTAAGGAACGGTATATCTTATTGAGTAACCATCTGTATTATTATAATCATCTGTATTATTATCATCTGTATTAAAATGCCTCTGTGCAGACTTGGAGGAGTCCGCATAGAAGGTTACGATGCAGGGGACATGTGTCCATTTGCCGTAAAGCGTGAGGTTTTTTGTGTCATTTGCGTTGTCTTCAGGGAAGGTATACCTGTCGCTAATTGCTGTGCCGGTTAATTCTTCGTTTGTATACCAACCGCTAAAACTCCATTTTGTATCAGCAGAGGTTACGGTTGCAATCTCAAAGTTCGGCTTTGTGCCGTTGCCATCTTCCTTCTTTTCCTGCTGTGCAGGCAGGCGCACACCCTCAGGTACCTCTGTGCCTGTTACCCAACGATAGGTAATCGTATAGGTATTCGCTTCGGGGAAGGTATAGGTATAGTGATAGGTGCCGTCCTCGGTGATGGCATCCGCATTGGTATCGGGGGCGTTGTTCCCCCAAGTGCCGGGTGCTTTGTAGTCTTTTGCGGGTTTCATATCCAGATTATCTACATGAGGAACCAAATCGGGTGTCAGCGTGCCTTTGCCGTTGCGCAGAGGAACCTCAATGGTCAAGGTTTTCGTATCATTCGTTTGGGTTGTGTTTTTGTACCAATTGCTTGCCGCATTCCAACCGCCGTTTACAACGGTAAAGGTAACCTCTTTTGTGCCGATTCTCGTCCAACTGCCGTAAAGGGTGGTATTCTCTGTTAGGTTTTCGCCGTTTTCGCCATAACGCTCTGTGCAGGCGGAATCCTTATACCAGCCGTCAAATTCATACCCCTCTTGGGATGGTACGGTGGGGGTAAAGGAGGCGGTTCCGCTGTCGCTCAGTGGAAGGGAAACGGTGGAAGGCAACTCTGTGCCTTCGGGGATGACAGAGCCAATCCATTGGAAATTTACATCAATGGAAGGAATCCAACGCCCATACAGGGTGAAATCACTGCCGAAGGCATCATATACGGTATCCTGATAGGCAACGTATTTTTTTCCGTCATACGTCCAAGTTTTCTTTCCGTTTCCCTCATGGTCAATGCTGTCATCCCAAAGACGATACCAACCGTCAAATTTTAATTTCATGGTGTCGCTTGTGGTTTCATTTTGTTCCGGATTTGTGGGGCTGTGCTTCACACCACGCGCGGCGTGCTCGTGGTCGGGCGGATTGAAATCCGGTGTCCAACGCCCTGCCCATTTATAGTCCACACAGACGGGATCGGTAATGGTAATGACTGCTTTTACGCCGTAGGCAGTCCCTTCTGTGCCTACAGGGGGAATCGGCTGAAGGCTGAGTGCCGTTTGAATACTGTCGCCACTGCCGATATCGGAAAGGCTCCGCTCGATGCGCAGAAAGGGGGTTGCGGCAAATTGCGGATTGCCGTTTGCATCATACCCCGTAAAGCGGTAATAATCCACAGAGGCAGTTTCGTTGATGGCACTGCTTGTAAGAATATGGTGTTTCCCTTTCAATTCCTTCCAAGTATGAGAGGTATGCGCTGTGGATTTTTCTTGGAAGTTATCCACATTGATATTCAGGCTTTTCGCATTTGGATTGACATTTGCGTCAATCTGAATCAGCAGTTCATTGAGCGCCTCATTAATATCATGCACTTGGCTCAAGCCCTTGAAATAGGGTGTGCCATCCAGTGTGTTGGAATTGCCGCAGATTCCGGTCATGGTTTCATTGAATTGTGTACGCTGATCCTCTGAGGACATTCCGCTTTGCAAGGTCAGCGGACGGAAGTCGCCAAAGCCGAAGATGGTGGCGTTATAATTATTTTTCAATTCCGTTGCCGCTGCCTGTGCCGCCTCAGAGCGGAGACTCTGAACGCCTATGCCGTTCTGATAGGGCAGAGAGCTGGCGGCAACAAAGATGATAAGGTTGCGGTCCTCGCCTTTGTGTTCTTTTGCAATTTCTGCCAACTGCTTTGTGATTTGCAGACCTGCATCCATACGGGAGGCACCTGCGTGCCAGGATACCATTTTATCAACATCAATGACATCCTCTGCCTTGTCAATGCTCATAAAGACGTTATCGTAGCTTTCAGTGGCAAGATAGCCTTCCGGCATCTGCGGCAGGGTTGTTTCGTCGTTATTTGGGATTCTGCTCCATTCTGTCCAACCGCTTTGGGAATGGAATACAGGTGATCCATCTGTGCCATGGGTATAATAGCCTGTGTTCAAGCTGGGGTTTTGGTCTGTAGTTAGCCTTGCGCCGGGGTGCTGACTTTCGATGTATGAATCGGATGAGCCGCTGTTATTGATACGCCCAAAGCCTGCGATTGCCACCCGATGTTCGCCTGTGGTGGGGGCAGGAAGATTTTGCAGCAGATTTTCCATGGACTTGAGAATATCCGCTCGCTCCTGCCCATACTGCGTTGTATCGTTTTGCGTATTCATAAAGGTGGATTGCTCTATCAAGAAGATGATATCGCAGGGCTTAACGGTGCGGGATTGGTTATCCTTATCCGTCAGATAGGCTTCGATTTGCGCTGTAATCTGCCCCGTTTCCGCTCCGCCGCTGTCCAAAGCGTGTTTCACTGTGGCGGTGATGTGCGGCGTTGTGGTACTTTCCTCTTCTGCCAATGCGGAAGCAGGCAAAAGGGCGAGTATCATGGAAAACACCAAAAGATAAGAGAGTATGCGTGTTTTCATGAGATTCCTTCCTTTCTGCTATGAATGATTTTCGATAAAATTTGCTGTTTTTTGACAATTTTTATTTTATTATAAGGGAAATACCAAGTCAAGCGGCTGCAAATAATTTCGAGTGATTTTGTATGGATCGAACAATCGCTATCAGGTTATTCTTCTGCCTAAATAAGTCGAAAGCCTGCTTTCGACTTTACTCAAAATGCTCCGGATGAAGCCCCGACCAGCCTGTCTGGGGCATAGTCAGCAGACGATAGATATCCTCCTGCTCTATCTCGAAATCGAAGATATCGAGGTTTGCCTTCATGCGCTCCGGTGCGGAGGATTTCGGCAGGGGCAGGACGTTATTTTGCAGGCAGAAGCGCAG
>OGZG01001688.1_pt1 | contig 16218 bp, 10 predicted proteins | sample 1576781 | NCBI WGS metagenome assembly OGZG01 (sample SAMEA3541502, study PRJEB24748) | human gut metagenome | biome: human gut; feature: human-associated habitat; material: faeces | place: China | collected 2012 | reverse complement strand
CTACGAGGTGTCCAAGACCAGCACCAGTACGCTCAGCGGGCAGGAAGGACCGTTCACCAGCCAAGCCGAAGCAGATGCCGCAGCAGAAGCTGCCAAGAATGCAGCCATCGGGCAGCTGCAAAATGAGGCGCAGGGCATGGTAGACGCCGCCATTGCCTCGGCGCGGGCGCAGCTTGCGAATGTCACCTTTGCATACGATGAAATCACCATCCCGCATGGCTTCGATTCTACACCCGGTGCGCTTGGTAGCCACCAGACGATTACTGTTCCTGCCAACAGCAGCAACGACTACCCGATGAAAAACGATGAGTGGTCGGTAAAAGTCAGCATCGACAAAATCGACAGCGAAACCAAGCAACGCATCAAGGGCGATGCCGAGTTTAAGATTTTTGAGTGGGACACCGTTCGGCAGTGCTATATCCCCTTTGGCGGATGATGGTGAACGGCTACCAAATCCCGGCGCTGACGTTGAACGAGCCGCCGATGCCGGAAATCGGGAAGTACGGCAGCCTGCGGCGGAAATTTCTGCGAGAGAACGCGCCGATGGTGTTCGACGAGATGCTGCTGGAGGGAACGCTGTACCCGCATCTGGCGGAGATGGACAAAGCAGTACACCGGCAAATCGAGCAGACGATGCAGACGCTGATGCAGCAGAGCACCGCCCCGAACCGGCAGACAGACCCGATGGGCTGGACGCAGTGGATGAACGCCTTGCAGAGCCAAGCCGAGGAACTGGCGATGCAGCAGATTTACAGCCTGTAACACAAGAACCCCAAGCGGAGAGCGATACCACGCCCTCCGCTTTTTCTGTACCCATTTCTGATTTGCCGCCGCTGAGCGATGAACTGATTCTAGGCTTACTGGCGAAAGAATCCTCCAGCCGTGCCGACAATGCGGCTATTCTGGAATATTTCAATGAGCATGGTAGATGTGCTTGACGCTCCGGTAGGCGGAGCCATACCGTATTAAGGCAGAGAAAACGTCAAGCGCTACTGTGTCCTTTCAAAAGTCCCTTCGCCACGTAGTTTTTCGTGTATTATTCGTATGCCAGATGGTTTTTATGACCATCTGGCGTATTTTTTTGTTTCTTTTTTGCTTTGGCGGCAGAGGACCGCCGTTTTCTGCCCGCGCCCCTCCTGAATTTTGAGGTCTATTCAAGGAAACTCAAAATTTTGGGGGTTATTATGTCTCGATATAAAGATTCAAATAAGTACAAAATCTACGGTGAGGACGCCATTCTGGCGGCAAGGTTCGATAAATATCTGGATGCGACATTACGTAATTGCCGCGCAGATTACTTGAAAGCCCTGAACAAAAGGAAACAGCGGGAAATTCCTTACGAGGACTTGCCAGATGCTGAAAAGGAAACTGTGCAAGAGAGCAGCGCGGCAGACAATGAAATTGAATCCCTGCTGTTTTGGGAGGCACTGAAAACACATCTGCATCTGTACGCAAAGTTGTTTCTTGGGAAGCAGCAAAATCAGAAAGCACCTTTTTATTTGCCTTTTCAAATTCGATTATCTGCTGCTGATATTCGCTTAGTAGGGCGTAAGAATGTAGCTCGTTCGATGTGAACAGCGGCAACGAGCGCAAACCGGCAATACTTGCAAGGGAATACGATAAATCCATACTGTCATCCACTATGCGTCCGGCAAATAAATTTGCATCCTGCGCAAAGCGGAACGATGCCGAAAAGTCACTCTGAAATTCATGGAGATTTGCAATAAGAGCTGCTTTGGTCTCGCCTTCTGCCACAATATAAGTGTCACCATTATTCCCGAAGAAAGGTGTCCAGTTGTATTTTTTACACAAAGAAACAGCCGCGAGGTTCTGACGATAATTGCGGGAGTGTGCCTCCGTAGGAAGAACGGCATTGTCGCGGGCAATAGGCAGCAATGCCGCTTGTATGACACAAGCATACGGAAGCATAGGATCGGTGTCCGTGCTGGAAAAGACTTTATAACCCTGATAGATTCCGTTGCTGTCATCCTCCAGTATGGCACGGAACAGCATTGCGCGAGGGTTGGCGCGTTCTTCCTCGGTGGGATTGGCGAGCAGTGTGGGCGTATGTTTTTGCAGGCGCTTGCTGATGTCGTTCAGCAGTTTGATGAGATCATCATCAACCAATGGCTTCAAAAGATAATCCTTTACGCCATACTGGATAGCTTTTCTGGCATAAGCAAAATCGTTGAAACCAGAAATGACGATGACAACGGTGTCAGGATAATTTTCTTGGATGAACTTTGCAAGGCTTAACCCGTCCATGCCGGGCATCTTAATGTCTGTGATAACAACATCGTAAGCAGCCTGTTTCAAATATTCGATTGCTTCAATTCCATCCTGCGCTGTGTTAGGAACATCAAAGCACGTTGAATGTTTGGGGATACTTTTTGAAAGCCACGTTCGCATGAGTGGCTCGTCATCAACAACAAGGATATGGTTCATTGAGTTACCTCATTCTTTGTAAAGGGAAGGCTGATAGAGACAGTTGTACCACTGTCAGAGGAAAGAATGTCCAGCGAGGCAGAGTTTCCATATTTTAACCGCAGCCGTTTGGCAATATTGACTAAGCCGATGTTGCCTACATGAGCCGGTTCAGCTTCATCGTGGCTGGGGGTACTGATACGTTGCTGCAAAGACTCCAGCGTCTCCGGCTTAATGCCGGGACCGTTATCAGACACTTGGATAGAGTAATGGTCCTGACTTACACAGGAAACGATGTGGATTACAGTTTGCCCGCGATTTTGTTCGCAGGCGTATTTGATTGCGTTTTCAATCAAGGGCTGTATGGTAAGTGATGGGATTTGTTCGCTATATAGTTCGGCAGAAACAGAAATGTCATATTGCAATCGATCCTGATAGCGTAGTTGTACGAGTTTTAAGTACGCTTGGCAAATGTCAAGCTCCTTTTGCAACGAAATGTCCTTGGAAACATTCATAACGCCGCCTAAAAATGCAGAAAAGGACTCGATGGCTCTAATTGCAGTATCGTATTCTTCACATTTGATGAGGAGGCTGATTGTGTTCAGGGTGTTATACAAGAAATGCGGACGTATTTGGCTGCACAAAGAATTGTACTGCGCTTCTTTTGCTAGATATTGCGCCTGATAGATTTCTTTTGCCAATTGTGCATTTCGATCAATGACATTTTGCAATGCCTCTGTCATTTGGTTGAAGGATTCAGCCAAGTAGCCGATTTCGTCGTTTGTTGTGACATGAGCTTTTACGGTTAAATCGCCGTCCTCAACATGGTGCATGAGGGCAACGATCTCAAACAGCTGCTGTGTGAATTTCTGAATGATGATGTAGAAGCCAATATCGGCAAGCATGATGCAGAATATCGCCAGTGCAATGCTCTTCATAAGATTGGAGCGCAGCGGAGCCATCAATGTGCGGTAAGAGTGCAGCGCCACAATGTTAATGCTGTAATTGGAGAGCGACAGTACATTTACCAGATATTTTTGGCCATTCAGTGCAAGGGTTCCAGATTGCCCGATTTTATTTCCATCGGCCATTGCGTCTTCCAAACCGCTGGGAATAGGCGCAGAGCGATACAACACCTGATTCTGCGAGTTTACAATTAAAAGCAGACCTCCTGCATTTAGATTGATTTTATTGCAAATTTTACTGATACCGGAATAATCCGCATCGACTTTTACAACGCCGATGGTTTTGCTGTTATCGTTTTTGCTTCTGAGCTGGCGAACAACTGAAAATACGGTGGTTGGCTTTTCACCGTACACTCTTTCCATGTGCGGCTCAATAAACAAAGGCTTGGTGGTTTCCTTTGCCTCGTTATACCAAGAGCTTTCAGCATAAGTGGCAAGGTCGGGCATATCGTTCGGGGTGCGCGTATAGCTGTAAAGCGAATCATCGTTTGCAATGTATACACGAAGAATTTCGCTTCGAGGAAGAGTCATAACCGAGGAAAGGAACCCTTCTACGATGCGTTTGGAATTTAGTTTGTCGCGGGAATTCGTTGGTGAATACTCTAGTTGAGAAAGAACTTCATCATTATAATAAGGGGTGAGCGTAAGGCGATACAACTCGTCCATATAAGTACTGACGTTGGTTCCGGCCTGCTCTATTGTTTGTTGGGTTTGGGTAATCGTCTGTTCTTGTAATTGTTGTGCATTCCAACGGTAGGTAAGGTAAATAATCGCCAAAATGACGGCGAGGTTTACAATACTGATGGCAATGACCAACCGGGTCTTAAAAGATTTTTTCGATTTGTAAGGGGTCAATTTCGGCACCCTCCTTCCATAATAATTATAAACTCATGAGGACATAATGTGCAATGGGAAAAGCTAAATTCCCAAAAAAGAGAAACCTTCATCTAAAATTTTGGGTATTTATTACAATTACGACTGTGGTACAATAGAGACATAAGGAAGGCGCGCTTCCAAATGATTTTCCGAATTTCAAACCGATCAATTTGAAATTCAAATCACATAAGGAAGGAAGAATACTATGAAACTTCGTAAGTTCGCTGCAATGACGATGGCAGTGGCAATGCTCGGCGGCACGTTGGCCGGTTGCGGCGGCGCAGCCAGCAGCACGGCATCCAGCAGTGCAGATTCTACCCCAGCTGAAAGCACCTCTACGGCAGAAAGCACCGAAACCTCCGGTGAAAAAGTAAATATCAAGCTCTTTACCGGCAAAATCGAAACTATCGATGTGATGAACGAAATCATCGATGAGTTCAACGCTTCTCAGGATCATATCGTTGTTGAGCAAGAATATCAGAAAGATGCCAGCAACGTCATCAAGATCAAATTCGCCTCCAACGAAGTACCTGACATTATGACCACCTACGAACAGGGCTTTGTCGATGAAGGCAAGTACATGGACATCTCGGACTTGAACGAGTTCTGGGATCGTATGTCCCCGGATATGAAGGCCGCTTGCACGGATGTAAGCTCTGGCAATGTCTATCGTATCTGCACGAACATGACGATGGCCGGTTTCTTCTACAACAAGGATATTTTGAGCGAAGCTGGTTATACCGAGTTCCCGACCGAATGGGCAGACTTTGAAACCATGCTGGAGACCATCAAGGAGAAAGAACCTGATGTTACTCCGTGGTTCATCTTCGGTAGTGAGGCTTGGCACCTTGGCCACCTGATTGAGTTCCTGCCTCATGGTTACATCAAGTCCACGCTGGGCGCTGTTGACGCTAAGAAGGCTTTCTTGGCCAACGATCAGGACAAGCTCCAGTTTGCAGCAGCAGATGGTCCGATGGCTGTTTTTGGTGAGGATCTGGTCGATCTCCAGAATAAGGGTCTCATCAACGCTGACGTGCTGACTGCCACGAACGACAACTGCGTACAGGACTTCGCAAACGGCAAGGTCGCCATGTTCAGCAATGGTATGTGGGCGCTGTCCAGCGTTCTCGAAGCCAACCCCGATATGGCAGATAAGATCGGTTTCGCACCGTATCCCGCTTATATGCCCAACTCCAAGCCTGTTGTTCTGAGCGCTGAAGATTCCGGCTACTGCATTTCTGCAACGACCGAGCACAAAGAAGAGTGCATCGAGTTCCTGAACTTCCTGTTTAGCCCTGAAAATCAGAAGAAGTACAGCGAAGTTGCCAAGGCTCCCAGCGCATTTACCGATGTTGATGCTGAGTGGGCACCTGAAAACGTCGTGAAGGAAGTCAATGCTGCCCTGAAGAGCGCTGCCAATATCGGCTTCACCAATGAGAAGCCCGCCGGTTTCTCTGGTGACGATGCAGGTCGTATGGTGCAGGAACTGCTGGCTGGTCAGTATACTCCTACCGAGTTTGCCGAGGCTTATGAGAAAGCCTGGACGGATGGTATGGCATCTTAAAACGACTCTTTTCTCCTTCTAAGTCGTGCGTATCAAATCTCAATAGGTGACATACAAGCAGAGGCGCACCGCATAATTCACGGTGCGCCTCTTACTTGTAAATGCAGGTGTATTACATGAAAAATAGAAAAATCGGTCTACATACATTTATGGCTGTGCCCGCTTTTGCTTTGTATTGCCTTTTCTTTATTTATCCGTTGACAAAAGGCATTGGCATGAGCCTGACAAACTGGAATGGCTACGGGCAAGCTGAATTTATAGGTCTGAAAAACTTTGTTGACTTTTTCAAGGACAGCCGTGCTATTTCGGATATAAAGACGACCGTTCTGTTCGCGTTAGGCAGTGCGCCGCTACTTAACATTGTCGGCTTGCTGTATGCTCTTCTGATGAACAGTAAGTTCAAAGGAAAATCTGTTGCAAGAGCCTGCATCTATATGCCCGCTATCATCAGCCCCCTGATTATGGGTTATATCTGGTATCTGCTTCTCCAGCCGGGGCGCGGCGTTATTTTCAATTTGCTGAATCAGATGGGGCATCCCGAATGGTTCCCCAACTGGATGAGCAGCTATACTTCAGAAATCGTTGTGCTTGTTCTCGTGAATGTTTGGCAGTATGCTGGCATGACGATGATTATCTATTTGGCAGGCTTGCAGAACATCTCGCAGGATTTGTACGATGCAGCAATGATTGATGGTGCTACTGGCTGGCAGAGCTTCCGTTTTATTACGTTGCCGCTGCTGGTTCCTTCCATTCGTATCAATGTGGTTACCAACATCATCGGTTCGCTCTCCGTGTTCGACATTGTGATGTCGCTGACGAGTGGCGGTCCCGGTTATCAGACGGAAACATTAAGTATTTACATTATGCGTATGTGCTACGGCAGCAAAACAGGCTATTCTACGGCAGTTGCTATGATTATGTTCTTGATCGTTCTGATTCCTGTTTTGATTTCGCTGCGCCTGACACGCACGAAAGATTGATAACTGGTGGTGGCTAAAATGAAATCGAAAGCAACTTTCCCGCGCTATTTGGCAATTATTCTGATTTGTCTGCTCTGCCTTTGTCCATTCGTAGTGCTGCTGATTTTGTCTCTGAACGAACCCGGCAGCAACATGTACGATGGCAATGTTCTGATCCCGGATTTCTATTTCGGAAACTATGCAGAGGGATGGGCTAAATCCAATATTGGCCGAGCTATGATCAACTCTGGTATCATTACCTTGACCGCATTGCTGCTGATTGTTTTCCTTGGAGCAATGGCCGGTTATGCTGTTGCCAGATACCCGAACAAATTCAACCGTATGGTGTTCAACATTATGCTTTGTTGCATGATGATTCCCGGCATTATCAATACAGTGCCGCTTTATACTTTGATGATCAAGATCAAAGCGGTAAATACCTTGTGGGGTATGGCTTGTGTTTGTGCGACACTTGCGTTGCCACAGGCGGTCTTTGTATTCTCCGGCTTTATCCGTGCTCTGCCAAGAGAGCTTGAAGAAGCAGCCGTTATTGATGGCTGTACGCCTTTTATGGCATTTTGGCGTATTGTTTTTCCGCTGCTGATGCCTTCTATTTCTGCGGTTGTTATCTTGAATGGCTTTGGCATCTGGAATAACTACTCGCAGGCAGTCTTTTTCCTGCAAAGCAGTGCAAAGCATAATGTGCCGCAGGCATTGTCTGTCTATTTCCAGCAGTTTGCAGGAGCTAAATGGAATCTGATGGCAGCTACGGCGGTCATTGCCATTGTGCCGGTCGTTGTGATTTTCCTTATTTTCCAGAAGAGCCTAATGAAGGGTCTTACGGAAGGTGCGATTAAGGGGTAAGGAGTTATAGAATGGACATTTATCCGTCAAAAGCACAGTTTAGTACAAATGAAACTGTAACCCTTTGCCTTATCTGTGATGATGTACTGCCCATCTCTGTCCATATCCGGGTACTGCTCCTCTCCAAAACGGTATGGGAGCAAAACATTGTATTGACCGAGAACAAAACAACGGTATCCATAGGCGCTTTCTCTGCTACTTTTGCAGGATATGGCGTAAATGTTTATCAGCAGAATGATTTGGAAAAACCAATTTTGCAGACCGCCTTTGATGTTGCAGAATCTCCTAGAAAACTTTTACGGTATGGATTCTTAAGCGACTTCACAGAAAAAGACCGAGACAATGGTGCATTGGAATGGCTGTTAAAATGCCACATCAATCTGGTACAATTCTATGACTGGTCTTACCGCCACGATTCTCTTGTGGCTCCGCAAGAAGATTACCATGATATGATGGGCAAGGAAATCTCCGGCAGTACAGTTAAAGCAAAAATCGCAAAGGCAAAAGCGCTGGGGATGCACCCAACCGCATACGGTGCTGTGTACGCCGCCAGCAAACCATTTTTTGAAAAGCATCCGACATGGGCGTTTTACAATTCCTGTCAGGAACCGTTTGTATTTATTGATGTGTTCTATATCATGAATATTGCGGAGGGCTCGCCTTGGAGGAAACATCTTTTTGAAGAATACCAAAGTGCAATTAGCATGATGGGATTTTCCGGCATCCACATGGACACCTATGGATTTCCCAAAACAGCATATTCTCATTTGGATGCAATCCCGAAGAAAATCAAATTGGAAAACGAACTTCCCACTCTCATTGATGAAACGCGCGAAAATGTACATGGTGAGGAAGAACCTTATTTGATTTTTAACAATGTCGGAGCATGGCCTGTCCAGAGAACCGCAGATAGAAAGCAAGATGCTGTCTATATTGAGGTGTGGCCTCCTTACGACCGGTATGCAAGCATCGCGCAGCTTATCCGGGATGCAAGAACTTATGCCAAAGATGATAAGAGCACTATTTTGGCAGCCTATCTGAAACCATTCCGGGAAGGCAAACGTGAAAAAGCCCTCCCAGCAGCCAAGTTGCTGATGGGAAGCATTGTCTCAAATGGTGCCACACATCTTTTGACCGGCGAAAACCAAACGGCTCTGACACAGGGGTATTACAGCGATTATACAAAGTTCAGCGATTCCGAAGCCGAAGCCATCAGACGATACTACGACTATATGATTCGGTATGAAAATTTGTTCTTTGATCCCGAATTGCAGGACGTGACGATGACCCATACCGGGTGGGATAACTATGAGTATCAATGCACCAGCCATAAGGTGAGTTCCTACGGTGAAGCAGGGAAAATCTGGATGATTCTCCGTGAAAAAGATTATCGCAAGTGCATCTATTTGCTCAACCTGTGCGGCCAAAGCGAGGATTACTGGAACGAAGGCAAAGAAGAACCCGATACCCAAAAAGATATAAAGTTTACGGTACAGGTTGATACCCCGGTTGAAAGAATTTGCTTCAGCACACCCGACGGAGAAAATATGGACGCGGTAGAGCTTCATTTTACAGAGAAAACCACAAAAACCGGAAAATTTATTGATTTTACCGTACCAAGCCTGAACTATTGGACAACCATTTGGATCGACACAAGAAAGGAAACAATATGAAAAAGCATCATTTTATAAAGATGTCATCCATTGCACTTTCCCTCTGCGTTGCATTAGGTACATTCCCTGCAACGGCGTTCGCCGATGATGCCAATGCAACAACCATCACAAAAGCGTATGTTGATAAAGCAACCTATACGCCGGGGGAGGCGGCAACGATTTACGTTGATGTTGATGGCGCGACTGGAACGAAGACGGCGCATATCCAAATCACTCATCTAAATGAGACTGTTTGGGAAAATGACGTAACATTTACCGCGAACGGCGGAAAAACAACGGTCCCAATCAGTTGGACTCCGCCGACAACGGATCATCAGGGATATTTGGTGTCCATTACGATTGATGGAAAACAAATTGTGACGGCAATTGATGTGTCCAGTGATGTGACAACTTATCCCCGCTATGGGTACAGTGTCGATTTTATGCCCGGTGAGACTTCCGTCGAAAGCGATGCGATGATGAAAGAACTCGCACAGGTCTATCATGTTAATATTGTTCAGTATTATGACTGGATGTATCGGCATGAAAAAATTCTCCCCGATGAGGGAGATGAGTGGGTCGATATGTTCGGGCATACCCTCTCAAGACAGACAATTCAGCAGCGCATTGATGCTGGTCATGCCTATAATCAAAAGGCAATGGCCTATCAGATGTCTTATATGGCACGTGAGGGGTACACAGAAAATGGTGTAGATCCGAAGTGGGGGCTGTATTCCAGCCAAACCAATCATAATATTGACTATGATCCTTCTAACAACAGCACGATTTCTGGAATTGACCAATATCTATTCCCGTTGGAAGGAAAGCCCGCGCCGTTGCTTATGACTTTTAATCCCTTAAATACGGATTGGCAAAATTTCATGGCGAACCAGTATAAAGGGGCCGTAAATATTTTAGGCTTCGATGGGATTCAGATTGATCAGATGGGCGATTTCTGGGGCAGGGATGCACAATATTATGATTACGATGGCAATTATGTGAATTTGGGCGAATCTTTTGCACCGTTTACAAATGCAATCAAGCGTCAGCTCACAGAAAACAACAGCGCAAAGAATATTGTTACAATGAACGCTGTTAATGGTGGCTCGGAAGACTACTTCTCGTCAAATAGTATTATCTCTACGGCAAATACTGATTTTGCGTTTAGTGAGCTGTGGGGCAACAGCGATAGCTATAAAAAAGTAAATAACTTTATTAACTGGCAGAAGATGCAGGACGGCGGCAAGGCTATTGTGCTGGCTGCATATATGAACCAGTATGACATCAATGGCACTACTTATTCTTATAGCAACGCGCAGCTGACCGGTGTTCATACAAACAGCGAGAACGGTGTCACCTACATTACAGGTTTCGATGAGGTTGGAGACCGTGCAGAAATAACGATCGAAGCTCCCGAAGATGGCAACTATTCTCTCGTTTTCTTGGCCGCGAATGGAACGGATACGCAAGCAAGTAAAAGCATCTACCTTGATGGTACAAAATACATGACCGCATACTTTGATGCTACAAGAAACGGTGTTATCCCCGCAGAGCCGGACTGGTATTATTATTCTTATGATGCATCTTTTACTGCACCTAAAAATCTGTATCTGACAAAGGGAACGCATACGTTGACGATCCAGCAAGATGCTGATGATAAGGGTGGAGACATTCGCCTTCAGACAGTTACTCTTGGCGTGTATGACGAAAATTCTGTCCGCTTGACCAACGCGGCAATTGCAGCAAGTGGTGCGATGCACATTGAGATGGGCAGCGGAATGTCTACAACAGCAAACAGCGGAGAAAACTTCAACGATGTATCCCTGCTTGGAAATCCGTACTATCCCAAGGCGGCAAAGTCGATGACCTCTAGCCTTAAGCAGGCAATGTATAATCAGTATCAGTTCATTACTGCATATGAAAACTTGCTTTATGATGCAAACGTTCTGCCTTCGGATACAGGATTACAAAATATCAGCATTTCTAACGAAACTATTTCTGGCGATGCGAAGCCGGGTACGATTTGGTACGTCATTAAAAACAAGGGCAATGACTATGGTCTGATTCATCTAATTAATCTGACCGGCGAAAACGATGAAAATTGGCGAAATGTCACTGGCACGCCCAATGCAAAGCAGAATTTGACTGTAAAGTACTATATCCCGCAATACAAGGATATAAGTGGAGTTTATTGTGCTTCACCTGATACAGGTTGCATCAGCAATGCATTGGCATACAATGTGCAAACAGATGACGTCGGCAAGTATGTCGAAATTCAGGTTCCGTCTCTTGAATATTGGGATATGATTTATATCCGCTATAACGACAATACCTTGACGGACACTGTCGAAGCGGAGAATTCGATTCTTACGAATGTATCCACGAACAACAATCACGGAGGATACTCTGGAACTGGTTTCGTTGATTCTTATGGCAAAGCTGGAGATGCCGTTACGATGGACTTCTTTGTCCCTGAGACTGGGGACTATAAACTTTCCTTTGTCTATTCCGCTGCTGTTGATGGAACGCCGAAACGTGAATTGTATATCAACGCATATGGATATGACAGCATTTCTTTCCCGGCAACAAGCAATTGGGAGGAATGGAATACAAGCGAAACTACGGTTCATCTCCGTGCGGGTATTCAACGTATGGTGGTTTACTGCGGCAATGCAGATGACGGATACATCAATTTTGACTGCGTTCATATTTCCAAATCAGCTTAAAGGAGTGTGAGCAACTATGGCAACCGCAAAAAGTCCGTGGTGGAAAAGTGCGGTAATCTATCAAATCTATCCACGCAGTTTCCAAGACAGCAACGGCGATGGAATCGGCGATTTGCAGGGCATTACCAGTCGCTTAGACTATTTAGCCGATTTGGGAATCGACGCCATTTGGCTCAGCCCGGTCTACCGTTCACCGCAAGATGATAATGGCTATGATATTTCAGATTACTGTGATATTGACCCTATGTTCGGAACTCTGGCTGATATGAATACTCTGATTGGTGAAGCCAAAAAGAGAAATATCCGCATCATTATGGATTTGGTATTAAACCATTCCTCGGATGAGCACCCTTGGTTTCTGGAAGCAAAGAAAAGCAGGGATAATTCTTTTCATGATTACTATGTCTGGCGGGATGGGAACGAAGAAGTGCCGCCAAACGACATGAAAGCCTGCTTCGGCGGTTCCGCATGGACTTGGGTGCCGGATGTGCAGCAATACTATTTTCACCAGTTTTCCGTAAAGCAGCCTGATTTGAATTGGGATAACCCGAAAGTTCGAGAAGAAATCTATAAAATTATCAATTTCTGGATTGAACGTGGTGTCGGTGGCTTCCGTTTGGATGTGATTGATCAGATTGCCAAAGAACCTGATTTGAAGATCACGAATAACGGGCCTATGCTACACGCTTATATCCGGGAGATGAACCGCCATACTTTCGGGGGAACCGATCTTGTGACGGTGGGCGAAGCGTGGGGAGCCAATGTAGATAACGCAAAAATCTACAGCGACCCCAGCGGCCGGGAATTTTCTATGGTTTTTCAATTTGAGCACATTGGTTTGGATCAGATCCCCGGAAAAGAAAAATGGGATTTGAAACCGCTTGACTGGATGGAGCTAAAGAAGGTCCTTAGTAAATGGCAAACTGGGTTGCATGGGTGCGGCTGGAACAGCCTGTTTTGGAACAACCACGACCTTCCGCGAATCGTATCTCGCTGGGGTGACGATGGAAAATACCGCGTAGAATCTGCAAAGATGTTCGCTACCTTGTTGCACGGTATGCAGGGAACGCCCTACATCTATCAGGGCGAAGAACTTGGCATGACCAATGCGCCGTATGATATATCGGATTATCGTGATATTGAAACGCTGCACATTTACCGTGATAGACTGGCGGAAGGCTATGCAGAGGAAGATGTCATGCGTTCTATTCACGCCAAGGGGCGTGACAACGCCAGAACTCCCATGCAGTGGGATGGCAGTAAAAATGCTGGTTTCACTGTAGGAGAGCCATGGCTAAAAGTAAATCCGAACTATCTGCAAATCAATGCCGCAGAAGAGTGTAATACCGCAGATTCCGTATTTGCTTATTACAAAGCCCTTATTGCCCTTCGCAAAAAGTATCCGATTTTTGCCGAGGGAGATTACCAACTTCTTATGGGGGATGACCCGGATGTATTTGCCTATAAGAGAACATGGAAAGAGCAAACACTTTATGTTATCTGCAATTTCCACGCAAAGAAATTGAACGAGGTGATTCCTGAAGAATATAGAAAAGGAGCATTGCTGATTAGCAATTATGCAGAGCAAGGTTCCAGCTTGAAACCATACGAGGCTCGAATTTATTTAGAGCAACGTAATTAAAACGCATCGGATTTCCAATAAGCAATAGACCACGTCATGGGTCTCACCAGCGTAAAAAAATTCGATGTAAGTACAATTACATTAGTTTTTCGACCCGACAGCTTATTCGGCTGTCGGGCCTTTCTTTGTGTTTGCCTTCAACAAGTCACTCGTTAAAACGTAACATTTATATATTAGGTTTCCGCCCTCATGTCTCACGAGTCGAATCGCCTCACATTCGTATGCTTACAGTATAAAACGAACAAATTTCAGCATCAAGAAAAAAATTTTGATTTTTCTCTAATTTTTTTCTCCGAAAACAGTCTTTATATTATGAGAGCAAAAATAAGGCTCTCTCCCCTTGAGGACCTTGAAAGCAAAATATCCGAATCACCGGCTACATACAACTGACCTTGCCGCAACCCAAGGAGCGTTTCGGCAGGTGCGTCCCGGTTCTGACGCGATGAGGCTGCCTAACCGCAGCGGAGCGCCCCCAGAGGTGGGAGAGGTGGCGTGGAACACATACCTCAAGCGAAGGGTCAGCAATCATGATACACACCGTGGCGATGCTCTCAAGGCGTCGGCGGTACTGCCAACAATGTGGTACAGGAAGTGGGAGCTGTTTCCAGCAGCCAGGCCGGTGGTTCGCCCTCGTATGTCCGGGAAGTAGTGTCGAATAGGATGTACAATTTGATTTCAGATTATGGCGGTCACTTGTTTTCCACAAGTGGCCGCTATGCTTGTGGAATCAAATATGATACACATGAAGGAGGAAAATCTATGGAAATGAATTCTGTTATGGCTACGGAAATTGTAGCCGCAGAAGTGGAGCACATTGTGTTGCCGCAAATCGTCAGCATTAAGCAAGCCAGCCGAATGTTGGGGCTGCCGCCGTATTACCTGCGGCGGCTTTGCAAAGAGGTTCCCGGCGTGGCATTTCAGTCCGGCATCAAGTGGTACATCAACTTGGGAAAACTGGTTGATTATTACAACAATGCGGGGAGAATTACCGCAGGATAAAAGCACAAAAGCGCCGCAATGTCAAGAGTGTCGTGCGTTCCGGCGACAGCCTACCGCTTTTATGGCAAACGCTGTATAGTTTGGCTTGTCAGAAAAATCAGCCAAGGAGGAATTGAAAATGGCATCTATCGAACTGCGCACACCCAAGAACAAACCCGCTTACTACAAAATCACCGCAAACATCACTCTCAATGGCCGTACCATACGCAAATTTTCCCGCTTTGAGTTTGACCCCAAGACGCTGAAAACCGCAAAGCAGCGCGCAGCGGCAGCCACGGCAGCAGCATTTGAATTTGAAGCAAAAGCACAGGAAGAAGCCGAGCGCAGCCTCAGCGGTGCCAGCAAACCGTTCCGTGAAGTAGCAGACGAGTATATTGCTTCCACCAAAGCAAAACTGGAGCCATCGGCACTGCTGCGCGGTAACTATGATTTTGATAAGAACAAGGCAAACACATCGCGCAACAAAATCGGGTATCTGAAAAAAATGGTTGATGTGGCCCCGTGGTTTGTAGAAAAGTCCATCTCTGAAATCACTAAAGAAGATTGCGAAAAAGTTATTGAGGCAGTCAAAGAAAACGGCTGTGTCCGCAGCGAGTATGCCGTTATTCTGCCGGAATATGCGGCTATGAAAAGTACATCTTATGCCGCCATGGTAGAAGGCTATGAGCTTTCGGCATACACAGCTATGAAGTGCTTCGGCGGAGCGGCGGTTACGATGAAAACAGCGGAGGAGGTTTCAAAAATTCTCGGCGTTTCCGTTCGTGATGCGTTCTGCATTGAACGCAAAGAAAAGCCTCTGGCTCCAAAGACAATTCGGGAATATGTGCTGTTCGCCAACCAAGTGCTGCACTTTGCAAACGAGCGGTATCATTCTGTACAGGCTGAGTTCAAGAAGCCGGAAAAAGGAACCCGCCCTCGGTTTGTAGACTGCATCCATGAGGACGAGGTCAAAAAACTGATGGCAGAAATCAGCAAATACCCGATTCAAGAGCAGGCCATTGTGCTTTCGCTTCTGAATACGGGTGTGCGGCGGGCAGAGCTGGCAGGGCTGACATGGAGCGACTTCAATTTCAGAGACTGCACCGTTCACGTCAACAAGAGTCTTTTGGTTTTCAAAGACTTTGGGTATCAGCACACAACCACCAAGGAAAGCAATGACCGCTATATAGATGTGGCCCCCGAATATATGACCTTTATGCAGCGGTACAAAGAATGGTGGGATACCAAAAAGAAGCTGATGGGAGCCAGTTGGCAGCGGGATATGGTGGCGAACAAAGAGGATAAGCGTGAATCACTGATGAAACTGGTCGGGCAGGAATTTGTCATCATTGATGACTTCGGCTGGCCGCGCAACCCGGACGGCTATAACAAGCTGGTAAAGCGTGTGGCGCAGAAAGCGGGAATCAGCGACATTCACCCGCACATGTTCCGACATACCTTTGTCAGCCTGCTCATGTCGAATCCTGACATCGGTGTTGCAACGGTTGCAGCTGAAGCAGGTCACGCCCAGCCGAGCACGACTTTAATGATCTACACCCAGCAATACA
>OGZG01001683.1_pt1 | contig 16238 bp, 17 predicted proteins | sample 1576781 | NCBI WGS metagenome assembly OGZG01 (sample SAMEA3541502, study PRJEB24748) | human gut metagenome | biome: human gut; feature: human-associated habitat; material: faeces | place: China | collected 2012 | reverse complement strand
GTGGTGGTTTGATATTGGGCGGTTTGTGGTTGGCTGCCGCAAGCAACCGCGCTCGGCGCGGGAATGTGCCAGGGCACATTCTTTTAAAATTAAATTCTTTGAAAGGGGGAACGTATTCCGCATGTGTGCGGCGAGCTGAGGGGGAGCGCCCTGGGCTTTGTAGGCAGCGATGGGAAGCCGTGTTCCGGCGTGAGAGGATACCAGAGAGTATCGACCGAATTTCATGCAGAAAACGTAAATTGTTCGTAACTGTTCAAGAATATCAAAGAAACAGAACAGTTGCAAATTTTCAAAGAAGGAGAAGAAAAATGAATAAGACAAACACGAAAAAACTGGCGATTGCGGCTGTATTCTGTGCCGTTGCCGTCGTAGGAAGTTTATTTTCCGTTCCGGTGTTCGGAAGTAAGTGTTCCCCGGTACAGCATATGGTAAATATCCTGTGTGCCGTTCTTCTGGGACCGGGCTATGGACTGGGAGCGGCCTTTGCAGCGGCGCTGATCCGAAATCTGTTAGGACTTGGAAGTCTGATGGCATTTCCGGGCAGTATGTTTGGCGCCCTGATCTGCGGACTGGTTTACAAGAAAACGCAGAGTGTGTTCGCAACTTTGATCGGTGAGGTGCTTGGAACGTCCATTCTGGGCGGATTTGCGGCATATCCGGTGGCGGTTTTCCTGATGGGAAAGAGCGCGGCGGGACTGGCTGTCTATGCCTATGTGGTTCCGTTTTTGATCTCGACCGCGGGAGGCGCGATCATAAGTGCGGTTCTGATTTTAAGTTTAAAGAAAGCCAATATTTTAGCAGGAATGCAGGAAGCACTGAGAGAGGAGAAGCCAGCACATGTTTAAAGAAATATTTGATAATGTAAGAGAAAAATGTCCGTTAATCCATAACATCACGAACTACGTGACTGTCAATGACTGTGCCAACGTGGTACTCGCATGCGGCGCGTCCCCGATCATGGCGGATGATAAGGACGAAGTTTCGGATATCCAGACCATCTGCGGCGGACTGAATATCAATATCGGCACATTAAACAGCCGGACCATCGAATCCATGCTGCTTGCCGGAAAGCGGGCAAATGAGCTGGGTCATCCGGTAGTTTTAGACCCGGTAGGCGCCGGTGCGTCGAAACTCAGAACAGAGACCGCCAATCAGCTTTTAAAGGAAGTCAGGTTTACCGTGATCCGTGGGAACATTTCGGAGATCAAGACACTGGCACTTGGAAATGGAACGACGAAGGGCGTGGATGCCGATCTGGCAGACCGGGTGACGAAGGAAAACCTGGACGAGGCGGCAGCTTTTGCGAAGGCATTTGCTGGAAAGATGAACGCGGTCGTTGCGATCACCGGTGCGATCGACATTGTGGCGGATGCGGAGAAGGCATACTGCATTTACAACGGTCGTCCGGAGATGTCTTCCATCACAGGAACCGGCTGTCAGCTCTCGGCTCTGACGGCGGCCTTTGTGACAGCCAACCAGGAACAGCCGCTTGAGGCAGCTGCTGCGGCAGTCTGCGCGATGGGACTGGCCGGAGAGAAGGCATACGCCCGTTTAAGTGAACTGGACGGCAATGCAACCTACCGGAATTATATCATTGATGCTATTTATTGCATGAACGGAGAAGCGCTGGAGGCCGGAGCAAAATTTGAAGTAAGATAATAGAGCTTTAGTGTCCGTTTTTATAAGAACAGCTGAGAGAAGGAGGAAATGCAGATGAACTGCAGACCGGAAGATATGCTGCTTTACGCGGTGACAGACCGCGCATGGCTGAAGGGGGAAACTCTGGAGAGTCAGGTTGAGAAAGCTTTGAAGGGCGGGGCGACGTTTGTCCAGCTGAGAGAAAAGGAGCTTGACGAGGCGGAGTTTCTGGAGGAGGCAAAGAAGCTTAAAATGCTTTGCAGAAAGTATCAGGTTCCGTTTGTGATCAATGACAACGTGGAGATTGCCCTGGCGGTGGATGCGGACGGCGTCCATGTGGGACAGAGCGATATGGAAGCGGGAAAGGTCCGGGAAAAGCTGGGACCAGATAAGATCATCGGCGTTTCCTGCAAAAATGTAGAACAGGCGCTTCTTGCGAAAAAGCATGGGGCGGATTATCTGGGAGTCGGAGCCATCTATCCGACGGGAACCAAAAAGGACGCCGATGCCGTGACGCCGGGGATGCTTGCCAAGATCTGTCAGGCAGTCGATATTCCGGTTGTTGCGATCGGCGGACTGAATAAAGAACATCTGGAGCTGTTAAAAGGAACAGGTGTGGACGGCATTGCAGTGGTCAGCGCCCTGTTTGCGGCCGATGATATTGAAAAGGCAGCAGAGGAACTGAAGGAAGCTGTAAAAAAGGTTCTGTAAAGTTGAAAACGTTGTCATTTTGTCAAAAAAATGGCATGAAAAAGTTTATAAGAAAAAGCTTGTGAAAAAAGCTTCATTAAAAAATGGTAAGAAACTTTGCAAAAGGTTTTTTATGGCGGCACATTGGGGGCACCACCTTGTGTCGCCTTATAAAAGTTATTGATGCCTGAAAGGAGTTAATTATGAAGACAGCATTAACAATCGCTGGAAGTGATTGCAGCGGAGGCGCCGGTATCCAGGCCGATTTAAAGACGATGATCGCCAATGGAGTATATGGAATGAGTGCGATCACGGCGCTGACGGCCCAGAACACAACCGGCGTCCAGGGGATTTTTGAGGTAACCCCGGAATTTCTGGAACAGCAGATTGACAGCGTATTTACGGATATTCGTCCGGATGCGGTAAAGATCGGCATGGTTTCATCAACCGGACTGATCAAGTCGATTGCGAAGAAGCTTTGTGAGTACCAGGCAGAAAACATTGTTGTGGACCCGGTTATGGTGGCGACGAGCGGAGCAAAGTTAATCGGTGACGACGCCATCGACACATTGAAAGAATCGCTTTTTCCATTAGCGGCGGTTCTGACACCGAACATTCCGGAGGCGGAGGTCTTATCGGGAATGAAAATTAAGTCTGCCGACGATATGATTACGGCAGCAAAATGGATCAGTGAAACGTACCATTGTGAGGTTCTCTGCAAGGGCGGACATCAGTTAAATGATGCCAACGATCTTTTATACCGGGACGGTGGATACCGTTGGTTTAACGGAAAACGCATCCACAATTCCAACACCCATGGGACGGGCTGTACCCTGTCCAGCGCGATTGCATCCAATCTGGCGAAGGGCTATGATCTCGACACCGCGGTGGAACGTGCCAAAGCATATATTTCCGGCGCACTGGGAGCGATGCTGGATCTCGGCAAAGGATCCGGTCCGATGGATCATGGATTTGATTTCCGGGGAAAAGGATTTGCGGAGGAACGCGTATGACAATGACAGAGAGGCTTTTGGAAGCCACAAAGGAGATCTGGGCTGGTTACAATGAAAAACCGTTCGTAAAAGGCATTGCGGACGGCAGTCTGGATCATGATAAATTCAAATATTATATGATACAGGATTATCTGTATCTGATTGATTACACAAAGGTGTTTTCCATCGGGGCGGCAAAATCAACGGATCTCGCATTTATGCGCCTGTTTGCCGGATATACCCACTCGATTCTGGATGGGGAGATGGATATTCACCGTGCTTACATGGAACGTTTGGGGATAACCAGAGAAGAGGCGGAACAGACGCCGGTCGCTCTGGATAACCTTTCTTATACTTCTTATATGCTTCGCATCGCTTATGAGGGGGGCGCGCCGGAGGCAGCAGCAGCGATATTGTCCTGCGCCCTCAGCTATGAATGGATTGCGAAGAAAATCGCAGCAGACAGACCGGATGCCGACAAACATCCATTTTATGGAGAGTGGATCCGGGGATACGCTTCCGAGTCTTACCACAAGGAAAATGAAGTCCTTGTAGAGTGGATGAACCGTCTGGCAGAGGATCTGTCTGAGAAACAAAAGAAACATCTGGTGGATATTTTTGTGGCCTGCTCCCGCTATGAAGCGGCATTCTGGGATATGGCGTGGGAAATGAGGCGGTAAATATGCTTACATTTGACAACGTGCGTTTCCAATATGCGGTAGAGGATTTTTCGATCATTGACCATCTGTCGTTTGAAGTCCAGAATGGGGAGTTTGTGTCCATCATCGGCGCTTCCGGCTGTGGAAAAAGTACGATCTTCCGGCTGGTAAATAAGCTTCTTACCCCGGCTTCCGGTGTGATCCGGGTGGATGGGGAATCGATCGAAACGAAGAAAAATTACTGCGGATATATGCCGCAGCAGGATCTGCTGTTTCCATGGCGCACCGTGCGGGAGAATCTGATGCTTCCGATGGAGATTCAGGGCGGATATTCGAAGGAACAGATGCAGAAAAAAGCGGATGATGCGCTTCGATCGGTTGGACTTGCAGACTGGGGAGATAAGACGCCGAAAGAGCTTTCCGGCGGTATGCGCCAGAGAGCCGCCTTTGCGAGAACGGTTCTGACGGGTTCAGACCTTCTGCTTTTGGATGAGCCGTTTTCAGCCCTGGATTATCTGACAAGACTGTCTATGCGGGAGTGGCTTCTGGAACAGTGGGAGAAGGAGAAAAAGACGGTTCTTTTCATCACGCATGATGTGGAAGAAGCGGTGTTTCTGTCCAGCCGGATTCTCGTGGTGGAACAGTCACCGATCACACATCTGCGCTCCATCGAGGTCCCGGCGGGATATCCGCGATCCCGGGAAGAGCTTCGCAGACCGGAGATTCTGTCCTTAAAGGAAGAACTGATCGGAATGCTTAAGAAGGAGAAGGCGTGATGGAACAGAAAAAAACAAATAAAATGGGAAGCCGGATGAATGCGAATCTTCCAGCCCTGATTCTGGTGGCGGTGCTTCTGTTTACATGGCAGGCAGCGGCTATGGGGATTGATGCGGCCTATATTCTCCCGTCTCCGGTTCAGGTGGTTGTACGGCTGTGGGAACTTCGGGGTCCATTATTTACGGCACATCTGCCGGCGACGATGTCGGTAGTTGCGATTGGACTTTTGATCTCAATTGTGCTGGGCGTGGGACTGGCTGTGCTGATGGATGCCAGTGAGACGGCAAGAAAGGCGCTGTATCCGCTGATCATCGCCTCGCAGACGATCCCGACGACGGCGCTGGCACCGCTGTTTGTCCTCTGGTTTGGCTACACGATCTGGAGCAAGGTGCTGGTAACGGTACTGATTACGTTTTTCCCGATCACGATCACGGTATTTGACGGGTTCCGGTCGGTGAAGACGGAAATGGAAGAACTTTTGTTTACATTTGGCGCGGATAAACGTCAGATCTTTTTGAAATTAAAGATTCCGGCGACGCTTCCGTACTTTTTTTCAGCGATCAAGATGGCGGTACCGCTGTCGATCATCGGAGCGGCGATTGGAGAATGGCTGGGCGCCCAGAGCGGACTCGGATATTTCAGCCGGAGAATGATGACCCAGTTAGATGGAGCCGGTGTATTTGCACCGATTCTGCTCTTATCGGTAGTGGCGATGGCGGCAACGTGGGTTGTCTCGCTGCTTGAAAAGCGGATGATTTTCTGGAGGAATGAGTAGGAAATTGTGATATAGGATGAAATTTTGAAGTATGTGTGCGGATATTGAAAAGTCTGTATTTTTGAAATGTGTGCTGCAGGCCGAAAAAAGTGTATTCACAAAAAGAGCTACTCGTGAAGAAGTCCAGATCGTTGAGATTGGTATGTGAATCCAGCAAGTCATATGCAAAAAAACTGGAAAACATATAAGTGATAGGGAAATATAGACGGAAATTTGTAAAACTGAAAGGATATGAGATGAAAAAACGAATGAAAATGGCTGCCGCAGTGATGGCAGCAGTGATGGGAATGATGACACTTGGCGGATGTGGAACGGCCAGCGAAAAGAGTAAGACAGCTGCTCTGACAGAGAGTCAGGCAGAGGGCACGGATGCGAAACAGGCCTCGGAAGATGGAAAAAGTCAGGATCTTAAAGAGATCAATGTGGTTCTTGACTGGTATCCGAATGCGATCCATACCTTTATTTATACGGCGATCGAGCGCGGTTATTATGCGGAAGAAGGACTGGATGTGAAAGTGCGTTTTCCGGCCAATGCGAACGATGCGTTATCACTGGTAGCGGCTGGAAAGGCGGAGATCGGCATGTACTATCAGCAGGATGTGATCCAGGCGGTTGCCAATCAGGGAACGAAGATCAAATCCATCGGTGCGATCGTGCAGTCCCCGTTAAGTGTCGTTCTTTCTTTAAAGGATAAGAATATCACAGGACCGGAAAATCTGGTTGGAAAAACCGTTGGTTACGGCGGAACAGCACTCAGCGAGGCGGTTGTCAAGAGCATGATGGAATATGTGGGAGCGGATGCATCGGATGTAAACCTGATCGATGTCGGATTTGAACTGATGAGTTCTATGACGACCGGCAATGTGGATGCGACGATCGGATGCCTTGTTAACCATGAGGTTCCGCAGATGGAGGAAGAGGGCTTTGATGTCAACTACTTCATGGCAGCTGGATATGGAATCCCGAATTATTATGAGGAAGTATTCCTTGCCAACAACGAAATGATCCAGCAGGAGCCGGAAGTTCTGGAAGGATTCTTACGCGCATCGAAGAAGGGCTTTGAAGACTTTAAGAACGATCCGAATGGCTGCCTGGCAATCCTGATGAATAATCAGAATGAGGAAAACTTCCCTCTGACCCAGAGCGTGGAGGAGAAGTCCTGTGAGACACTTCTGCCGCTCATGGAGAGCGATGAGGTTCCGTTTTTGACCCAGACCGAAGAGTGCTGGCAGGAAAACATCGACTGGATGAGCGAGAGCGGGCTGATCGATAAGAAAGTGGATGTTTCGGATGTGATGGTAAACCTGCAGGAGTAAGAGCCAGAAGTAGTCAGAGACTGGCTGTTTGCGCAGAGCAAGTAAATTTCCGGAACTGGAAATTCTGGTGTTTAACATATATATGCAAGACAAGAATGGTAACAGAGTTACAGAGTTACTGGGGAAGATGGAGTCTCAGAATGTTGACAGTCTGCCAGCCAGGATATATAATATTTTCGTAACTGTTCAGTACCTTAACAGTCACGCGCAAAAATCCATTAAAGAAAAAACACCAGAATGGAAGGGGAAACAAATAGATGAAGAAAATTATTTTAACCGGCGATCGTCCTACCGGGCGCTTACATGTCGGACATTATGTTGGCTCTCTGAGCGAGAGAGTGAGACTTCAGAACTCCGGCAAGTTCGATGAGATTTATATTATGATTGCCGATGCGCAGGCACTGACGGACAATGCCGATCACCCGGAAAAGGTGCGTAAAAATATTCTGCAGGTTGCCCTGGACTATCTGGCTTGTGGAATTGACCCGGAGAAATCCACCATCTTTATCCAGTCGATGGTGCCGGAGCTGACAGAGCTTACTTTTTACTATATGAACTTGGTTACGGTATCCCGTGTACAGCGAAATCCTACCGTAAAAGCAGAGATTCAGATGCGTAATTTTGAGGCAAGCATCCCGGTTGGATTCTTTACTTATCCGATTAGCCAGGCGGCGGATATCACTGCATTCCGCGCGACGACCGTTCCGGTTGGAGAGGATCAGATGCCGATGTTAGAGCAGTGCAAGGAGATCGTCCATAAATTCAACAGCGTGTACGGCGAGACTCTGACGGAACCGGAGATTCTGCTTCCGTCCAACAAGGCGTGTCTGCGTCTGCCGGGTATCGATGGAAAGGCAAAGATGAGCAAATCGCTTGGAAACTGCATCTACCTCTCTGATTCGGAAGCAGATGTGAAGAAGAAGATCATGTCCATGTTTACAGATCCAAATCACCTGCGTGTCGAGGATCCGGGTAAAGTCGAGGGCAATCCGGTCTTCATCTATCTGGATGCATTCTGCCGTCCGGAGTATTTTGCAGAGTTCCTGCCGGATTACCAGAACCTGGACGAGCTGAAAGCGCATTACCAGAGAGGTGGTCTGGGCGATGTGAAGGTGAAGAAATTCTTAAACAACGTCATGCAGGCTGAACTGGCTCCGATTCGCGCGAGACGCCAGGAATGGGAGAAGAGAATCCCGGATGTATTTGACATCTTGAAAGAGGGAAGCAAGGCAGCAGAGGCGAAGGCTGCTGAGACACTTCGCGATGTGAAGGCTTCGATGCGGATCAATTACTTTGATGATGACAGTCTGATCGATACGATCGAAGACTAAGATAAAAAGTGGAAATTCGGCGTGGCTTTCTGGAATGCCGGGAGTGTGCTGCCGGAAATGAATTGAATTAAGAAATAGAGAAAAGTCTGTCTTTTGGCATGGGAAAGGTGTCGGGGGACAGGCTTTTTTGCGTGATTCCCACTTAAAAACGGTTTACATAGTCCCTAAAATTCGATATAATAGTCCATATTGCGTTATAACGCAAGGCTATATCAAATATGAAATGAAAGAATACTAAGAGGGCTACACATGAGTAAAAACAAACAATGGGCGAGTAAGCTGGGCTTTATTATGGCGACGGCTGGGGCGGCGATTGGATTGGGAAATCTGTGGAAATTTCCATATCTGATGGGAAAGAACGGTGGATTTCCATTTCTGGTTGCGTATCTGTTTTTTATCGTCGTTCTCGGACTGCCGGTTATGATCACGGAAATGTCCCTGGGACGGAAGACGCGGCATGATCCGGTGCAGGCATATGCGGACATTCATCCGCACGCACGGATTGTCGGTATATTCGGCGTACTGGCGGCGTTTATTATTTTGAGTTATTACAGCGTCATCGGCGGCTGGATTTTAAAGTATATTGCCAGCTATGTGACGACGGCGGCAGCGCCGGATTTTAACGCCTTTATCGGCAGCAGCGAGCCGGTGATCTGGCATATTGTATTTATGGCAGCGACTATAGCTGTCTGCTATTTTGGCATCAATGGCATTGAGAAAGCGAGCAAATTGATGATGCCGATGCTTCTGGTTCTGTTATTTGTCATCATTTTCAGAAGCGTGACGCTTCCGGGAGCTTCGAAAGGACTGTTATTTATCTTCCAGCCGGATTTTTCGGCGTTCACGCTTTCTTCTGTCAGCGCGGCACTGGGACAGGTGTTTTATTCCCTGAGTCTCTGTATGGGTATCACGATCACCTACGGAAGCTATCTGAGTGGAAAGGAAAATATTCCAAAAAGCTGTATGATCGTCGGTGGTCTGGACACCGTGATTGCGGTTCTCGCGGGTATCGCGATCTTTCCGGCAGTATTTGCCTTCGGTCTGGAGCCGGGACAGGGACCGGGACTGATTTTCGGCACACTGCCGATGGTATTTGCGAATATTGCGGGGGGAACTTTCTTTGCAATCCTGTTTTTTGCGCTGGTTTTTTTCGCAGCCGTTACGAGTGCGATCGCACTTCTGGAAGTCTGTGCCTCTTTTGCGATTGATTCGCTGGGCTGGGAACGCAAGCATGCGGCGCTTGTGATTGGTACGGCGATCACGCTGCTTGGCATTCCGAGTGCGCTGTCCTTCGGCGTCCTGAGTGATGTCACAATCCTGAATCAGTCGGTCTTTGATTTCGCCGGACTGGTAACGGATAATATTCTGATGCCGCTCGGTGGACTCACGATGTGCTACTATGTAGGCTGGAAATGGAAACCGGAGTATCTGCTTGCGGAGATCGAGGCGGACGGTACGAAATTCCGTCTGGGAAAACTCTGGGTGTTCTGCATCCGATTCCTGACGCCGATTATGGTGGGAATCGTCAGTGTAACTGGATTTTATAATTTGTACTTGGCGATTCGGTAGGAAGAGCGGTTTTGTTGACAAAAACAGGAAATTGCCGTATAATTTGTTAAAGTTCAGACAAGGTCATGGAAATAGGGATAGGATGTGCTTGACGGTGGATCAAGGGCGGAAAAAGACCATTTGTGTGATAATCTGAATGGACAGACAACTTGGGGAAACTTGAATATAAGACAATTAAATTATGGGGATACCGCAGAATGACAAGGATGTGATTAGGCGGTGTCCCTACTTCGACTGTCGGGAATGAATCGGATATGAGGCATTGCCGCAGGCAGAAAAGCTGCGCCGTGTGAGTGAGCACAGAATCACAAGCCGGAAGACGTTGCGGAGAAAGCAGAGAAGGAGGATGAGATATATGGTTCAGAGAAAGAAAACATTAGCCAAGACAGCGGCAAAGAAATCTGTTTCAACGGAAGAGAAAAAGGTTCCGTCTGTTGTGGAGAAAAAAGAGACAGCCGTAGCTGAAGTGGCGAAGAAAGAAACGGCAGTGGCAGCAGTCGCAAAGAAAGAGACAGCGGTAGCGGAAGTGGCAAAGAAGGAAACAGCTGTTGCAGCGGTGGAGAAAAAAGAGACGGCAGTAGCATCCGTTCCGAAAAAGGAAACTGCACTGGCACATGTAGAGAAGAAAGAAACAGCCGTAGCGCCGGTACAGAAGAAGGAGACCGCCCTCGCAGAGAAGAAAGAGATGGCAGCAGCCGCAGAGAAAAAGGAGACAGACGTGACCGTAAAGAAAACAACTGCAAAGAGAACCACAAAGACAACCACAAAGACAACCACTGCAGCAAAGAAGACAGCTGAGAAAAAGGAAGTAAAGACAGTTGCATACGTACAGTACGCAGGTGCTGAGATTTCTATCGAGAAGCTGGAGGCAGAAGCAAAGAAAGCATATGCAGCTCTGGGACATAAAGAGGACGAGATTGAGACTCTGACCCTGTATGTTAAACCGGAAGAGCGTGCCGTTTACTATGTGGTAAATGGAGAAGGTTCCAGCGAGTACAAGATTGTGTACTAAGGTGGTCGTTCGGTGAAGTTTCCGGCTCTGTATGACGGGAAGTTTACATACCATATCTGCTTAAAATGAGGGAGCAGGTATAAAAATTTAAGAATGGTAAAAAGCCAGTTTTTATATCTTTGGTGTATTAAGAGAGATATAGAATTGGCTTTTTTTGTTGATAGGGAGATGTTTAAAAAACGCTTTGCAAGAATTACAACAGGGAATGCGGATGATTCGATGCCAGGCGTAGTGAAGGAAAAAACAGCCAGAACAGTACGCCAGCGGTTAAGGTCAGGCAAATTTCCATGGCACTGTTGATGATTCCCGATAAAATCCAGCTGTCCAGACAGAAAACACAAGAAGTCCAGAGAAGCAGGAGGCAGAGGCGCCCACGGGCAGCAGGAGAATCCAAAGAGTGAGTCAATTTGCTGAAAAAGGCAGTATTGGAGGGGGGTTGGGAATAACGGGCAGGAGCTGGGGACGAAAGATAGAGCTGCAAGCTTAAATAAAACAGATTATAAAGAAATAACAGCGCAGCCGCCAGCGCCAGAAGCGTGTGAAGGATAGCACAGACTGGGAGGTGCTCCGGGGCATAGGGCAGCAGGGCAGCGGCAGTGAGGAGAAGCAGGCAGTATTTTGCCTGGCGGGGGCGGTACAGGGAGAGTTGGGAGTAGAAAAAGCCGCCGCAGAGCAGGCACCAGAGAAAAAATTCCCCGCGTCGGTGCAGTGCGATGCTGATACTGGAAAAATTGGAAGAAAACAGATTGCATCCGCGTGTGAGTGAGAAACTAAAAAATGGGAGGAGAACGAACGTAAATATCCATCGAATCATGAGGATAGTGTGGGAAAATGGGGCGGAAAAGATACTGGAAAGAAGAGGCAGAAATAGTTGACGGAATTGCTGTTTATGTAATAGTATTATTATTTAGGAAAGATGAATTATATGTTTGATTAAGAAGGATAATACAAAACCATGATAAATTTACCAGCAGCATTTACTGAACGAATGAAACAGATGCTCGGCAGGGAGTACGATGCGTTTATCGCCAGTTACGACAAGGAGCGCTCACAGGGACTGCGCGTGAACGGACTGAAAACGGATCCGGCGGAATTTGCTAAGACGGCTCCATTTTCTCTGAATCCGGTTGCGTGGGCGGCGGAGGGATTCGCTTATGGGGCGGAGGATCGTCCGGGGCGTCATCCGTACCACGATGCGGGCGTTTACTATATTCAGGAGCCGAGCGCGATGATTGCGGCTTCGCTTTTAAACCCGCAGCCGGGGGAAATGATTCTGGATCTCTGTGCGGCACCGGGCGGAAAATCGACGCAGGCGGCGGCGAGACTGAGCGGAGAAGGACTTCTGGTGAGCAATGAGATCCATCCGGCGCGTGCAAAGATTCTCTCGCAGAATATCGAGCGCATGGGAATCCGGAATGCGGTTGTGACAAATGAAGATTCCGGGCGGCTGACGAAGTATTTTCCGGCATTTTTTGATGGGATCATCGTGGATGCACCGTGTTCCGGCGAGGGAATGTTCCGCAAGGATGAGACGGCGGTCACGGAATGGAGCCCGGAGAATGTGCGTCGCTGTGCTGGGCGGCAGCAGGAGATTCTTGAAAATGCGGCGATGATGCTGAAACCGGGCGGACGGCTGGTGTACTCCACCTGTACTTTTGCGCCGGAGGAGGACGAGCAGGCGATCGGACGTTTCTTAGAGGCACATCCAGAGTTTGCGCTAGAGGAAACGCCGGACTATCCGGGACTTTCGCACGGCGTTCCAGCCTGGGGGGCGGGTGTGACGGATGGAATCGAGAAAACGGTCCGTATCTGGCCGCACCGGACCGAGGGAGAAGGCCATTATGCGGCACTTCTTCGAAAAACGGGTGAGCCGGAGATCGTGAAGCGTAAATATCCGGCTTCAATGAAGGACAAGAAGCTTCTGGCAGTCTATGAGGATTTCTGCAAAGAGATATTTATTGAGCCGAAGAAATGGACAGCGGACAGTACGATGACGATGTTTGGCGACCAGCTTTACCGGACGCCGGAGGAGATGGTCGATTTTAAGGGGCTGCGGGTGCTTCGCCCGGGGCTTCAGATGGGAGAATTTAAGAAAAACCGTTTTGAGCCGTCCCACGCGCTGGCACTTGCCCTGCATCCATCGGAGGTAAAACAGAACGTGAACCTGTCTGCCGCCGCGCCGGAGACGGCGGCATACCTGCGCGGCGAGACGATCCAGCTTTCTGAGGAAGACGCCGGAAAAGGCTGGTGCCTTGTGAGTGTGGACGGGTATTCGCTCGGATGGGGCAAGAAGAGCGGCGGTACGCTGAAAAACCATTATCCGAAGGGACTGAGAAAGCAGTATTAATGGAAAAAGGAAAAATCCTCCGGCATCGGAGCCGTAAACTCCATTGCTTCCCCTGTGATCGGATGCCGGAATGCCACCGTATAGGAGTGAAGCGCCTGCCGTCCGATGAAGCGGTAATCCGGGTTGTATAGAAAATCCCCTAAAAGTGGGTGCCCGATGGCTTTCATGTGGACCCGGATCTGGTGGGTGCGCCCCGTTTCCAGGCGAAGCCGGACGAGGGAGCAGCCGAGATCGTCCCGGTAATCGAGACACCGGTAATGGGTGACGGCGTGTTCCCCATGATCCATATCGATGCAGCGTTCGATGGTGGAACCATCTTTTCGGGCGATCGGCAGATCGATGGTGCCGGATTCTTCTGGTTTACCGGCAACAATCGCGAGATATTCGCGGCGTATCTCTTTTTTTGCAGTCATGGCGGAGAGAAATGCGCCGCTTATTTTATGTTTGGCGATCAGCAGAAGACCGGTGGTGTCGCGGTCTAAGCGGTTCACGGCACGGAACACGAAATGTTCGCCGCGCGAGGCAAACCGGTACGCGAGGGCGTTTGCCAGAGTATTTTCATGGTGTCCCTGGGATGGGTGGACAGGCATTCCGGTGGCTTTGTTGAGTATTATGAGATCTTCGTCTTCATATACTATATCGATCGGAAGATTGACCGGAAGAATATCTGAAGAAACGGGTTCGTCCGGGAGAAAGAGCGTCAGGGTGTCTCCGATCTGAAGCGGTGTGTTTAGCCAGGACGGTGTTCCGTTCAGGCAGATCTGCTCAGGGTTCTGTTTGAGCTCGATGAGTATGCGGCGGGAATATCCGGCATCGCGGAGGAAGGCGCCGATGGTGTCAGCTTTGTTTTTATTTGTAATAGTGTATGATAATGTCCGTTTCATTTAGGGAACCTCTTTGGGGTGAAAATGGGTTATTTGTTGTCATTCCAATAAGGATAACATAAAAGCAGGATGGGCTGCAATGTCAGAGTGAAATTTGTTCTTGATTACGGCTACATTATTTTGGAACAGGAAGCGCCACATGAGAACGTATGACGAAATTTTGAAGGATTCTCGAAACACTATTGACTTGCCATGAAAAACCTAGTATCATTACTAATAAGTAAGGCTGTTTTTATTCAAATTACTTATAAGTAGAACTAATAAATACAATGCAGAGAAAAGGAGAATGAACGATGGCAAAAGTAGGAATTGTAATGGGAAGCGATTCGGACATGCCGATCATGGCACAGGCAGCAGATTTTCTGGACAAGATGGGGATTGATTATGAAATGACAATCATTTCTGCACACCGTGAGCCAGACATCTTTTTTAACTATGCAAAATCCGCTGAGGAGAAAGGCTTTAAGGTTATCATTGCAGGTGCTGGCAAGGCAGCACATCTGCCGGGTATGTGCGCGGCACTGTTCCCGATGCCGGTAATCGGTATTCCGATGAAAACCTCGGATTTAGGCGGAGTTGATTCTCTGTATTCGATCGTACAGATGCCATCCGGTATTCCGGTTGCAACGGTAGCGATCAACGGCGGCAAGAACGCGGGTATTCTGGCAGCCAAGATTCTGGCAACTTCCGATCCGGAGCTGTTAGCGAAATTAAAGGCATACTCCGAGGAGATGAAGAATGAAGTAGCCGGTAAGGATGAGAAATTACAGAAGCTGGGACATAAAGAGTATCTGGCACAGAAATAAAAACAAAAAATATAAACAAGGACATACGGAGGAAAACCATGGATTACAAGAATTCCGGAGTAGATATTGAGGCTGGTTATAAGTCGGTAGAACTGATGAAAGAGCATGTAAAGAAAACGATGCGTGAGGAAGTGCTGGGAGGTCTGGGCGGCTTTGCCGGTGCATTCTCCCTGGCAAAGATTAAAGAGATGGAAGATCCGGTTCTCTTATCTGGTACGGACGGCTGTGGTACCAAGGTAAAACTGGCGATCATCATGGACAAGCATGACACGATCGGTATCGACGCGGTTGCGATGTGTGTCAACGACATTGCATGTGCAGGTGGCGAGCCGCTGTTTTTCCTGGACTATATTGCCTGCGGCAAGAACTATCCGGAAAAGATCGCGGATATCGTAAAAGGCGTTGCAGAAGGCTGCTTACAGTCGGAGGCAGCTCTGATCGGCGGCGAGACAGCCGAGCATCCGGGACTGATGCCGGACGTATGGGACAATTCCTCAATAAGGAGAGGGGAACAAAACGGCGCCACATATTGAGCCAGCAGGACAATGCCCCCCTGAAAAACCAGAGTAAAGACTGCCGATCCCATGACACCGATCCCCATGGCAGCACTTAACATAATACCACTCACAAAATCAAGCAGAGACTTAGTGTAAAGCATCGTATAGTCCTCTGCCAGCCCGGCTGCCAGAGATCCGACAATAACCATGGCCCCTACATTCATAATGAGGCAGGAGGTGATAAACGCGTTGGCAATCCCCGCACCATCTCCCGATTTTGTATAGCGTGAAGTGACTTTTTCAGCCCATCGATTCACATGACCATCCCAGTCTCCCCATTCGCCGATAAGGATTCCGATTACCACCGAAACAATAAGGATCAGGATATGTTTTTCCCCTGCCGCTCCCTGTATACCAATAAGTATGGTACATAATCCCAGTGCCTGCATAACTGCGTCGGTTATGCGTTTTGGCATACCTCGCCGGAGGCAGAGCCCAATCAGTGACGCGATGGCAATGGCCAGTGTATTAATAATGACTGCCTGCATAAAACCTACCTTATCCTGCAATATCCGAAATTACTGCAAACATTCTCCGGTGTTACTTCCTATCCGCCAGACGGCTGTAGAAATGTTCGTGATTAAAATAAAGATAGCACGCATCAGCCAGATAGTACATATTGGACCGGAGAGGAATGGCCCGCTTCATGGCCCCGGCACCGCGGGTCGAAGTGATACCAGATACGTTACCATCCGCATCCAGAGCATCGGCACCGATGACCTGATAAGATGCTATTCCATTGGCCTTATCGTAATACACGGTATACCATGTGCGCTCCAACATGCCGCCATTTCTGGGAACGGACAGAATGGCAAAGCGGATGGCATAGGTATGTGAGGAGCGTATATTTCAGAAAATTTTGCGAGGATAGAAATTGCGTTTTTT
>OGZG01001682.1_pt1 | contig 16239 bp, 13 predicted proteins | sample 1576781 | NCBI WGS metagenome assembly OGZG01 (sample SAMEA3541502, study PRJEB24748) | human gut metagenome | biome: human gut; feature: human-associated habitat; material: faeces | place: China | collected 2012 | reverse complement strand
AATCGTGGATGTGGAGCCCGGGGCGAATGAAATGGATGATTCCTATTATGCAATCCAGGGGCTGAATGAGGATGCAGACGGCTATGTATTTCTGATCCGCGGCCGGGAGTGTGCCAATATTCTGGTAAAGCTGCGACAGCATGGCATAGAGGAAGGCCGAAGAATATCTGTTTCTTTTTCTGCTTATGGAAGTGAATTTTTTGAAATTGCAGGGAATATGCTGGATGGAGTGTCTATCTGGAATAAATTCGATCCCTTTTGTTCAGGAACAGAGTGGCAGCAGCTGTTGAAAGATTATGAAAAAGACAAATTAAATACCGGAAGTGCGGAACAGATGCCAAATCCAGTGGTGGATTATTATGATGCGGTCCAGGCAATCTGTAAGTGCTATGAGCAGTTCGGGATTACCAGCGAAAACTATGAAGAATTTATCGGAAATGCGGATGTGGTGCAGTGGTTTTATAATTCTGAATTTCTGGAAGGTATCCAGAGTGATTTTCGATGGCAGGAAGGTCAGAAAATCACGGATTATCAATTTTTTGTATTTGAAGGTGAGACGCCGGTGAACCGGAAGGTCAGACCGTAAAGTGATTCTTTATGCAGGCATGATCATCTCCATTGAATTTGTTTCGGGAAGATGTTCTGTATGTAAAGAATGGGGAAGTTATATATCAGTTTTGATATGATTTTATAAAAAATTAAGTATTGGATTATAAAAAGTTTATAAAATATAATATAAGCAGTCATAAAGAGAATTTCAAATATTGAAGGAGGAGAAAGAAAAATGGCTGCATTAGGTATTATAGGCATTATCGTTGGTGTCGCTGTACTGATTTACGGCGCATACAAAGGAATCAGCACAATTATTCTTGCACCGTTGTGTGCATTGCTGATCGCGTTGTTCAACGGAATGAATCTGCTGACAACATTTACAGACACAATGTTACCAAGCGTATGCAATTATGTAACTGCAATGCTTGGACCAGTATTGATGGGATGTGTCATCGCTGCATTGTACAATGCAAGTGGTGCGGCATTATCCATCGCAAACGCATTATATGATTTATTCACAATCAAAGCAAGAAAACAGGCTGCCGCAGGTCAGCATGAACGCCTTGGGCGCCTTGCCGCTGCGGTCCACGTGCAGACGCATGGCTTCGAATGCCATGGAACCACGGTAGGGAGCCAGCGTGTTGCCTTCGCTCACGGGGCGGGTTACGGCGGCTTCGGTCAGCTCCTTGCCGGCGACCTCCGTAAAGTTGGGGTATTGGTTGGCGCCCAGCAGGATTTCGCGGCGCGTTGCGATGTTCTTGTCCTTGGCTGCGGCCGATGCCTTGACGCGCTCTACGATGAAGCCGCTTTCATAGGCTGCGGTGTAGCCGCCCTTCTCCTCGATTTCGCGGAAGAGTTTCCACGCCTCGTTGGCGATCGAGTCGGTGAGGTTTTCGATGTAGTACGAACCGCCGGCCGGATCGACGACCTGATCGAAGTGCGACTCGTGTTTGAGCAGCAGTTCGACGTTGCGGGCGATGCGCATCGAAAATTCGTTGGGATCTTCGTATGCCTTGTTGAAAGGAGTCACCTCGAGCGAGTGTACGCCGGCGATCGATGCCGACATCGCTTCGGTCGTGCCGCGCAGCATATTGACGTAGGGGTCGTATGCCGTCTGGTTCCACGTCGAGGTCACGGCATGCGTGAACATCTTGCAGGGACAGTTCTTCGCGGGGTTATAAGCTTTCACGATGTTGGCCCACAACATACGGCCTGCACGCAATTTGGCGATTTCCATGAAGTAGTTCGAGGTGATGGCCTGCGAGAAACGGATCTTTTTAGCGGCCTCTTCGATCGTGAAGCCCATATCCATCAGGCGTACCAGGTAGTCGTGACCGGCAGCGAGCGAGAAGGCGAGCGCCTCTACGATCGTCGAGCCGGCGTTGCTGAAGATTTCGCCCGATACCGTGATTACGCGGATACCTTTGTAGGTTTTGGTTTTCCGAACCAGGTCGGCGATCTTCTCGAAACATTTGGCACCGTTCTCCGAACAGAAGCTGCCTTTCGAAGTCAGTTTCTTGACCAGCGGGTCGATGCAGAAATTGATGTGCACCTCTTCCGCAGGCAGTTGTTCCTTTTCGATCTTTGCGATCACCAACTCTGCCACATGGGCGGTTTTACTGCCGCTGAAGGTAATTTCGACTGCAGGGATGTGAATATCCTTGAGCAGCGTATTCAGATCTTCTGCGGAGAAGGTCTCCGGAACGATCTGGAATTCGATCGAATCGACGCCCGCATTGAGGATCTTGAGCGCGACGGCGTTCGCCTCCTTGGGACAATTGACGATGACCGTCTGGTGGATCTTCCAGCGGTTGTGGGCACGGGTGCCCCGCACGTAGGGGAAAACCCCGGCTTCGGAGCCGAGGAACTTCAGTCCGGCGAGGTTTTCAGCCCGGTAGTAGGGACGGACGTTGAAACCTTCCGGCGTTTTCCACACCAATTTACGCTCGTAGTCCGCACCTTTGAGGTCGGCCTTGATTACCTCCTCCCACTGCTCGGTCGAAACCGGCGGAAATTCGGTAAACAACTTTTCACGTTTGGTAGTTGCCATAATAAATTAGAGATTAGTATTGAAATATGTTCAATTGCTTTTAAACTGCCCGTAAAGATATAAAATAATTGCCGGATTGTAAGCAAGAAATGCGGAAAATAGCCGGTTTGTACCAACGAAGGCTCTTTTCGGCGGAGGTTTTGGAAATGCCCGGATCATGAATGGGGCGATTTTTCGAAAAAATGCTATTTTCCGGAAAATAATGTCTGAAATCGACCGGTATGACGAATTTTTAGGCTGTTTTTTCGGGAAAAGTTGTTTTTTTATTGGTTTTTTCGAAAAATATTCGATTTTTTTCTGGAAGATGCGGTTTTTTGTGCGTTTTTGTCGTGTCGGATATTTATCTTTGTGCGCAGAAAGGATGCCGTCCGTCACCCGGGCGGAAGTGTACGGGTTTTACGGTATTCCGAGTTCATAATTCGAAGTGATCCCATGTCATTGCTCCGATTCAAAATGGTGGAGGCGGCCATCGATCACAAAGCCGTCGAAGTGAAGGCTCCCGAGGGAAGTCCTTCCGAGTATTTCGGTACGAAGGTATTCGGCCGCGAGGCCATGCGCCGGTATCTCAACAAGACGGTTTATGCCCAACTGCTCGATACGATGCAGCGGGGGACGCCGCTGACGCTCGAAGTCGCCGACGGCGTGGCTGCCGGAATGCGCCAGTGGGCGCTCGACCACGGCGCCGACCACTATACGCATTGGTTTCAGCCTCTCACGGGCGGTACGGCCGAGAAGCACGACGCCTTTGCCGAGCCGGACGGCTGCGGGGGTGTACTCGACGAATTTTCCGGAAGGTGCTTGTCCAGCAGGAGCCCGATGCGTCGTCGTTTCCGAACGGCGGTATCCGTAATACGTTCGAGGCACGGGGTTATTCGGCGTGGGACCCTACCTCGCCGGCCTTCATCGTGGGCGGTACGCTCTGCATCCCGACCGTCTTCATCGCCTATACGGGCGAGGCGCTCGATTATAAAGTGCCTCTGCTACGGTCGATTTCGGCCGTGAACAAGGCTGCGACCGAGGTGTGCCGCTATTTCGACAAGGAGGTGAACCGGGTGATTCAGTATCTGGGCTGGGAGCAGGAATATTTCTTGGTGGACGAAAGTCTTTGGGCCGTACGTCCCGACCTGATGCTGACGGGCCGTACGCTCATGGGGCATGAATCGGCCAAGAACCAGCAGTTGGAAGATCACTATTTCGGGGCGATCCCCACGCGGGTCATCGCTTTCATGGCCGATCTCGAATACGAATGCCTGAAGCTGGGCATTCCGGTCAAGACCCGTCACAACGAGGTGGCTCCCAATCAGTTCGAACTGGCTCCCGTGTACGAGGAGTGCAACCTGGCCAACGACCACAACCAGCTGTTGATGACCATCATGGACAAGATCGCCCGCCGTCATAATTTCCGGGTGTTGCTGCATGAAAAACCTTTCAAGGGAATCAACGGTTCGGGCAAACACAACAACTGGTCGCTGGGAACCGATACGGGCGTCAATCTGCTCAGTCCGGGTAAAACCGCATCGGAGAATTTGCAGTTCATTACCTTCCTGGTGAATGTGATTTCGGCCGGGCACAAGCATAACGGCCTGCTGAAGGCGGCTATCATGAGCGCCACCAACTCCCACCGCCTGGGGGCCAACGAAGCGCCTCCGGCGATTATTTCGACCTTCCTCGGTACGCAGGTTTCGGCCGTGCTGGATAAACTCGAGGCCAGCCGCAGCGATTCGGCGATCCGCTTCAATGCCAAGAACGTCTTCAAGATGAGCGGCATTTCGCATATTCCGGCTTTGTTGCGGGACAATACCGACCGCAACCGCACTTCGGCTTTCGCGTTTACCGGCAACCGTTTCGAGTTGCGTGCCGTCGGTTCTTCGGACAATTGCGCCGAGGCGATGATCGTGCTCAATACCGCAGTGGCGGACGAGTTTACGGCGTTCCGCGAGCGCGTGGATGCGCGTATCGAGGCCGGAGTCAGGAAGGAAAAGGCGATTTACGAGGAGCTCAAGAGTATGATCCGCTCTTCGCGGGCGATCCGTTTCGACGGCAACGGCTATTCGGAGGAGTGGCGGGCCGAAGCGGCACGCCGGGGGCTCGATTGCGAAACCTGTGCGCCGCGTGTATTCGACCGCTACCTCGATCCTTCGTCGGTCGAGATGTTCGCCCGCATGGGCGTACTCTCGAAGGTGGAGCTCGAAGCCCGAACCGAAGTGAAGTGGGAAACCTATACCAAAAAGATTCAGATCGAAGGCCGCGTGTTGGGCGACCTGACGATGAACCACATCGTGCCGATCGCTTCGCGTTACGAAGCTCTGCTGCTGGATAAGGTCTATAAGATTTCGCAAATCGGACAGGGGCTCGACGCTTCGGCCGATGTCGAACTCATCAAACGTATTCAGCAGCATACGGCTCTGATCCAGCAACTGACCCACGATATGATCGAAGCCCGCAAGGTGGCCAACAAGATCGAGGATCAGCGGGAGAAGGCGCTCGCGTACCACGATACGGTGGCGGTCTATTTCGACCAGATCCGCAAACACGTGGATCGCCTGGAGGAGATCGTGGACGACCAGATGTGGCCGCTGCCCAAGTACCGGGAGCTGCTGTTCCTGCGGTAGTTGCTTCGGCTTGCCGCTTCTGCGGGCGGGAACGATAATCGGGATAATCCGGCGGATTCGCCGGATTATTTTTTAACTTTGTATGCCTCGAAAACTTCGGAGCAGAATCAATGTAAGGATTTATGTATCGCAACCTGAGTGAATTTATCGCCCGCCTGGAGCGGGAAGGCGAATTGCAGCGCGTGAGCGTGCCGGTGGATCCGGTGTATGAGATCGCCGAGATTACCGACCGCATGTCCAAGCAGCCGGACGGCGGCAAGGCGCTGTTGTTCGAGCAGACGGGGACGCCGTTTCCCGTGCTGACCAATATGATGGGTTCCGATCGTCGGATGGCGATGGCGCTCGGCGTGGAGTCGCTCGACGAACTGACGCGACGGCTCGATGATTTGTTGCAGCAGGCCGTCTCGCCGAAAAATTCGCTCCTGGATAAATTGCGGATGCTGCCTTTGCTGGCCGAGATGTCGCGCTGGTTGCCGCGTACCTCGTCGTCGCGGGGCGAATGTCAGCAGGTCGTGCTGCAGGGGGAGGAGGCGTCGCTCGATGCGTTGCCGGTGCTCAAGTGCTGGCCGTGCGACGGCGGACGCTTCGTGACGCTGCCGCTGGTGCACACCCTCGATCCCGAAACGGGAATCCGCAACGTGGGCATGTACCGGTTGCAACTGTTCGATGCCCGCACGACGGGCATGCACTGGCACCTGCACAAGACCGGAGCCCGTCATTACGAAGGTTACAGGCGTGCCGGGCGGCGAATGCCCGTGTCGGTAGCGCTGGGCGGCGACCCGGCTTATACTTATGCTGCGACGGCTCCGATGCCGGACAACATGGACGAATACCTGCTGGCAGGGTTTCTGCGCCGGCGCCCGGTGAAACTGGTGAAGTGTATCACCAACGATATTTATGTGCCGGCCGACTGCGATTTCGTGATCGAAGGGTATGTTGATCCGTCGGAGCCGAAGACGGTGGAAGGGCCTTTCGGCGACCATACGGGTTTTTACTCGCTGACCGATGAATATCCCCGCTTCCATGTGACGGCCGTCACGCGGCGGCGCGATGCCGTTTATCCTGCGACGCTGGTGGGCATTCCTCCGCAGGAGGACGCCTATATCGCCAAGGCCACCGAGAAAATTTTCCTGGCACCGATCCGGCTGGCCGTACAGCCCGAAGTGAAGGAACTGACGATGCCGGTCTTCGGGACGGCGCACAATTTGGCCGTAGTGTCGATCGACAGGCGCTACCGGGGACAAGCCCATAAAGTAGCGCAGGGACTCTGGGGGGCCGGGCAGATGATGTTCAATAAATACCTCGTCATTACGGGCGAGGATTGCGACGTGCATGATCCGGACCGGTTGGCCGCCTTGTTGCGCCGGGCCGAGTTCCCGCGCGATTTGATTGTAAGCGAGGGAGTTTACGACGTACTCGACCATGCGACCGCGACGCCCGGGTTCGGCGGTAAACTGGCGTTCGACCTGACGGAGATCGATCCGTCCGCTCCGGCGGAGGCCGTTCGGGTGCCGGAGCGGTTCGAGCTGACACCCGGTCTGGTCGAGGTCGCGGACGGACTTGCCGGGAAGTGGGGGGCCTTGCTGCTCTTTGCCGACGATGCGGTGGAACAGAAGCCGGATCTGGCCGCTTTCCTTGCCCGAAATCCGTGCCGAGGGATTCGCTATGCCGTTCTTTTCGACGGACACGCCCGGACGCTGCGCCCGGACGAGCTGCTGTGGCTCGCCGCAGCCAATACCGATCCCCGGCGGGATGTGGAGTGCCGCGACGGTGTGCTGTGCGTGGATGCCCGGAGCAAGCGGCCCGGCATTGCGGGCAACCCTTCGCGTTTTCCCAATGTGGTGACTTCGCTGCCCGAGGTCGTTCGGAAGGTGGACGAACGTTGGGCGGAGTATGGTTTGGGTGAGCGGCTCGAGTCGCCTTCCGACCGTTACCGGACGTTGTTGTTGTCCGACAAAGCTGCGTGGTAGAGGATGGCCGGATTTTTCCAGACGCGTGAGCGCCGGGCGCTCGTGGTGTTTCTCCTGCTGGCGGGAGTGTTCGTTGCCGGGCTGCTCCTGGCCGAACGGCGGAAGAGCGCGGTATCCGCCGACCGGGTGGAGGCGGAGATGGAAGCGACGGTTGCGGCGGACTCCGTGAGGCTGTTCGAGTTCGATCCCAATACGGTGGAATATGCCGATCTGCGGCGGCTGGGACTCTCGTCCCGCATGGCGGTCAGCCTGCTGAAGTACCGCGCAGCGGGCAAAGTGTTTCGGATCCCCGAGGATGTGGCTACCTGCTATGGCATGACCGATTCGGTCTATTTTATTCTGGAACCCTATATTCGGATTGGGCGCGAGTATGCGCTGACACCTTCTCCGCGTCGGGAATATCGGGAGTATGTCCCGCAGGAGCCGAGGAGGATCGTGCCCCGCGAACGATTCAGGATCGATACGGTGTCCGCATCCTATCTCGCGTCGCTCGGTTTTTCCGTCCGTCAGGCCGAGGCCATTGTCCGTTATCGGGATCTTTACGACGGTCTTCGGGACGAAGCGGGTTTTCGGGCTTGCTATATGATCGCCGATTCGGTGGCCGATCTTTTGCTCCCCTATGTAATTTTTCCGGAACCGGAGCCCGTTCGCTCCGGATTGATCGAGCTCAACGGGGCCGATTCGGCGACCTTACGCTCGGTAGTCGGGATCGGTGAGAAGAGCGTCATGCCCATTATCCGATACAGGGAGCGGCTCGGCGGATTTTACAGCGTGGATCAGTTGGCCGAGGTTCCGCAGGTCACGGAGTCCAATTTCGAGCGGATCGTGAAACAAATTTATTGCGATAGTTTCAAAATTCGAAAAATTGATATTAACTTTGCACCTCCGAGTACGCTCAAGGGGCATCCTTATTTGCCGCCCGCCGTATTCAGGAAGTTATTTAGTAAAAGACAATTGAAAGGAGGTTGGAGTACCGTCGAAGAGTTGGTTGAAGAGCACATATTAACCCCGCGTGAGGCCGAGCGATTGGCCCCGTATCTTCGGTTTACGGTACGAGAAGCCTCGAAAGACATACCGAACGGGGAGTCGGCGACGTCCGGATGGAGTCCCGCCCCGATACAAGACACGATCCATTGGAAAATAGAGTAAAAAACAATAAAAAAAGCAACGAATTATGATTATCATGCCGGTAAAAGAGGGCGAGAACATCGAGAAGGCCCTCAAGAAATTCAAACGTAAATACGAGCGTACGGGTGTTCTGAAGGAGCTTCGCCGCCGCCAGTATTTCACCAAACCTTCGGTTGCGAAGCGTATCGCTATGCAGCATGCCATTTATGTAGAAAAGCTGCACCGCGACGAGGAATAGGAAGATTTTTCCATATCTTAATCCTGATAATAGACAAGAATTTTTTATCTTGTCTATTATTTTTTTGTTGTTTTACAGCGGGTTGCTCGCTGTTTCTCCTGCAAAACTAAATTTTTTAGTTTTAAAACTATAAAAAATAGTTGTATGTGAAATTTTTTTAGTTATCTTTGTTTCAGAAGATTTTTATGCAGGAGCCGGCAATGCGGAGCTGTGCTGCCGTTTGTGCAGGTCCTGTTTCGTTCGACTTTAACCGACATCGACTATGGAAAAGCTGACACCCAGAGAAGAGGAGCTGATGCGTTGTTTCTGGACGCGGGGCCCGTTGTTCGTGCGCGAGCTGGTTGCGCTCTGGCCCGAACCGAAACCTCATTTCAATACGTTATCGACGATGGTGCGTGGTCTCGAGGCGAAAGGGTACGTCGGACACAAGGCCTATGGCGGCACCTACCAGTATTATCCGCTCGTCAGCGAGGAGGAGTTCAGCCGCAAGACGCTGAAGGGCGTGGTGAGCAAGTATTTCGACAATTCCTACCTCGGGGTGGTTTCGTCGCTCGTACGGGAGGAGAAAATCTCCGTGGACGATCTGCGCGAGCTGATCCGGCAAATCGAAAGTCAAACCGAAAAACGATAGTCCTATGCCGACCTTTCTGCTTTACAGTCTGAAGGCTGCGGGATGCCTGGCGGTTTTTTACCTGTTTTACAAGTTGTTGTTGAGCCGCGATACGCTGCATCGGATGAACAGGGTGTTGTTGTGCGGAGTGTTGCTGCTGTCGTTTTTGCTGCCTTTGTGCGTAATTACCGTCGAGAAGGAGTTGCCCGGGGTATCCACCGCTGGGATCGACGTGATTCCGGAAAGTTATTTCCGGCGGGACATGGTATTCGAAAACCGAATCCCCGACGATACCCGGGACCTGATGATAATAGAGGAGCCGGAGCCTGCTCCCGAACCGTTCGACTGGGGCGTTTTGCTCGGAATCATCTATTTTGCAGGGATATTTGCGACGTTGGGATGGACCGTATGCAACATCGTATGGGTTGTGCGAATGACGCGCCGCGGCCGGCGCATACCGCTCGGAAACGGGAGCGTATTGGTGTTGTCGAACCGGATTCGAGCTCCGTTCAGTTGGATGAAATATGTGGTGATGTCCGAGGAGGATTATGCCTGCGGCGGAGGAACGATCCTCGTGCATGAACAGGCGCATCAACGGTTGGGCCATTCGTGGGACCTGCTGCTGGTCGATTTGCTGGGGTGTTTGCAGTGGTTCAACCCCGCGATGTGGCTGTTGCGTGTGGAACTGCGTGCCGTGCACGAGTACGAGGCCGACGAGCAGGTGCTCCGCTGCGGGGTCGATGCGAAAGATTATCAGATGCTGTTGATAAAAAAGGCCGTTGGCGGGAGGTGGTACTCAATTGCCAACAGCCTTAATCATAGTAACCTTAAAAACCGAATTACCATGATGTTGCGTAAACGATCATCGAGGTGGGCCAGGGCCAAGGCGCTCTATGTCCTGCCGCTTGCGTGCCTGGCGCTCGGCACTTTCGCACAGACCTCCTATGTCCTTCCGGAGGACAAAACTACGAAAAATTCCGGAAACGGTGAAATGCCTCTTCCTGCTGGTGCGGACGACCGTATGGTCGGTACACCGGAAGGGGGAATGCCACCGGTCGAAGGCTCCATGGCCGAATTGCTGGCTAATCTCGAGCGTACCGCTCTTGAAAAGCAAACGGCAGAATCGGGGGCGCACACCTTTACCGGACGCGTATTTGGCCGGGACGATAAGCCTTGGGCCGGTTATGAGTTTATTTGCAGCGGCGGCCGGCGGGTTGTGACCGACGCGGAGGGCCGCTTTACGATCGTTTCGGAGAAGCCGATCGTGTGTTACCTTGTCGGAGGGGAGACGGATCGGAAAGTAAAATCAGTCGGTAGCCGCTTCGGAATTCCGATGGAAACGGACATTGCCTTGGAATTTCATTTGAAAGAGTCGGTTGCTCTGACCCATCTGCCCGTATCCGATGAGCCGGTAGTGTATGCGGTTTATGGCGATCCGGCAGATTTCCGTTTCGATCCGAAACATCCGCCTCTGATAATGGACGGGGGCGAGGAGTTGTCGGCTGAAACGCTGGATACTTATTTGGGGCTGCCGGAACAGAAGATGATTGGTGCCTGGATGGTCAAAGGGCCGGAGGCACTGAAGGGATACGGTACGCGGGCGGCGAACGGAGTGTTGTCGATCGGGGTTCAGATTTATCCTTATACGCAGTCTTGGAGTTCGGCCGATCCATCGCTGTGGGATCCGGAGGATTTGGAGCTTTACCTGGTGTGGGAAGGGGATGAGTTGCCAGAACAGTTTGTCGCCCGCCGCGATGCGTACATGAAAGAGGAGTTTGCCAAGTTGCTGACTGCTGATGCGGGGAAACTCGAACGACTCGGGTATAAATCGGTCGATGGTGCGGAAGAGTGGGTGACTGTCGAGGTGAGCGACGGGGCTGCCCTCATTCCTTTCTGGATTGATCTGTCGGACGAGGGCTTGTATCTGCTCGACGGTGAGGAGATCGATTACAGACAGTTGGGCGCGATGTCACCGTCGAGTATCGCCACGGCGACCCGAATGACCTCCGGCGAGGCACGCAGACGCTACGGCGATCGGGGTCGTTACGGTGCGATCGTCTATACGAGTCGTCCGGAGTCGGAACGTGTGACAATCGAAGAGAAACAGAAGCCTTCCGATTTGTATCACTATATTACGGGCGATTTCGAACCGACGGGTGTGCCCGATACTTACCGGGTGCAGCGGATCGAGTTAAGCCATTCGATGCCGTTCGAATTCCGGCCATTGGTACTGTGGAATGGCAAGGTGTCGAATATCTACCTTTTTACTACTCCCGGTATCGTTCATGAGATAGAAACCGTTCGGATCGTAACCGAGCCGGACGAAGCGACGGTCGCCAGATACGGCGTATCGGCCCGGAACGGGGTGATCGAGGTCGTTTCCAAAACGGCTTCGCGTGAGGATGATTTCGAGGTGACCGTTTATGATAAATACAACAATCCGATGCGTTATCTGAAGGGTAGTTTCCGATCGGTGGATGGTAAAAATACCTATAAGGTGAGCGGATTGAAATTGCGGAACGTGCAGGGAGTACGTCCCGGAATGTTGCCGTTGGTAGCTGTGGACGGGCGTGTGGGGTCCATCACCGATCTGGAGAAGATTCCTGCCCGCAAGATCGAAACCATACAGATTTTTTCCTGGGAGGATGTATTCCGTGACCCGGCATTAGTCGAGCGTTACGGGGATGCCGCCCGTGTCGGAGCGATTCTTGTGACGACTCGTGATGCTGCGAAACAGGCCGAAAAAGAGGCCCGGAAGTCCGGTGCAGGTGAATCTGTCGTCGCATCCGTACCGGAGGGACCGTCGTTCGGTACGGTTCAGACCGGTAATACTCCGGTGGACGGGCAGGTCAAGGTGCGGATTTCCGAAGTTGCTGTGCCGAACGATTCGCTCGTGGTTTCCGGTCACGATTTGAGTTCGATGCTCTTCCTGCTCGATGGCAGAAGAGTCGCAGTTGCCGAGGTAAAGGCTTTGAATGAAGCGGAGATCGAATCGATGTCGGTCTTGAAGGATGAATGGGCTGTCGAACGTTACGGCGAGGCGGCGGCGGATGGCGTGGTTTATGTGACGACGACCGAAGGTGCCCGGCAGTTCGGCCGTTTGGAGTGTAGTTTTGAGCATGGAAACTCTTTCCAGGAAGGTCCTGGTTTTTATCGGATCAAGGATACGGGAAACGGATTTGCGATCCGTCCGCTCAATGGAGCCCGACCGCTTGTGTTGATCAACGGCCGGCAGGTCGATGATGATTATTTGAAGTCGATCGATGCGGGGAAGGTTCTGTGGGTTCGGATTCTGCAACCCGGTTTTGAATTGTTGGACCGTTATGGCGAGCGGGCGTGGGACGGTGTGATCGAGTTTGGGACGAATGAATCCGGAGAACGTACGACTTTGGCGGTTTATTCGTCGGATGCATCGGGCAAACGCAATAAGATGACAGTCGTCAGGGAGCCTTCCGGCGCCTCCTCGGGGCACTCTTCCGTGTCTAAGTCTATTGCTACGTCGGCGCAGCCTTTGGAGGAAGTTACGGTGGCGACTTATACGGCTGGAGTGGATTCGGTTTCGATTGAGAATGGCTCTCTGAAGCAGGTCGGTTTAATAGTATTGGATGGCGAGGAAATTTCTGCCGATCGCCTTTCGCAACTGGATCCCTCCCGAATCGACGCGATGACGGTATTGAAAGGAGAGCAGGCGGTCGAACATTATGGCGAGAAGGGAGCGAAAGGGGTGATCGAGATCACGACGAAAAAAAATCGGAGCGGCGTGGCCGGCGAATGAATATAGAGAAGTTCCAATTCATAAGTGTTATTGTTCCGTCAGGGAAGCATCCTGCAGCCGCACTTAGTTGCGGGATGTTTTTTATAAAAATAGGAGCGTCCTATCTGGGACGCTCCTATTTTTATCTCCGGTCGTGGCGAACGGATTCTTTTCATACCATACGAAAAGAACATTCGTTCGGAGGGTGAATCCTTTAGTGAATCCGTCCTTCTTTGGCCTCGATGCACTCGGTTGCGTGAGGCACTTTCATCAGCCGCTCCTTGGGGATCAGCTTGCCGGTGGTTTTGCAGATGCCGTATGTCTTGTTCTCGATGCGTACGAGTGCCATTTCGAGGTTGCGGATGAATTTCATTTGATGGGCCGCCAGGCGGCCGCTCTCCTCTTTGGAGAGCGTAGTGGCTCCCTCCTCCAGCACCTTGAACGTCGGCGAGGTATCCTCCGTATCGTTCGATGCGGTGTGGGTTATCGTGGCGCGCAGGAGTTCGTAATCCGCACGTGCTGTTTCCAGTTTTTTGAGAATGAGCTGTTTGAACTCTTCCAATTCGGCGTCACTGTATCGGGTTTTTTCTGCTTCTGCCATAGTTTCAATATTTTATTTGTAATAATGTTATACTAAATTAAACAATATTCCCGTTACTTCCAAATTTTTTGCCGGAAACGTGCAGGTTCTCCTTTTTTGGTCAAATTTTGGTCACCGCGATACGGACCGGTTGCTCATCTACCTCCGACTCCACGACGAATTCGCCGCTGGGAGAAGGCACTCCTTCGATTTCGACAGCCAGCGTCTGCGAGGCGATGTAGTCGGCGAAGGATTTGAGCGCGGGAAGGACGAACTCCTGCTGTTCGATCTCCACACGGATTTTGTCCGTCACCTCGAAGCCCGAATCCTTGCGGATGTTCTGGATACGGTTGATCAACTCGCGGGCGATACCTTCGGCACGCAGGTCGTCGGTGATCGTGATATCGAGGGCTACGGTCAGCTTGCCCTCCGTAGCTACGAGCCAGCCCGGCATATCTTCCGAGGTGATTTCGAAATCGGCAGGGGTGACGGTGATTTTTTCGCCGTCCACGTCCAGCAGGGTTTCCGCCGATGCTTCGATCGCGGCTATCTGATCCTGTGAGAACCCGGCTACGAGAGCTGCGATCTGCTTCATCTGTTTGCCGTATTTGGGACCGAGGGTCTTGAAGTTGGGCTTGATGCGCTTGGTGATGAGTCCCGTCGTATTTTCGATCAGTTCTATTTCCTTGACATTCACTTCGCTCATAATGAGCCCCTTGACGGCTTCGATGCGGCGTGCGGTGTCGGCGTCGAGGACCGGAATGAGTATCTTCGTGAGCGGCTGGCGGACTTTGATGTTCACCTTGCGGCGCAGGGCCAGTACCATCGACGAAACCTGTTGGGCCATAGACATCATCTGCTCCAATTCACCGTCGATGAGCGAGGAGTCGCAGACGGGGAAGGTCGAAAGATGTACCGACTCGTCCGTGTGGCGACCGCTTACGGCGTTCAGATCGCGGAAGATACGGTCGGAGATGAACGGCGCGAACGGTGCGGAGAGCATCGAAACGGTTTCCAGACAGGTGTAGAGCGTCTGGTAGGCTGCCAGTTTGTCGCGTGTCAGACCGCCGCCCCAGAACCGCTTGCGGTTGAGGCGCACGTACCAGTTCGACAGGTTTTCGCATACGAATTCCTGGATCATACGGGCCGCCGGCGTCGGATCGTAATTCTCGAGCGATTCGGTGACGTTCCGGACCAGCGTATTGAGCAGGGAGATGATCCAGCGGTCGATCTCCGGGCGTTCGCTCATCGGAACTTCCGGCTCCTGTCCCGTAAAACCGTCCACATTGGCGTAGAGGGCGAAGAACGAGTAGGTATTGTAGAGCGTGCCGAAGAACTTGCGGCGCACTTCGTCCACGCCGTCCCGGTCGAACTTGAGGTTGTCCCAGGGCTGCGAGTTGGAGATCATGTACCAACGCGTCGCGTCGGCGCCGTAGGTCGAAAGTATTTCGAAGGGATCCACGGCATTACCTAGGCGCTTGGACATTTTGTTGCCGTTCTTGTCGAGCACCAGGCCGTTCGAAATGATGTTCTTGAAGGCCACCGAGTCGAAGAGCATCGTGGCGATGGCATGCAGCGTGAAGAACCATCCGCGCGTCTGATCGACGCCTTCGGCGATGAAATCGGCCGGATAGACGCTCTTGAAGTAGTCGCCGCCGTGCTCGAAGGCCTCGCGGGATTCCGCTGGGGACTGGAGCACGGATTCGACTACATCTGCGAGATGGACTGCGACTTTTCGCACAACCCCGACGATCTGGTGCGCCTCTACCGCGCCGCCGCCGAGGGCAACGACGTGGTGGTCGGTTCGCGCTACGTGCAGGGCGTCAACGTGGTCAACTGGCCCATGTCGCGCCTTCTGATGTCCTACTTCGCCTCGATGTACGTGCGTATCGTCACGCGCATGCCGCTGCGCGACGCCACCGCCGGATTCGTCTGCTACTCGCGCCGGGCGCTGGAGACGATCGACCTCGACGCCGTCCGCATGAAGGGCTACGGGTTCCAGATCGAGATGAAATACTCGGCCTGGCGGCTGGGAATGCGGCTCAAGGAGGTGTCGATCATCTTCGTCGAACGCCGCGAAGGAACGTCGAAGATGTCGGGAGGAATCTTCGGAGAGGCGTTCTTCGGGGTGCTGAAACTCCCCTTCCGCCGTATCCGCAAACGCAAATGATGCGGGGCCGGAAAGACAGCCCGGTCAGAAGGTGAAGAAATAATTCATAAAGAAATTCCAGAACGTCACCACGCCGATGGCAAAGAGTTTCGCCAGGTAGAAATTCAGGCGGAAACGGCCGTGCAGGACGTAGATGGTGGCGTTGTTGATCACCAGCCCGACAGCCGCGATGCCCAGGAACCGAAGGTACTGGCCCGTGATGTCGGGATTTTCGTTCTGGAACGTCCAGATGCGGTTGAGAATGTAGTTCGAAGTCGAGGCGCAGAGAAACCCCAGCGAATTGGCCACATATTTGTTCAGCTTCAGCCTCTCCTTGCAGAGATAGGTGACGCCGAAATCGACGAAGACGCCCGAGCCGCCGACGACGCAGAATTTGAAAAACTGTTCTATCATAAATTTCCGACCTCCGTCGGGACGGATTTTCCGTTAAACCAATTCGTATAACCCTCCCGGCGCAGCGCGAACCCCACGTCGAAAGTCTCGCCGGCCAGCTGCGGCAGAACGGTGAAGGTCACCCCGCGCGTCAGTTCGCTGTCGGCCGGAATCGTGAAGGTCTCGCCGGTGGGGAACTCGTC
>OGZG01001679.1_pt1 | contig 16260 bp, 17 predicted proteins | sample 1576781 | NCBI WGS metagenome assembly OGZG01 (sample SAMEA3541502, study PRJEB24748) | human gut metagenome | biome: human gut; feature: human-associated habitat; material: faeces | place: China | collected 2012 | reverse complement strand
GCGGGTCTTCGTGCCGCCCATGAGGTCGATAAGCTCTTCGTTGACTATCTTTATGACCATCTGCGCGGGAGTAAGGCTCTCCATAACATCCGCGCCGATAGCTCTCTCGGTGACCTTGGCGGTGAAATCCTTGGCTACCTTGTAGCTGACGTCCGCCTCAAGCAGAGCCATACGCACATCACGCATCGCCGCGCGGACATCCGCCTCGTTGAGGCTGCCCTTGCTTTTAAGACGCTTGAACGCCGCTTCAAGGCGTTCCGAAAGACCTTCAAATGCCAATGTTTTCACCTCTGTATAAAAAGTAAGTAGTTTTTATGTTACCGTTTCAAGCCGAATTGTACCGAGCGATTTTTCCGCAGTCACATCGCACAATCGAGGACTGTGCTGATTTCGCGGGCGGATGATATCCGCCCCTACAGCAGCAACCGAGCGAACGGGTTCCTGCAACGCAGCTATGGCAAACTTTTTCCGCAATCATATCCGCACAATCGAGGACTGAGAAAAATTTGTCGGAGCAAGGCGTGGGGTTCTGTGAATGAAGGAGCGCACTTTGTGTGCGTGACTGAATTCACAGGTTCTCACAACGCAACTATGGCAAACTTTTTTCGCATCACATCACTCAATCGAGGACTGAGAAAAATTGTTCAGGACAAGGCGCAGGGTTCCGGGCGTGAGGGCGCGTACTTTGTGTACGCAACCGAGCGAACGGGTTCCTGCAACGCGGTCATGGGCGATTTTTCCGCAGTCCGATCACTCCATGAGAGACATGGCGATGGCTTTTATCTTCACGGTATAATCATTCACTTCGCGCGACAGGCTGTGGTTGAGATTGTAATCCCCTATCTCGCCGGCGCAGTCGATGATTTCAGTGAGTCCGCTGCGTATCTCGTCAAATTTCGAGGCGAGCTTGAGCTTCGACTCCATATCGAAAAGCTGGGCTTCGGCGCGCTTTATCGCATCGCGCACGCCCTGGCGGGTTATCCCCTCGTTTTCCGCGATCTCGGAGAGCGACAGGTCGTCGTTGTAGTAATAGCCCAGAAAGTCGCGCTGTTTTTCAGTCAGCATATCGCCGTAAAGGTCAAGCAAAACAGCTATTTCCAAATTCTTTGCCACTTTATTTTCTCCCCCTTTTCATCATGATCGCGTAAAGGTTAAACCCCTCTGTAAAGTCAAAACGCTTTACAGGGGGTTATTATACTAAAAATATCGTCGGCTGTCAAGCACATTTTTTCGCCAAAACCGAACTTTTTTCAACATTCCGGATGTGGAAAAGCGGCGGAAAAACAAGATTGGTTTTTTATCATCAACCGCTTGTGTTTCGAGCGGCAAAAGACAACAAAATGTGCCGTTATGCGCCCGCAGGCATGTGGAAAACCGTGTGGAAAACTTTTTTGAGTCACTTGAGCACGACTATTGTCACGCCGTCCTCGCCCTCGCCGTAAACGCCGAGCCTGAAGCTCTTGACATACGGCGACTTGCGCAGATACTGGTTGACGGCGCTCCTGAGCGCGCCGGTTCCCTTGCCGTGGACAATGGTGAACTCGCCGAGACCCATGCGGAGCATATAGTCAATATATCTGTCGAGCTCCATGAGGCAGTCGTCAACGGTCAGCCCGCGGACATCGAGCCGCGCAGAGGCATCCATGTTCATCTTGCTCTCAACTCCCGTGCGGCGGGCGCCGGAGTTCGGGCTGCGCTTTTTCGGCGCGTTCTCGATAAGGCGCAGGTTTTTGAGCTTTACACGCGTCTTTGCCGCGCCCGCGAGGACTTCGACATTTCCGTTTCTGTCAACGGGCGAAAGGACAGTCGCCTCCTTGCCGAGATCGGCTATCAGAACAGTATCGCCCTTTTTGAGCTCGCGCGGGAGAACATAGCCGTCGTTCTCAACGCCCATGGCGACCACAGGGTCAACCGCCTCGTCTATCGCGCCGAGACCCTTTCTGACTGCGGCGCGTGCGCGGCGCGCAAGGTCTGCGGCATCTTTTGTCTTCTCTTTTTCTTTTTTGAGCCTGTCGAGTTCGTCGAGCAGAGCGTAGCTCTCGCGCTTCGCCTGCTGGGTCAGCTTCGCCGCCTGTGCCTTGGCTTTCTCTATCTCCGCCTCGCGCAGGGAATCGACTTCGGCGAGCCGCTTTTCGGCTTTCTCCAGCTCGGCGCGCGCCTTTGCGGTCAGCTCCTTGGCACGCTCGTGCTCCTCCTCCATGCGGCGGCGGTTCTCTTCGAGCTTGTCAACGACATCTTCAAATCGGACATTCTCGTTGTTGACGAGCTCTTTCGCCCTGTCCACAACGCGCATATCCATTCCCAGGCGCTCGCATATCGCAAGCGCGTTTGAGCGGCCGGGAACGCCGATAAGGAGGCGGTATGTCGGACTGAGAGTTGCAACATTGAACTCGCAGCAGCCGTTTTCAACGCGCGGAGTCTCAAGGGCATAAGCCTTGAGCTCGGCATAGTGCGTTGTCGCGGCTATTTTCGCGCCCTTGAAATGCAGGTCTTCGAGCACCGCCATTGCAAGAGCCGCGCCCTCGACGGGGTCTGTGCCCGCTCCGAGCTCGTCTATGAGCACAAGACTGCGGTCGCCCGCCTGACCCATGATATCTATAATATTCGTCATATGCGCCGAGAAAGTCGAGAGCGACTGCTCTATCGACTGTTCGTCGCCGATGTCCGCGAGGACTTCGCTGAATACGGAGAGTCTGCTTCTGTCGCCTGCGGGAATCATAAGTCCGCACATCGCCATGAGCGTGAAAAGACCGACAGTCTTTATCGAGACGGTCTTGCCGCCCGTGTTCGGGCCGGTTATAACGAGTGTGTCAAAGTCCGTACCGAGTCTTATATCAACAGGGACTACTTTGTTTTTGTCAATGAGCGGATGGCGGGCGGCACGCAGCTCTATCTCGCCATCGGAGTTCAATAGAGGCACCGTCGCGCCTATAGAATAGGCATACTGCGCCTTTGCGAAGATGACATTGAGCTCAACGGCGCACTCATAGCTGTTTTTTATACCCTGCTCAAACTCGCCGACCATCGCGGAGAGCGCTGTAAGTATGCGTTCAATCTCGTCCTGCTCTTTAGAACGCAGGACTTTTATCTCGTTGTTCGCTTCGACGACCGGCATCGGCTCGACGAACACAGTGGCGCCCGATGAAGATGTATCATGGACAAGTCCCTGCACCTCGCCGCGGTATTCCGCCTTGACGGGCACGACATAGCGCCCGTTTCGCTGGGTTATGATATTCTCCTGCATGAACTTCGAGTAGTGCGCGGAGTGGGTCATCTTGTCGAGCTGGTCGCGAACTTTAGACTCCTGCACGCGAATCTTGCGCCTTATTTCAAAGAGCTCGGGCGAGGCGCTGTCCGCAATCTCCTCCTCGGAGATTATGGCAGAGGTTATCTTCGTTTCGAGATATTTGTTCGGCTGAAGCGCAGAGAAAAGCGGGTCGAGAACGGTCTCGACTCCCGCGTTCGTGCTGCGCCACTGGGCGAGAGCACGCACGGTTCTGAGCACCTCGGCAACATCGAGCAGTTCGCGCATGGAAAGCGTGCTGCCCGCGCCGGCTCGCGCTGCAGCGTTATTGACATTGCGAAGCCCGCCGAAGGACGGACCGCCGAAGCGCGCAAGGAGCATATGCGCGTCGCGCGTCTGATTCATCTGCGCCTGCGCGAGATCAATATCGCTCTCCGGGCGGAGGCTCAGCGCAAGCTCGCGCGCGTCGGGGCACGCCGTGAACTGTGCGAGGCGCTCCAATATTTTATCAAATTCCAAAGCCGTTAAATGGCGGTTCATATTCTGAGACATTGTTATTCCTCTCGTTTAAATTACTGCTTATAAATATAAAGTTATCACATCTGTGCCGCCATGTAAAGCAAAAAGAAAAAAATAAGGCCGACGCATTTGCGGCCAAAAATAAAAAGGCCACAATCTGCGTTTTCGGACGCAAACTGTGACCTTCAACATTTTTGCTCTTTGGTCTGCGCTGAATGCGGCAGCCGTAGACAGCTTTATCAGTCGCTCGTGTAAGGAAGAAGAGCAACGTGACGGGCACGCTTGATAGCGGTGGTAAGCTCTCTCTGGTGAGCGGCGCAGTTGCCGGTGACTCTTCTGGGAAGAATCTTCGCTCTGTCAGAGATATACTTATGAAGTTTGGCTGTGTCCTTGTAATCTATGCACTCAACCTTGTCGACGCAGAAAGCGCAAACCTTCTTGCGGCCCTTGCGGTTGGGTCTTCTGTCGTTTTTCTCATATGCCATGATGTTAACCTCCTCTTTGGCTAAGGTGGAAGCCGAAAGCCGTTTCGCGGCTCGGGGCTATTCGTTCGGCGTCAGACGCCGTGTTCAAGTTTTTCTCAGAACGGGAGATCGTCGCTTATCGGGATCTCCTCAAAATCGTCCGCTCCGCCTGTGGCGAAGGACGCTGCGGGCTGAACGCGCGCGGGCTGCTCGTTCTGGCGGGCACCCGTGCCGGTCTCTGCCTTTGATCCGCAGAAGCTGACTTCCTCGGCAACTATCTCAAACGCAGTGCGCTTGTTGCCGTTCTTGTCCTCGTAGTTGCGCTGCTGGATACTTCCGCGAACAGCGATCATCGATCCTCTGTGGAAGTAGCGGGAGACGAACTCTGCAGTCTGTCTCCAGGCGACAACATTGATGAAATCGGTCTGCTTCTCTTCACCCTGTCTCTGGAAGCGGCGATCGACCGCAACGGAGAAAGTGGTGACTGCGACGCCGGAAGCGGTGGTACGCAACTCGGGATCGGCAGTGAGTCTGCCCATAATTATTGCAACGTTAAGCATCTTTGTTTCCTCACTTTCTGACAACGAGTGAGCGGAGAACGCCGTCGGTTATACCGGCGATACGGTAGAACTCCTCGGGGAACTCAGGTGCAGCGCTGAAATTGAACAGAGCGTAGAATCCCTCGGGCTCATCGTCGATAGCGTAAGCGAGCTTGCGCTTGCCCCACTCATCAATGCTGTCCAGAGTGCCGTTCTGCTCGATGAGAGCCTTGAACTTCTCGATGAGAGCGGGAACGCCCTCCTCACCGTTCTTGACGGAGAAAACCATCATTGCTTCATAGCTGTTGTTTGCTGACATTCTTAAAGCACCTCCTTCTGGTCTTTTGGCTGCGGTTCGTCCGCAGCAAGGATTAGCCGCCTTTTTCCTGCGGCAATTAGTTATTTTAACAGTGTTTAGCACTTTTGTCAACATATTTTTTTACATGAGTAAAATCGCGCTAACTCTTGTCAATCAGGCATATTAGTGGTAATATTTATATGAATCAGAAACGAACGCAGGTGATTTTCATGACAAGCCCGGCAACCGGAAGGCCCGCGCACAACAGGCGCACGGCATACACAAAAACGGCAATACGCCGCACCTTCTTCGAACTGCTTGAAGAAAAGGACTTCGACAAGATCAGCGTGCGAGAGATATGTCAGCGCGCGGACATCAACAGAAGCACCTTCTACCGCCACTATGACGACATCAACGCGCTGATGAAGAGCATCGAGGCTGAGTTCGTCTCCGACATCGATAATCAGATCGAGAGAATGGATCCCGAGGTTTTCGATGCAGTATTGGTCGGTCTGTTTGATATTGTGAGGGATAATTCCGACCTGTGCTGCTACATGATGAGATGCGGCCCGCGAAAGGGCTTCATCAATTCATTGTTCGTAAAGAACTACGACAGGACACAGATAAAGTGGAAGAAGTTTTTCCCCGAGATCACGGATAAGCAGTTCCGCTGGATGTATATAATGTTCTTCAACGGCATCGTCAGCGTTATTGCAGAGTGGATAAACTCCGACTTCCGCGAAGATCCATCGACTATCGTCTCTTTCACCACAAGCATATATTTCAACGGCTTCAGAAAATATTTCTAAACTGTTTATAATTTTTGGCGACACAAATCACTTTTTGTGTCGCTTTTTGCACATGCTTCCAGATACTGTTCCTTGTTTTTAAGTTTGAGGACAATATATACTTTTATTAATGCGGCATAACCGCTAAAATGAAAGGAGTCCTCAGAATGAGACAGTCACTCACAGTCAGAAGAGCCGAGCACTTCGGCATAAACAGGAAGATAATCGCAAACATGACCGCGCAGAGCTGGCACGACATTCCCCATGTCGTTGTTACAAACGAGCCTGAGGCGTCCGAATTTCTGAAAGTTTTCAAAGAAATCAACGAAGGGCGCGCAAAAGAAGATAAGATCACGCTCAACGCAGTTATATTAAAAGTAATAACAGAGGCGCTCAAGAAGTGCCCCGCGATGAATGCACATATCGATTTCAAACCCCGCCTTGTCCGCGGATGCGTGACGGAGTTCGACGAAATAAATATCTCGATGCCCATGCTTCTCGACTCAGGTGAGATGATGACAGTAAATCTGCACAACATGCAGGACAAGAACCTCAGGGATATCAGAGATACGCTCGCCGATGTTCAACGCAGAGCGAAAAATTCAAACATGTCGCAGGTCATGTACGACGTCTCGCTCAACGACACGCTGCAGGGGCTTGCAAAAGGCAAATTGGTTCAGACGATATCCCGCCTCATCGGCTCAAAGACCGGAAAGTACAAAGTAAAAACCCTCTCCGGCAAGAGCAAGAAAGAATATTATGATATACCCGAGTACGACAGGCTCACAAAATACGACATTGAGCAGGGCACGATAACCGTATCGAACCTCGGTTCGCTCTACAAGGACTGGGACGGCATCTGCGCACTGCTTGAGATAATACCGCCGCAGGTCGCCGCGATAGGCGTCGGCGCTCCGCGCGACATGGCGATTGCAAACCCCGACGGCACGGTAACGGTCGGCAAGAAGCTCGTTTTCACCGTCGTTTTCGACCACCGCGCGCTCGACATGGGCGACGTAGTCCCCTTCCTGAAGTCTATAGATGAGACTTTCAAGCACCCGGAAGTTATCAAGGAGTGGATTTGACGGAGCCTTTAAAAAAGGAGATAATATGGACAAACAGAACAGTTGGCTCAGCTGGGCTATTGAGCTCCAGAGTCTCGCGCAGGCGGGACTGCGCGTCACCGCGGCAGGCTCATCGCCGTTCAGGACAGGAACAAGCACAATAAGCCAATATACGCTTACGGGGTCGTAAAAGTTTTCGTCCTCTGCTCCGTTGTCGGCGGCGAATTCATTCCGAATATCGAAACGACCGAAACAAAATATTTCGGCAAAGACGAACTGCCGGAGAATCTCGCTGGCGAAAAGACTTCGCGCGAGCAGATACTGATGTGCTTCGACGCAAATGAGAGCAAACATTGGGAGACAAAGTTCGATTAAGTGATAAACCCATATGTAAAGCAATTTAACTTTACATATGGATTTTTGTTATATCAGCGGATTTTATATAAAATCGTCTCTGAATCGCAGCAATATCAAGTGTTCTGCGATATTGACCCAAAAAGCGTATTTAACAGTTGAGCGCTGTGTAAAGTCATATAACTTTACGCTAAAAATCACAAACCCGACCCGAAAAATTATATCTTCGAGTCGGTTTTATTATAAAATTCAGGCTATCTCTATCTCAAACGAAACCGTCAGCGACTTCTCTGCGCCGTTGCTGCCGTCCCATTTGAAAGTTGAAGTTCCCGCGCATTTTCCCGCACCGTAAGGCACGGCATCGGCGGCGCTGCTCATGCCGGAATCCATCTCGGCGGCGACGAGATACATATCCTGGACATAGCTCTCCTCGCTCCTGATAATAAATTGTCGCGTGGCATCCTCGGTCACTTCTATGGGATAATCTTTGTCGTAGAACGCTTTTCCGTCCTGCGTCAGAATTTTTGTGCGTATCTCATAGTGCTGCCGGTTATATATCGGGAGCGTTGAAACTATATCTTTTCCGCTGTTGTTCGTGACGGTCGCCGTGATATGCACTTCGCCGCCCGATTTGACTTTCGGATTTTCGATATAAACTTTCAGCGTCACTCCGTCGAGAGTTTTTTCGATTGTCTGCGGAGCTGAACTTATTTCGGCTGTACTTTCTGCCGTGGTGTTCTCCGGACCGGTCGTTCCCGCCGTCTCCGGCGTATCCCCGTTTCGGCACGCCGCAAAGCTCGTTATGAGCAGAACCGATATTAATATAATTATTGCTTTTTTCATAGCTTTCGCCTCCGGGCATTTATTTTTTCCGCCCTGTTCCCTTTGAAGATTGCGTTCAGTCGGCTATAGGCATCCCTCCGTATATTTCTTTCTATTTAATATTATCAGATATTATTGTCAATGTCAAATTTTCGCCCACAATCTAATTTTCTTTTAAACAGTGCCGCCGTTGGCGGCATAGGGTTGTCGAGGTCGCCAACCCCTACAAATTATAATAAAAAGCAAAACACCCGAAGCTGTTTTCACAACTCCGGGTGCTCTCGCGTATTCATTTAGTTGACTTTCATCTCAGTTATCTTCACTCCGGGCTCGATAACATCGATGCACTTGACCGGGCACGCCTCGTGGCACTTGCCGCAGCCGACGCACTTGTCGTAATCGACCTTCGCGCAGAAGTTCTCGACCGTGACCGCGCCGTATTCGCAGGCCTTGACGCACTTCATACAGCCAATGCAGCCCGCCTTGCACTCTTTTCTGGTCTGGGCGCCCTTGTCATGGTTCTTGCACATGACGGCGGCCTTTGCCTCGTGCAGGGGCATAAGATCGATAATGCCCTTGGGGCAGGTGTTGACGCACATCTTGCAGGCGTGGCACGCGAGCGGATTTATTCTCGCAACGCCCTCGCAGATATGTATCGCGTCATAGGGACATACCTCAACGCAGTCGCCGAAGCCGATGCAGCCGTAGACGCACTCTTTCGGTCCGCCGAAAAGCTGAGTTGCCATTTTGCAGCTCTTGACTCCGACATAGTTGAGCTTCGTGTCCGTGTTGTGAATATTGCCCTGGCAGAGGACAACGGCAGTCATAGGGACAACATCCCCGGCCGCGAGTCCGGTTATCTTTGCAATAGCTTTGCTGACCTCAGCGCCGCCGGGCATGCAGCGTCCGGTGTCGGTGGTTTTGCCCTGAGAGAGGGCTGCCGCATAGCCTGAGCAGCCGGAGAAGCCGCACGCGCCGCAGTTTGCGCCGGGCAGCGCCGCCTGAATCTCCTCGGCCTTTTCGTCGACCGGGACAGCCATGACCTTTGACGCAACGGCGAGACCGAGACCGGCTATAAGTCCGATGACGGAGACGATGACAACCGCAATTATAATAAGATGCATATTATCCCGTCCTTTCTCAACCGAATATGCCGTCGACAACGCCCGAGAATCCGAGGAAGGAGACCGAGGTGAGCGATGCGGCAATGAGCGTTATGGGCAGACCCTGAAGGAATTTCGGCACGTCGCAGCTCTCAAGGCGCTCTCTGACGCCCGCGAACATGACCATGGCGAGCATGAAGCCGAGACCGCCGCCGAGCGAACGCATCATCGACTGGCCGAAATTGTAGTTATTCTCAACGTTTATAAGCACAACGCCGAGCACCGCGCAGTTCGTTGTTATCAGCGGAAGATAGATGCCAAGCGCGTTATAAAGCGCGGGCATATACTTCTTGAGGATTATCTCGACGAGCTGAACGAGAGCCGCTATGACAAGAATAAATACTATCGTCTGGAGATATTCGAGATCATTGGGCACGAGCAGCTTCGCGTTGATAGGATATGTAACGGCAGTCGAGAGCAGCATGACGAATATAACGGCGGCACTCATTCCGACTGCGGTGTTGAGCTTCTTCGACACGCCGAGGAACGGGCAGATGCCGAGGAACTTTGCGAGAATGAAGTTCTCCGTAAGGATACCGGTAAGCAGTATTGAAAGCATTATTTTCATTTGCCTGCCGCCTCCTTTCCGTCCTTTTTGTTTTCAACTTCGCCGCGAAGAGAGCAGGAAGCCGCCATCGGGCAAGCCTCACAACCCTTGAGTTCCGCCTTTGAAAGACCCTTCTTGTCGGCAAGCTTGTTGGCGCACGCCATGAGTATGCCGAAGACGAAGAAGCCTCCGGGAGGCAGAATGAATATCAGCATGGGGCTGACGGAAGCCGGGATTATCTGAAGTCCGGCGATAGCGCCCGTGCCGAGCAACTCTCTGACTGCGCCCATGAGGAGCAACGCTGCGGTGAAGCCGACACCCATGCCGAGACCGTCAACGGCGGAGGCCGCAACGGAGTTCTTGCAGGCGAACGCCTCGGCTCTGCCGAGGATGATGCAGTTGACGACTATCAGCGGCAGGTAAACGCCGAGCTGAGCGTCGATCTGCGGAACGAACGCCTTGACGAGCATCTGGACTATTGTAACAAACGAAGCGATTATAACAATATAAGCGGGAATTCTGACCTTCTGCGGAATCACTTTTTTGAGCGCCGCAATAGCGATGTTCGAGCACACAAGGACTATCGAAGCTGCAACGCCCATGCCCAGCGCACTCTCGACCGAGGTCGAAACCGCGAGCGTCGGGCAGGTGCCGAGCACCAGACGGAGAACGGGGTTCTCAACGAGAATGCCCTTGGTAAACTCCTGAAAAAGACTCTTTTTCTTTGCCATTTTTTACTCCGCCCCCTTTAAATTGGAATCATAGTAGCTCAGCGCCTCATTGACTGCCGCCGTGACGGCTTTCGAGGTTATCGTAGCGCCGGTGAGCGCCTGGATCTCGTTGCCGGAGGCACTGTTTTTGTTGACTGCAATATCCTTGACCTTTCCCTTGAACTGGTCGAGGAAGCTGGCATTCTGGGCTTTCATGCCGAGACCGGCGGTCTCGTTGAGTTCGAGCGGCGAAATGCCGGTGACTGCGCCGTTTTTGTCGACTCCGGTCATTATCTTCACATCTCCGCCGTAGCCCTTGGAAACGGTGACAAAGACATAGCCGACTTCGTTGCCGCTTGCATCCTTGCCGACAGCGTAAGTGCCGCTGCCGCCCTTCATCTCCTGCGTTTCGCCGAACTGAGTCGCGGCGGGCAGGACTTTCTGCCTTGTTTCGACCTCGGTCTGCGCCGAGAGCTCCGCTATCTTCGGAGCCGTGACTTTATTTGTAACGGCGAGAAGAGTCGTGGCGACGAGGCATATCAGAAAGAGCGCTACAGTCGGGATGGCAAATTCCTTGAAATTCTTCATGCCTTCTCAGCCCCTTTCTTCTTTTTTTCCTTGACCGTGCCGAAAGGCTTCGGGGTGGTCAGATGCTCTATATGGGGAACGAGTATGTTCATAAGGATTATTGAGAACGAGACGCCCTCGGGCAGCGAGCCGAAGAGTCTGATGAACGAGGTCAGCAGACCGCAGCCGATGCCGAAGATTATCCTGCCCTTGAGATTGATGGGCGAGGTGGTGTAGTCGGTAGCCATGAAGAACGCGCCGAGCATAAGTCCGCCGCTGAGCAGCTGATAGGCGACAAAAGTGAAACTGCCCTTGCCGGCTATGAGCATTATAACGGCTACAGTGCCGATGAACGACAGCGGAATTGCGGGAGAGATTATCTTTCTTATCATCAGATAAACTCCGCCGATTATCAGCGCCACTGCGCAGGTCTCGCCGAGGCTGCCGCCGCGGATGCCGATGAGCATATCAACGAGGCTCGGCAGCCCGTCGGAGAGCTCGCCGCCCTTTGTCATCATGGTTAAAGGTGTTGCGGTGGTGACCGCTTCGGCGCCCTTGTCGAGCCACAAGAGTGGCTTTATCCATGTTGTCATGGCGGTCGGGAACGAGACCATGAGAATGATTCTTCCGGTTATTGCGGGGTTGACGAAGTTCTGGCCGATTCCGCCGAAGAGCTGTTTTACAACAACTATTGCGATGACGGAACCTATCGCCGCCTGCCACAGCGGAATCGACACTGGCAGGTTAAAGGCGAGCAGAAGTCCGGTGACGACCGCGCTCAGATCGCCGAGCGTGTTGCTGCGCTTCATGATTTTGCGCGACAGATACTCGGAGAGCATGCATGTGCCTATCGTTACAAGGCAGATGAGCAGGACGCGCGGACCGAAGAGCCAGACGGATGCCGCAAGGGCGGGGATCAGCGCGATAATAACATTGAGCATTATTCCGCTGACCGTCTGAGCCGAGCGCACATGGGGAGATGCGCTGACTGTTAGTTTCTTTTCAGGCATTTCAGGCATTTTTGCTCTTCTCCTCTCTCAGCATCTGTTTTGCAAGGCGCATATACTGGACAAGCGGCTTTGCCGCAGGACATGAATAAGCGCATGAGCCGCACTCCATGCAGACCATGGCGCCGGATTTTTCAAGCCTGTCTATATCCTTCGCCTTTATATAGCGTTCAACAAGCGTGGGCATAAGGCTCAGCGGACATGCCGCCGCGCATCTGCCGCAGCGGATGCAGTCGCGCTCTTTCTTGACCTTCGACGCATCGTCGGCAAAGGCGAGAATGGCGTTGTTCTGCTTGAGAACGGGAATATCCGTGTTGACAACGGCAAGTCCCATCATCGGGCCGCCGGTTATTATCTTGCCGGGTTCGGCTTTGAAGCCGCCGCAGAAGTCGATTATTTCACCGACGTTCATGCCGATTGGCACGCGGACGTTCTTCGGGTCGGCTATCGCGGAGCCGTCAACGGTCAGCGAGCGGCTGACGAGCGGCTTGCCGCTCTTGAGATATCTTGCTATAAATGCGACGGAGGCGACGTTCATAACAACGCAGCCGACATCGGCGGGCAGCTTTCCGGGCGGAACCTTTCTGCCCGTGGCGGAGAGCACCATCATCTTTTCTGCGCCCTGAGGATACTTCGACTTGAGCGTCATGAGGCGCACCACGTTATCCTCCGCAACGTCTCTGTCCGCTATAGCCTTGAGCACTTTGAAAGCTTCGGGCTTGTTGTCCTCTGCGGCGATAACGACGCGCTTGAAGCCGAGTATCTCTTTCAAAGTATAGATGCTCGAGAGGATGTCCCACGAATTTTCAAGGCACTCGCGGTAGTCAACGGTTATGTACGGTTCGCACTCCGCAGCGTTGACTATGAGTGTGTCAACATTCTTGTCGGGCGGGATGCGCAGCTTGACATGCGTGGGGAAGCCCGCTCCGCCGAGTCCGACAAGACCGGAATCCCTGACGGCGCGAAGGAAGCTCTCCTTGCCCGTCACCTTCGGCGGCTCAAGGCCGTCGAAAAGGCGCATCTCGCCGTCGGACTCTATCTCCACCGCCTGAGTGATAACGCCGTTTGCAAGCGTCGCCTGCTTGACTGCGCTGACAGTGCCGGATATCGATGCGTGGATCGGCGCGCTGAGGAATTTGTCGCTGTCGCCCACTATCTGTCCGACCGAAACTTTGTCGCCCGCTTTTACAGTGGGTGTGCACGGTACACCGATATGCTGCTGCATGGGCAGGAGCACTTTTTCGGGGACTGGAATTCTTACGACTTCACAGTCTGCGGTGTTCTTGTTGTGGTTGACATGCACGCCGCCGCGTACCTGCTTGACAGCTTTGAGAACACCGTCGAGTTTAACCGAGCTCATTTCTTCAACTCCTTATGATTAATTATTACTTCTTTATTATAAACCGCGTCTGTTTTTCGAGCGCCGGCATGACTATGCGCAGCACCGTTCCAGTAACAGCTCCGGTTATAAGCGAAAATATCAGCAGTGCCGGCGCATAGCCGAGCACGGCTCCCGTCCCCGTGAGCACCGCCGCGGCGGCGAGCTGACCTGCGTTATGGCATACGGCGGCGATTATCGACGCGCCGAGCAGACCGAAGGGATCGGATTTTATTTTTGTTGCCGCCCACATCGCGAAGGTGCTGAGCACTCCTCCCGCGAGGCTCATAAAAAACGCCGTCGCGCCGCGTGTCATCAGCGCAAAGAGCGCCTTGAACACTGTTATGCACATCGCCTGCGGCAGTCCGAGAGTAAGAACAGTGAACATCGTCACTATATTTGAAAACCCCGGCTTAGCTCCCGGCGGCAGAAACGGCAGAGAGGGAATCAGATTTTCAAGAAACGAAAGCGCGATTGCCTGGGCGCAAAGGATACCTAAAAGAGCGGTCTTTCTCGCTTTCATGGGCATATCCTCCCGGTCAGGGCGTCGTGCCGCTTCTCCGAGCCATCGAGCCTTATCACAACTCCTGCGGGCAGGCACGCGGCGGTGTCGCCCGGGCGGGTGAGCTTTCCGGACTTCACGCAGAGCTTGTCGCGGCATTCGGCGCTTTCAAACCAGACAGCGCCGTCCTTTATTTTTATCACAACCTTGGGGTCGGTGTCGGGTGTTATTGTCATATCAGCGCTCTTGTCGAGCGTTACGCGGCGATATACTTCGCCGCCCGCATAGATGACCGCCTCGGTTTTTCCGTTCGACGGCAAAAATCGCCATATCAAAAGAGCCGCGCCGACGCAGAGTACGACCGCTATCAATGCGATATCGGCTTTTTTTATGAATCTGCGCTGCATCTGTCTCCCCCGTTATAAAAGTTTGAATCCGTCCTTTTCAAGTTTGAAGCTGTCCGCGAGAGAACCCGTGACCCTGACGCTCCTGTCATTGAACACGAACACAGCCTGCGCGCCGTATTTTTCAAGCAGCGGCAGCGATTTCTCGTAGCCGAGCACGAAGCACGCAGTCGAAAGCGCGTCGGACATAAAGCCGTCGCTGCAAACGACCGTCACGCTGACAAGTCCGCTCTCTGCGGGATAACCCGTTTTCGGGTCGAGTATATGATGATATCGCACGCCGTCGCGGTCAAAATACCGCTCGTAGCTGCCGGAAGTAGAAACACAGGTCGCGGGCAGAGTCAAAACCGCAAAGCTCTCGGTCGAGCTCTCAGAAAAAGGATCTCTTATCCCGACAGTGAATTTTTCTCCCTCGCCGTAGAGAAGTATGCTCCCGCCGACGGAGACGACCGCGCGCTTTATTTTTGAATTTTCGAGCACTCCGCGCACCTCGTCGCAGGCGATGCCCTTGCCGACCGAGCCGAGGTCGAGCACCGTACCCGACGGTATTTTTATGCCGTTCTCGTTTATCTCTATGGCAGAGCCCGTGCCGTTGAGCGCCGAGTTTATTTCATCCTTGTCGGGCACTCTCTCATTGCCCGTACCGAAGCCCCAAAGGTCGCTGAGTCTGCCGAGCAGAGGGTCGAACGCGCCGCCGCTCGACTTTCTCAGCTCTTCGCACTTCGAGAGTATATCCCCCATCTTCTTTTCGGGGTCGTTTATCTTCCCGTTCGCAGAAGACGAAAAGAGAGTTATCTTAACGCTCTGTCCCGCCGCGTCGTTTATCTCGCTGACGGCGGATGCTTCGATATGGCGCGAGAGGAGCTTGTTTTCGAGCTCCGATATGCAGTCAAAAACCGCCTTGCCGACCTTTTTCGCGTCTTTTCCCTCGATGTCCGCGCTGACGGCGGTGTTCATCATCGCAGACGAAGACGAGAACTCACGGCTCTGCTTTATGCCGTCGTATGCCACGAGACCGATCAAAACGGCAGCCGCCACGCACAAGAGCGCGACAATCAGCTTTTTCGAGCTTTTTTTCATCGGTCTCCCTCCGCAGTCAAGACTTCCATATACCTATAACATATATATTTTACATTGTTTTTCTTCAAACTTCAAGGACTTAAAATTGTCATTTTCGACGGCGAAAAAATATAGAAATATTTCTTTATCGATACAAAAATTGCTTTTTAAGCTTGATGTACAAAAAAATACAAAAATTTTATTAAAACTTAATAAAATTTCGTCCTTTTTATGGTGACAGAACTAAGAAAATATGGTATAATCTAACAAAATATTTCGATAATATTATCAGTTATGACGAAAATTCATTTTGCCGTAACGCTAATATAAAGCAAAATTCGGAGATAATCTATGTTTGAACAGTCAATCAGCGTCGACAGGATGGAGCAGGCGGTCAGCCTGTTCGGCAGTTTCGACGAAAATATTAAAATGATAGAAAAAGAGTTCGATGTCGGCGTCGTCAGCCGCGGCTCGGAGATAAAAGTCACGGGCGAGGCGGAGAACGTCTCAAAGGGCGTGCGCGCGATAAACGGACTTCTGATGCTCATCAACCGCGGCGAGGCGCTCAGCGACCAGAATGTCCGCTATGTCATCTCGCTCGTCAACGAGGGCAACGAGGATCAGCTTCCGCAGATGACTGCGGACTGCATCTGCATCACTTCAAAGGGCAGACCGGTCAAGCCGAAAACGCTCGGTCAGAAGAAATATATCGAAGCCATCCGCAAAAACACGGTCACTCTCGGCGTCGGACCCGCCGGCACAGGCAAAACTTATCTTGCGGTCGCCATGGCGGTGACGGCTTTTCGCGCAAAGGAAGTCAACCGCATAATC
>OGZG01001677.1_pt1 | contig 16280 bp, 21 predicted proteins | sample 1576781 | NCBI WGS metagenome assembly OGZG01 (sample SAMEA3541502, study PRJEB24748) | human gut metagenome | biome: human gut; feature: human-associated habitat; material: faeces | place: China | collected 2012 | reverse complement strand
TCGTGCTGACAATACTCGGAGGGCAGCCTCCCGGGAAGATAAGTCGACGCCGACACAAATTACCGCCCACTAATACTGGGCGGTAGTAACATTCCTCCTTAGCTCAGTCGGTAGAGCATGCGGCTGTTAACCGCAGGGTCGTTGGTTCGAGTCCAACAGGGGGAGCCATCTCAGAAGCCTTGAGCCTCAACGGGTTCAGGGCTTTTCCCTTTTCTAAAATAGCTCGAAATTCCCATGTGTCTAACATTTTGTCTAACACGCCCGAGCTAAAGTTTCGCGAATAATTTCAGAGGTCATCTTTTTTCTCGACAAATCAAGGTGTCCATATATATTACAAGTCATCTTTATATCGGCGTGACCCATCCAATCTTGGACGTCCTTGAGCGAACAACCTTTGGCGAGAAGAAGGCTCGCACAACTATGTCTTAGATCGTGGAATCTTATATGCGGGAGATTATATTTTCTCAATAGGTCTCCGAATTTGTGCGATATATATGACGGGTCATACATTGCGCCATTCGCCCATTTGAAGATATAATCATTCTCCACATAGGTGTCTCCAAAGAACTCTCTGTTCTTCTGTTCCTCTTCTTTGAGCTGAAGCAGTAGCTCTCTAATTTCAGGAAACAGCGGAAACGACCGATAACTTGATTTGTTTTTGGTTTTGTCTTTCTCGACAACCTTGGTTGACATAGAGACCGTGTGACGTATAAGGATAGTATTTGTGTCAAAATCAATGCTTTGCCACTGTAGACCCAAAACCTCACTGCGCCGCAGTCCATACATGACGGTAGTTTGGATGAGCGGATGCAAAGGTTCGTCCTTTATGGTCTCAAGCAGAGTGTTAATTTCACTGGCGTTATACCACTCATACTCCCGTCTCTCAAGTTTTGGGAGCCTCACGAGTTCACAGGGATTAGACCTTATGAGCTTATGCCGCATAGCCTCCTTAAAGGCAAGCTGAAGAACATTCTTGTGCAGACGAAGGGTTTTAGGTGATAGACCGCCATTCCCATCTTTTCTGCCGTGGGTCGCCTTATAGTCAAAATATTGCTGTATATTGTCAAGGTTGGCATCCACTAATTTTATCTTGTGTTCCTCAAAATACGGTTGAACATGAGAATCGACTATAACCTTATAACCGTCCCACGTTACAGTGTCTATGAAGGGTTTCGTCTCCGTGAGCCACTGGTCTAAGTAGTCCGAGATAAGTATATTGGGTTCATAAATCAGCTGAGCACTTTCATACTCGCTAATTATTGACCGCATAGCCGCCTCAGCTTTACGCAGATTATTCTTTACTTCATAACCTGTGTAAACCCACTTCTGCTTACGCTTTCCAGTGTTGTCTACGAAATTCAGAACGGCATAATATTTGCCGCGTTTTGCTTGCAAGCTTCCTGTCAATTAAATAATCTCCTTTCTGTAGTCCGCTTGCTGTTGTACGGTCATTTTAGCACAACAGCGCAAAATGTCAACTACCAGCAGAAAGAAAATTTTCAATACTCTTCTTAGTAATTAAGTAGCTTGTACCTATACGAACAGAGGGAATAGTGCCGTTATGTACAAGGTCATACGCAGCCTTTCTTCCTATTCGCAACATTGTCTGCATCTCTTTAACAGTTACCACATCAGGATAATTGTCAAACAATCAAATCATTCCATTCCTATATTTTTTATCAGTGCCCTGCGGAAACTGTCTACTCCTCATCAGTGGAGCGACTTTCTATCCGCAGGGTCTTTTAGTTCCCGCCGCGAGTTCACGGCTTCGTAAACCCTACGACTCGTCTACCGCTTATGGTGCGGCGCATCCTCGTAAAACGTAATCAATAACTGCATAACCGCCATTATTGCAGTTTGCAAAAATATGTAAATTTTCCATTTAAACTCCTGCACCCATAGTTAATGGCGAGATGGACAGTCTATCTCGCCATTTTTAAGTCCCTACTTACGGCAAGGGATTTCCGCTTTTTTAAGTCCCAACTTACGGTATGGGATAACCGCTTTTTTAAGTCCTGCTTTTACTGCGCAGGATCTCCGCTTAGACGTGGGTGACAGAAGTATCGTTATATCACGCCGAGGCTCGCGAGCAGCTGGATAATTGCCACAATAGCAATACCGCCAGTGAGAGCAAAGACGTTTAAAAAGTTGTAGATCAATGCAATCAGCATAATATCTCTCCTTTACAGGTCGGCGTAGTCGGGCTCAGTGCTCGGAAAGAACGCTACGCCCGGCACGAACTTAATAACATCCGACGGCTCCGGCACACACATCTCTCCCGTTACCGGGTGTCGGTAAGGCTTCGGCTTACGCCTAACCTTCTGAAATGTACCAAAACCATATATTGACAGCTTATCTCCGTCGTTAACGACCTTGGAGATAGCGTTGCACACTGCATTAATGCAGAACTCTGAATCACCGAGGGTGAGAGAGTTATCTTTCGCCACAAGTCTTATAAGTTCCTTGCGATTCAAATTATCTTCCTTTCTTTCCTCAAAAGGCGACAAGCTTCGTCGCCGACTCAATGTTATAACCATCTTTATCGAGACACACATAAATACAGCCCTGCTGCTGAGAGTTAACCAACGCGCCGTCACCATATCTCATTTTCTGTGTCTCACACGCCGCACCCTGCTCATACATAGTGGTGTTTCCGATTTTATACGAACCGAGTCTGTGCGTATGCGCCATTACAAGGCAGTTGAAATCATACCCTTCATTGCGGAACCACAGCACAGCTTTCTCCGCCGTCTTCATAGGTGAACTGCTAAAAGCCTTCGGGTGAACAAACATTACATGACCTATCTGTGAAAACCACTCGCCAGTATAAACGACTTCGATATCATCGAATGTCTCACGAAGCGGCTCAAACCACGTCTTAATATGATTGCGACGGTCGTAATGATAGAAGCCATCAACGAAGATGTAGTCCAGTGCCGTCTCAGGCATAAGCTCCTGAAGGTCTGAATCGAGGTGGTTGGCGAGATATGCTCCGAGGCGAAGCTCATGGTTGCCGTAGTTTGCGATGACCTTCTTCGGTTTTATGTAGTCGATAAGGTCTATAATGTACTGCCGACCCTCAACCAGTTCCTCGATACACGGTATGCGATACGACTTCGAGAATTTGGATATCGACTGACAATCAAATATATCTCCGTTGAGCTGTAGGATGTCTACACGCCCGACATACTTTGAAAATGTCTCTATAGGGCTTTGCGAACGGGAAGTGCAGGTCTGATATAGACAGAACCCTCGTCGCCACGCCGCGCTCAGCTATCTCACGTTCATAGTTGCGACCGCGATTGAAAGCGGCAAATTCTTTTCGATAAGCACTCTCGCCGAGTGTCTGACCGCTTTCTGTATTGAGCAACTCGGCTATCTGGTCGCAAGTGAGACCATAAATTTTCTTGTTGTCGAAGAGCCGAACGAAGTAGTCAACATAGGACTCTCCGCTCTGCTTCTTAGCGAAGTCTTCCATCAGCGGCTCACCTCCACGGTTTGTGGCGAAGCTTCTTTAGGTAGCGCATCACCTTAAAGCCCTCGGTGCAGTAGTATGTTTTCTTTCGACTGGGAGCGTAGCGGTTCGTTACCGTTATATGCGTTCCCGGAAACTTCTTTCTAATCTTAAAAGCTTCCTCCTGCGAGATTTTAACTATATAAACCATTCCTTTTTATCAATTTGGAGCGAGTTTTCTTACCCCTCTCCTATTGTAACCGCACGGGACGCCCCCAAAATTTGTCGCATAATACGGCTATTTTAGGGGGTCATTTATCCCGTTTGGGTCGGATTTTAGCCTATTTTTTGTAAATTTTTGCGTGATTTGTTGTCAATTTACGCGAAATATTTATATCGAGTGTATCTCTTTCCATATAGCTCAACATCACCCTCGTCGTCTTCTGCGAGCAGTCCGATAGGTTCTGCACCCGCTTCGAGAACCTCATAAAACGAGGTGTTGGGGTAGCCAAAGAGTATGTTAAATATCTTACGCTGAATCTGAGAATAACGAGGTTCTTCTATCTGGCGCAGGAGGTAGACCATATCGCTCTTGGTGAACGACATATTGCCCACATATTCTACGCACTCCTGCCTGATATCGCAACACTGCATCTGTTTTACGGAAGATTCTATGTCCGAAGCATATACACTCTTTATCTCATTTGTCATGTCTGTTACGGCATTGATGACGCGGGTGACTTTCTCGTACTGTCTACGATGAACATCTATGCCGTTACCCACAAGAGCGGAGAAGGGAAGATACTCCTGCTTCTTTCCTATCTCTTCTCTCTGAGCCCTGTACGAATTAATACAAGTCTGCACATGATCCATGGTCGTCAAATGCTTCTTGTAATTCTTTCGCTTGCGGTCATAGTAACCTTTGCCGATATCCTTCGCCTTAAAGAAGTTAGGTTTAATGGCTCTTCCGTCATCGCCCTCAATCTTATATTTATCACGCAGTCGGCGAAGCTCCTTAGCATTATTGATATTGAACTCTTTCTTTGCTTTGTCGATTTCAATGCCGCTCATAATATTCAAGATACATACATCTTTATATATTTCCTCAATATCACTATAACTGCCGCCACGATTGAGGACATCCCATATGCGGGTATTGAGCTCCTGACTGAGGTTGATGATATCGCCTATAAGATTGTTGCTCGTTTTAACATCAAGGTCAACCTGCTCGTCGTGAGTATATCTGCGTTTTTTCTTAACGGACGAGACATCCGGAACTGCTATCAAAAACTTACCTTCGTTCTTAAGCGCGGCATTGATAAGGTGAAGATTATCCGTAAGAAGAACTGTGTCGGAATCCATATCGCACCCCGACAATCTGTTTAGCACATTCTCACCAATGCTGTTTATGCAGATAATTTCGTTCGTGAGGTTAAAATATCGATCTATCTCTTCGCTCTCCACATTTGTTGGAATCCACACATTACTCATAGAGATATGCGGACTGCGGGAACCTACAAGCTTCTGATTATAGCCAAACCTTTTGGTGTGTATATTCCCCACGCCCAAGACACTCTCGCCTGAAAACTTTCCTATAGCACTAAGCAGCATTTCAATGGGGTTGCCTAATATTGTCTCATAATTGCCATTAACCAAAACATGACCGAGCCTAAGATTTTTTGTAAAAGACTTAAGAATATCTATCTTGAAGTCATGATAAAGCTTCGTCTGCGCAAATCTGTCATTGAGACCGAGAAGCTTGTATACAACATCATTCTTCGACTCAGCAGGGGAGATGTCGAATTCGTCTTCTATCGGATATTTGATATGGTAGCGCAGAACTGCGGGGTCTGTTCTGATAGCTGTCATATAGTCAAATGTCTCCTTGAGGAACGCCGCCGTCTCAGCCTTGTCCATCTGCAAGCTGTTGAGAAGCTGATAGTGCGTCTGCACCATGCGTCCATCAAAGAAGTGAGTTGGCTTATCATACTTAACAACGCCAAAAGTATTGTCGATGTGCTTCATCCAATCGTTTATCGTCCCGAACTTCAGATACTTGATGCTGCTCGGCGTGGTTACTATCTTTATATCTTCCACACGCTTCGCTTTAGTGTAGCCCTTTAGCTGGCTTACCTCTGTTATGCCGTGGTCGGCAAACCACTGCTGCAAGTTTGTATTGAAGCAACAGCATTTAAAGAAGAGGTTGCGGAGTAGTATCATGCCCTTATCGCTGTATTTGCCCATAGCTGATATATCTATAAGCCCTTGTCCGTCCCAGATAGAGTTGGTTATCTGCTCGTCTTTTTCTTCGGCGATTAGGTGGTCGCCATCTTCGCTGACGGACATAACCCTATCGAAGAATTTGCTCTCGTAGTCGTCTATCACGAGAATGTTCTCGGGGTTTATTTCCAGTATATCAATAATAGAGCTTGACGGCAGAGAGATATATGACTCAAGCGCAGCAAGGTCTACCTCTTCACCCTCGGCGACTTTCAGTCCGCACATCTCCCACTTGTGCATACGAGCGTACAGTGTCTCGTCAATAAAAAGACACTTGCCAACGCGAGAACTGCCGCTTGACCTCTTCCACCTGACATACCTTACTCCATTACACACAAAGCCATCATTATACAGTGTCCTACGCAGCTCCGCTGTGCTCTTCAGCGTCTTAGGTGTTTTGATAAGCGTGTATACGCCACCTTCAAAACCGAAGTATTTACCGAGCACCTCGTCAGATACCGGATATTCCACAGGCTGTCCAAGTATTATTCCCACCAGCTCGCCGTCTTTTATAGCCACGCAGTCATTGAAGTTAAGGTCTGAGTCTTTATATCCAAAGCGAATATACCTATTTCTGCCGGCTTTATTAAACTCCGCCACCGAGTATTTAAAGGTTACATTTATTACACGCGAGGTATACTCTTTCTTTCTTCCGTAAAAGCTGAAGTTAGTGCGACGGTACACTTTCTCATAAACCTCGCGCAGTTTTATCTGATCTAAACTGTAATCGAGTGTGTTGGCATATCGTCTATAATTGACCTTGCCGTCTTTATCCACCAACGAATAACCTGTGTCGGGGTACAGCTCATTTGTTATGTATATATCCTTAGCGTCGATACCTGGTATATATATTGTATTACCTATAGTTAATTCTCCTCATCCATATCCGTATTTATGGCTTGATTTCCATAGTCTATGTAAGCGACCTCATCCCAACTGCCGTGGCAGGGGTAGTCGTTGTCGTCGTTGCCGCAGCAGTTAATCCACGGGCAACCCTCACAAAATCCTCTGTTCAACTTCTTTCTCTAATCCTTTCTGTAAAATGCCGTTCACACCTCTTCCCTAAAATATCAGCCATACTCATTTTCGTTCGAGTTTTGCTGTCTATATATTACAAACTTCGGTTTAAAGTGTCCCGGTAGGGTAGTTATGCCCCACATTTAACATCTTGTCTTTACTGATTCTTTTACGCGCATACCATAGGTGTGCCGATAAACCCCTTCTCTATAAGCTTCTTGTGGAAGAACTGCTTGCCCTGCGGCGTAAAGAACACCCTTACCGATACGATATCCGACTTAGTGTACCAATCTTTTGTCTCGAATAAGCCCTCGTTGCTCTTCTTTGCGTAAGGACGAAGCTGTTTGGCTGGAGTGCGGTACAGGTACTTTTCATCTATCAGAAAGTTAACGAACTTACGCTCAGAGATACCAAGTTCTTTGGCGGTGTCTCGAAGCCCTGTACATTTATTAGGGCTAACAAACGTGTCATAGAAGTCCGCCTTCGGCTGAGCGACATCGAGCTCGCTTTGCAGACCAGAAATTTTGGCTTCCGCTAATCTAAGTTTGCCTTCTGCAAATTTAAGTGCTCTCGCCATTATCATGTCTGGATCGTTCCACGCTTTTTCGAGCTGCAAGAAATACTGTCTCGCCTGCTTGCCTTTCTCGTTACGCTGAAGCATACAGATCTCTTTTGCCATGTCGATGGTGATCTGTGCATCTGTTGCCGGTCTACCACCGGTACTTTCGGACAAAAATGTCTGAAAGTCTGCGCCGTCTGTAAAACCGTATTCGCACATTCTCGAAAACCACTTGTTAAAAGGTGTTTCCACTTCAAGAAATTCGTGCAGGTCTCTCGCTAAGACCGTGGGTCTGTCGCTTTCATAGTTGATTTTGATTAATTCGTTCATTTCATTTTCTCCTTTATTTATAATGTTAAAATTTGCAGGGAGTAAGGATATCTGCTGTAACCCAGCGTTTGAAAGCTTTGGCGCTTGGGAGCTTGCTCGAAATGATAAGGCTGTAAAGACCCGATTCATTGATAATGGTCATTTGGGGGGTTTCCTGAAGTTCCGTCGCGAAACGCGACGGTATTCTTATCATCACTATCGACGTGCTTACTAAGTGCGCCTCTTGGATTACTATACCCGAGCACAAGGGAGTAAAGCCCGGACTCGTTAATAATTGTTCCATCCCCTTGTCGCCCTAAGTTGAACTTAGCCCGCTCGTCCTCATCGAAATGGTCTGTATCTTTATACTCAAGGTGGGCATATTCCCATTTTGGGAACCCGCTTATTTTTGAACGAGTTCAACTTAACCTCACTTCTCCGCCCTGTACTTCGCTAACGCCGCCGTCGCCTTTTCTCTTTGTTCCTCAGAGACGCTTCGAGCGGCGTTCTTTCTTATAGTAACTGCGGAAGGGATAGCCTTTAGAATCATCCCACACACAGCGCCGTCGTCGTAAACCGTCTGCTCTACAGGTGTCCAGCCTTTACGCAGCGCGGCATTGAAGTCTTTCGGAACGGTGCTGTCCATCACCCAGCCGTCACCATTTCTATATATGTGCGTCTCTCGCTCACTCACAGATATCTTACTCGTAATCGTTTTCGTCTTTATCTCCATTCTGAACCATCTCCATCCAATCTTTTAAAAGTGTCCTCATTCTTCTGCTCGGCACATACAGCCATATCTCTTCTCCGCGTCTTATAGCCGATCTCCATATCCACTGCAACATAGTTGAAAGAGCGTACATATCTTGGTCTACCTCTACACCAAATTTCTCATACACACGCCTCTCCGCGACATTCATAAACAGGTTAACGGCGTAGGCGAGATACCTCTTGTTGATATATGAGTTAGTAGCCCTCTCGTTGAAGACGACGTAACTCTTGGTGTAGCCTTTGCCCTTAACCTTGTTACAGGCGCTCTTATAGGTTCCCCACATACGCTCGTCCGCGGGTGAGTTCTTCCATATATGCTTGTAGCAGTTGGCTATATGATTCTTAACAGCCTTGAGCTCGCCATCCTCACCAGCCTTGCGTCTCTGATACCAATTCATAGACAGCGCATGGGGCGGGTCGCCTATACGGTTGAGCTTTGGCGACTCTATTATATGTATAAGGTCTTTGATGTGTTTGGTGTACTCCGGCACATAATCGGTATTATCCGAAAAGCGGTAGACCCCGTCCTTTAGCGACACACCTATATATGTATAGGGGATTTTATTGGCTTTCACAAAATAGCAAAGGCTCTGCCCGCCGAACAGATAGGTCAGTATAAACACCTCATCAAACGAAGTAAGCAGTTCGGGTGACAGCGCCCAATAATAAAGCTTCTCCTTTGACCCATTGTTGAGGCTTATAATGCTATGAGAGCGAAGCATCTTCATTTCTTCGGAGAACTTGCCTTCGTCATACCATTTACCCGTCGGCAGATATACACCATTGTCATTCGTCAAAAATCCTGTAGCCTTGAGCATTTTTACGTCAATAGGCTTCAATTGGCTTTCAACAAGAACCTCTAAGCTCTCATCTATGATGAGGGTATACCCGAGTTCCTTTATCTTAGCCAAGGTCTCTCGGGAGTAGCTCTTGAAAGCCACATGAGTAGTGGTAATATTGCGCCCCTTTTCAACGAGAGCCGCCGTGTGCTCAGTTTTTCTAAAATGGTATTCACCCAGCTTGTTGCTCGGTTCGACGAAGTGCAGCTCTGGGCACCCCTCTTTGATACGATTGCTCTCCGCCAGATACGGTGTTACATAAATAAATTTCTTTTCCTTGTGTTCGTTCATATAGGTAATGGCAGCTTCAGTTTTACCAGCACCCATAATCGCGTCGCATACTTTAATACTAATAGTGTTTTCCTCCTTTGAGTTTTGTCGTTTTCTTTAATTGGAAACCAAAAGGTTCCGAGCTATCTCACACCCCTTGTGTATCAAGGCATCCGAGCACCCCCTTGTTATAAAAACAATATATGTTATGTGAAGGTCACAAGTCCACTAACGTGTCCTTGCTCGCCACATAATTCCGTCTACGGAGTAGGCGGGTGGCTACGCTATACCACCTCGGGAGAAGTTCTCTTCGCAAGCTTCGCTAACTTCTCTTCGGAGATATCGCTGACGCCTCCCTCAAACATCTCCGTAGGCGGGTGGAAGGCTTCGCCTTATTTCTAAAGGAAGACTGCATCCTCGGTTCGCTCCATCTTGAGGCGAACTCAGCAAGCCTTTAACTGCGCTGCGCTCCGTTTCCGTTCGCCTTATTAGTGTCGCTCACCTCGGATTTGCCTTGAAACGGCTTACGCCGTAGCCTGTACCACCATGTTATGTATATACCTTACACCTGAGGTTGGCTGATTTACCAAAATCTGAAGGTTAAATTTATGAATAAATTATTAACAGAAGTAGAGGGTAGAAGCTTAGCGCGTAGCGATAAACATAAATAAAAAAACGCGCCCTTCGGCGCGTAAGACGATCATACATATATAGAACTTGTAGAAGCTTTCCTCGAAGACGTCAGCCTGTACATACCAACCCTGATGGGTCTATAGGCTTATACCACGGACGAAAGACCGCTCGTAAGGTAGACTTTAGGGATTTTAGCCTGTACCATATCTTTATCTCGGACGCTCGTAGGGGTAACTTTGTGCGTAGAGCGGGCTTTTACCAGTTTTTTTAAAATTTTAAAAAGCACCAATCTACCTGACCCGTAGAAGATACCCTCACTATGGGCGGGATTTGTGTAGTTCTGAGGGTCTATTTTGACGACGTGTGAGTGGGGTTGATTAACTAAGCGGTTTTTCACGATTATTTTTCTGCTATAGGTTTAAAATAGCCCCCATGGGGCTATAAATCCATAAAGGCGTATTTTATGGATTATTTGCGGCTCTGATGGGTGATATACATACTGTAATATTTTTATGCATTTATAGCACAATAATTATACTGATAGTACACACAACACTGTAACAACACAACACGACAACCCTTCAACCCTTCGTCGTCGTCAATATTATATTCACTATAAAGCAAAATAAAAAATACCTATACACCAAAAGATAAATTCCGTGTGTATAGGTATTATATTATATACTATATATAGCTCTATAGGTAGGTATATATACCTATAACGCGCGTACCGTCTCACCGTCGGCGGGAGCGTCGCACGGCGTAGCCGTGCCCCGAAGTCCCGCGCAAGCGTTATATGCTATTATAGAATATTATATATCGTTGTTGGTGCTGCTGCTCGTCGGCGGCAAGCGTAGAACGCCGCGCACATAGTCGGCGGATAAGTTAGCGGCGGCGGCTACTGTAGATATCGCCGCATCCAGGTTGGGCGGCTCAGGTGTAGCGGGCGCGGTGTTACAACGTAACAAAGTATCTATGGGCATATTCAGGTAATTACATATAGATACAAGTATAGTATATGACATTGCAGTACCTTTATCCATATAATATAGTGTATTTTTAGATATATTTAAGTCATGCAACATCACGCTGACGGGCACGCGCCTAAAATGGCACATATGTTTTATTCTCTTTGAGATTATAGGCGGCTCAATATTTGCCATATTGTACAATTCGGCGGGTTTATTTTCATTCATTTATTGTGCAATCCTCCAAATAACAATAGATTTATAGAAAACCCTTGCAAAGTCCATAAATTTATGGTAGTATATAGGCGTACTCAAGAGAACAACGCCGACACCCGAGCGGCACGGCAGAGCGGCAGAGCCGCCGCCGACAAGCTGAGCGAGTGACCGCAGAGGCGCGGCACGGTGCAAGTCACCATAACGACAAGCAAGGCAGAGTTTTCACGCGGTACACAATACATAAGATTATACACCAATGCCGCGAAAAGTCAAGCGGCGAAGGGCTTGCCCATTATTCAAGCGGCTTGCTATCCGTTCAAGGGTAAAAAGACGGAAAAGCGGAACACATAATTATTGAATATAGCCTTGCAATACTTTGATATTGCTATCACGCTTTGACGGCTTTTTATAGCTATCAGCCAGAGGCGGCGCGTGCCGTGACGCGTTCCCGATTTTTCAATAATGCAAAATACCTTGTAGGCGCGTTTATTAAATTTTTCGCTTGCAAGGGTGACGCGCAGTGAGAGGGCGCGGAAAGACTGAGAAAATTTTCGGAGGGGGCTTGAACCTCCCGCCGCGTATGGTGTGTATGTGTTCGGACGCCGCAAAAGCCACGATAAAAAATAAACTATTCATTAATGCTATAAAGATATTTTAGCTTTACACTGTTCGCGCTGTTTCTCAGGAAATACGAATAACGGACGGCAAATTTTTATTCTTAGGAATAAATATTTACTGTAAAGTAAAGATGTTAATATTTCATTGAATGAATAATGACGATATATAATTAATTCGTTTTTAACACATTTCGAGCGCGTGGACTGTTATATGTTCGCGCGTTCTTTAATGTGCTAAAAGCATATAAAAATTTTAAATAAGGACGGTAAAAAATCATGAAAAAGACAACAGAAAAGAAAGCATTACGGAATATTGCGGATATCAGAACAGATCTTGAAACACGCGCTAACGCCTACAACGCGGCAATAAATGCCGACGATACAAAGGCGGCAGAGCTCGAAAAGCTCGACAATGAAACATCAGAGCTCGAAAAAGAGTATGCCCGCGCCGCGTTTCATGCAACGGCACTTGAACTGCTCGACAACCCCGCGCCTATGCTTGCGGCGGCAACGGCTCTAACTTTCGAGACGCTGAAACACAAAGACAAAGAGGATGAAAACGGCATAAAATCGCGTGAAATTGTCACGGCTGAACGCCCGCTTGATTTTGTCGCGCTTGAATCATTCTTTGTCGAGCGCGGAAAGAAATTCGGCGCGGAATCTGCATGGGTTTACAAAGTCGCGGCTTTTAATCGTTTGCTCTGCATGAGAACGGCGCAGAGTATCGGCGCGGATGTGAAAACAGTCGCGGAGAAGTTCGCTACACCTACGCAAGCCCGTGATATCGATCTCGGCAAAACGCCGACAAGCAACACGCAACTGCTCAAGCAATTACAGATGATAATTGACTCTATGCTTTATGTAGAGGGCGAAAAGGGCAATATCTATAAAGCAAATTCGCATGACGTCGGATATCTGTTGTCCCTCTACGCAAAGAAGGGGCGCGGCGTTCTGAGTGTTGCGGCGGCTCGCCCGAAGTATCTCGAAAAGCTTATCGCTGAAATACTTCACCGCATAGTTACCGAAAAGTCCTATAATATCGAGTTCAAGGAAAAGAAAGAACACGCAAGCGGCAAGATAGACCCTAAACCCGCCGGGGCTGTTGAATCCGCGAGAAAATCCGCGAAAAAATCGAGCGCAAAGGCTCAGACAAAGGCAAAGGCAACAAAAGCGGCATAAAAAAATTTACGCTCAAAAGTGAAATTAAATCAAAATTAAAAATCCCCGTCTGAAATGAAATAAAAATCAGTTTTGACGGGGATTTTATATCCAAAAAATCTAAATCAGAAAAGAGTATGCAACCGTAGAAAAATCAACAATTCCGCGGGGATTTTATACCCTGAATGGAAAAGAATTTCAATGAGGATTTGAAACTATGAAAGAAATTACGATCACAACGACAACAACGGTTAAAATACCGACAGCAGACGAAATAAAAGCGACGGCACGAATCCCGTCACCGATAGAACCTGAATGCGCACTTGTAGTACATTGTTTCGTCGATGGTTATGAATTTAGTGAGGCAGCAAGTCACGCTGTATATGAGTGCATGGCGGAAGCAGATGAATCGTTAAAAAACACTATTGCGGGCGATGTTGTGGAGGCGTATTGTGACGAAAATGGAATCCAGTGGGCAAGTATACGCGTTGTTAGCATTGCAAAATACAACGAGCATTTTGTAATAGAGGCGGTTGTTAAAACGATTTAAAAAAACAAAGAGGAGCTGAGTTTAGAATGGTAAACACCATACAGAATGATTATGTCATGCAGGCAAATGAGTTTTCAGAACAAAACGGAATTGAAATCAAAATCACTTTTAAGGAGCGAAATTCAAATCCGATGTGGGAGGAAAATTATTTGCGAAACTGCTATTCGGTTTATATCCGAAACACAAACAGCGGAGCGGTTATGCGCGTGACATTTTGGGATTCCATATATAACACAACACATAATATCACGCCGACTTGCTACGACATTCTCGCGTGTTTGACGAAGTATGACCCCGGTGACTATGAGGATTTTTGTTCGGAATTTGGGTATGAAACCGAAAACGAATTCGGCAGACTAACGCGAAATCCGAACGCTTATAAGATTTGGAAGGCGTGTCGTCACGAATGGGAAGGAGTAAAGCGCGTATTCGGAGAAGATGAAATACTCGAAGAATTGCGGGAAATAAACTAAAGAAAATCACTTCGGAAATTGGTAATGAAATTATATTCCCGAAGTGTTTCTATTCTCAAAACATAATCTAAATACTACAAAATCGAAACGAAAATGAAAGGAGCGAATATTTTACTATGTCATACGAAAAGTTTGTAAAGGGAGTGGTGTGGAGAGTCGGATTTGAAACGAAAATCCGTTTTGAAAACGACGGCGAAAAGTATACGGCATACATAACGGGCGGAATTATTATCTACGGAAATAGCATATCCGCTCTTGTATTGGTGCGCTGGGGCGACGGTCATTCGGCGCGAATAAAATTAGAGGAGGAAAGGAAATCATGAGCTATAGTACCTATGGGGTTGAAGTTGAAAAGCAAAACGGTTTGGTAATCGGAAAGCATTTCGACAATCTTGACGACGCTATGTGTGTAGCCGAACGGGCTGTATATGAGCGCGGCTGCGTGTGGTCGTGCGTATATATGCCTAACGGCGATATTTATGTTGAGTATGAGATGTAAATCGAATACAGCGTTAGCTAATACGAAGTATAGCTTTAGCTAATACGAAATGCAAATCGAGTACAGCTTAGCTAATACGAAGAAAATGTGGCGTAAAATTTTAAAAGATTTTGGTAAATAACCGAAGTCGTGATATAAGATAGAGCCGCCGTGAAAGGGAAAATAAACTCGGCTGCTAAATTTAAAATCAGAAAGGAAATGAAAATGACGAATGACGAGGCGTATGCCGTTATTGCAAAGCACACATTTGTGGCGTATAGGAAATATGAGGGCGATAGACAGATAATTGTTTTTGCTACAAATATCGACGAGGCAGAGAACATAGCAAAAAAGGTGTTTGATACAAGCTCTGTATTTGTTAAGCCAATAAGTTTAACAGCAAATCCGCAAGTGTTTGAAATATAGTGATAATTTAAAATCAGAAAGGAAATGAAAATGAAAATCGAAATCAAAACCGGGAACGCTGCTTTCTATGACTGTGACGCAGAAAATGAATATGCCGACTACTACGCCACGGCGGCTGAGCTTGACCGAATTTTCGGGCAGATAAGCAGAGCTGTAGCCGAAGGGCGAACAGACGGCAAGGTGATAGACAGCAACGGAAACATATGCGGAGAGTGGAAGATTTGAAATGAAAATGGTTTTTGTTGTGGTTGTCACTACCGAAAACGGTAAGCATTATGCCTGTGCCGATGCGGTAGCAGTGGGCATCAATTTAATTCCCACACTCAAAAGACACAACGCTGATATATGCCATTTATGCGAAAGCCGTAGAGAGGCGGAGGAACTGGCGCGAAAATGGAATGAGGCATATAGGCAAAACGGTACAAACTTATTTTAAATCAGAAAGGGAATCAAAATGGAATTGAGATTTGCAATCACAACTGTAATTGAAATTGCCTTCGTCGTCGCGTTTTTGTATGCGTTGTGGCACGAGGGTAAAATTATAGCTTTCGAGGAACGGATGGAGGATGCCGTAGCTCGATGGCTTGCGAAGAAAATCATAAACAGAAGGAGGAGAGCTGCGGTTGACAGAAGAAGACAGAATGAAAAGGTTCGTTAAACACAAAATCAAAGTTCTAAAGGAATTGGGCGTGAGTTTGACAACCGAAGATGAAAAGCGTTTGGCGACGGCTTCCAGTTATATCGCTGTAGATAATATGGCGAGAACGATGATTCAGAAATTAAATTAAAATTCAGGAGGAAAATGAAATGGACGAGGATTTTGAAATAGATACGGAGTTTGAGGAGGATAAGGGTTGTGAAAACACGTTGCCTTGTTCGGAGTGTGTGCATTATGCGAGTTGCTCATGGTGGCAGTATTTAGAGTATGGCTACGGGATTAGTCCCAACGAAGTTTTCGACCTTTGCCCCCATGCTCTTCCGTTATCAGAGATTAAATTCGTTAATGACGAAGTGAAGAAAGTTTTCAACGAGAAGCGCAAGAGAACGGCAACGCGCTGGTACGACCCGTATTTTGATAAAAACTAAATTTAGGAGGAAAACGAAATGAGATTTCAGGTTGGAGATCGAGTAAGAGCTATCCGAAATATATATGGTTTTGAGATTAAATTCCTTCGCGGAACGATAGCCACAATATCCGGAAACAATATAGGGGTGGCTTTTGATTCTTATGTACCGGGCGCACATAGTCTTGACGGACTATG